>OHLH01000753.1_pt1 | contig 19450 bp, 17 predicted proteins | sample 1569061 | NCBI WGS metagenome assembly OHLH01 (sample SAMEA3879603, study PRJEB24766) | human gut metagenome | biome: human-associated habitat; feature: feces | place: USA | collected 1985/1987
TCGTAAACTGCCGGGGCTTAATTGACTAAATTTAATGATTACGCCCCGCGTATCGTAAACTGCCGGGGCTTAATTGACTAAATTTAATGATTACGCCCCGCGTATCGAATAAGACAGCGATTTGTGCGCAAGCGCCCATCGCTGTCCTCACTATGCCTATGCGCGGCTCATTGCCCGCGTAACTCTCCATCAACTACGCTTGGCAGCATGTTCCAAATAGAGAAAAAAAGCCACATTCAGAACAATGCCCACTGCAGTAGAGATGGGGGCTGCGAGGCCGATATTGGTGAGACTTGCGTCCGGTTGGATACTCATATAGTAAGCGAAAGGAAGTCGGACGAGAAGTGTCTGGATCAGTCCCTGAAGCATGACCCACACGGTCTTGCCATTACCGTTAAAATATCCCATCATGCTGAACAGCACAGCAGTCAATAGTGTTTCCGGTGCGAAACCTTTCAGATACTCATATCCTCTCTGCACCACTGCCGCATCCGCGGAGAAGATACCTGCCAGCAGATCCCCCCGGAAGAACACCAGTGAAAAGGCAAAGCATCCCACCAAAAGTCCGATGCCGATACCGGTGAACATGGTCTTCTTCGCCCGCTTCTGTTCTCCGGCACCTACATTCTGTGACACGAAAGAAGAAGTGGACTGCATCAGTGCACTGGGGATCAGCATGGCAAAGTTAACGATTTTGCATGCCACGCCGTAGCCAGAGGAAGCTTCCAGTCCCAGGCGGTTGACAAAGGCACACAGTGCCAGGAAAGAGCCTTGCGTCAGACACTCCTGCAAAGCTAACGGCAGACCAATCTGCAGGAATTTACCACACTGGGGATTCCAACGGAAATCGTATCCAGTAATGGTAAAGGGCAGTCCCTTTTTCACAAGGCGTACAATTGCAAACACTACGCTCAATGCCTGTGCAAAAACAGTAGCCAGCGCTGCTCCCATGGCATCCATGCCCAGTCCTGCCACCAGCACCAGATCACCCACGACATTGACAATGCACGCCACGAATACAAACAGCAACGGGGAATTGCTGTCACCCAGTCCACGGAAAATGGCTGACAATACATTATATGCCACAATAAAAAAGATTCCGGCACCGCAGATCCGGATGTAAGCAACGGTCAGCCCTACCGCCTCTTCCGGTGCCTGCATGAGAACCGCAATAGGACGGGCAAAGCCCACCATAATTACAAACAGCACCAGCGAGATCGCTGCAAATACAACGGTTCCGCCGCCGATGATACTGCCGATCTGATCCTCTCTCTTCTCCCCGAGATACCGGGCAATCAGCACGGTGATACCCATGGCCAGCTGAGTCACCACAAAGGTCACCAGATTCAGCACCTGACTGCCGGTGGATACACCGGAAAGTCCGGAGGTGGAGCCGAAACGTCCCACTACCAGCAGATCCACTGCACCGTAGGCCGCCTGTAAGATCAGTGCTCCCAAAATAGGAACCATAAAGCGAAGCAACTTTTTCAAAATACTTCCCTGTGTAAAATCCATCATGTCATTTTCTTTATTTTTCAAAATACTCTCTCCTCTCGCACATCACCTGATAAAAGGTCTCTATGGTCTGTATCATCACTTTCGCATCTGCTTCGGAAATGCTCTCCAGATACGGTGCCAGACCGGAAAAATAATTCTCGTTATATTTTTCCGACAGCTTTCGTCCCTCTTCGGTCAGGGAAATATAGGTGATCCTACCGTCTTCCGCCGCATTGGCTTTCCGCAGATACCCCTTTTCTTCCATTTCTTTTACTGTCCGTGTCACGCCGGGACGGGGGATATTCAGATAGTCACTGATATCTGAAATCTTCACAGCAACCCCCTGCCTCTCCATGATCTGGATCACATCCAGAAAATGAATATAAGAGGGTGTCACGCCTGAGGGCAGCGCGGGAAGCATCTCCCGGATTCTTTTTGCCTGATAACAGGCATCCAACATTCGTTTTATGGTCTGAACCGTCATTCTTTTTCCTCTCTGATATCTTTTTTCTATTCTTTAATTGTCTTTATAGTTACCACTAGTAATTATCTTTGGTAATTATATGTAAACATTTCAGATTTGTCAATGAGATATTTTCATAAACACAAAAACAGCAGACTCTTTTGGAGAATCTGCTGTTTTCCTTTCTCTTCATTCAGATCATAAAGTTTCCACCTGGATGATTGTTTACGCATCCGATCTGGCATAGGCATTTTTCATCTGCCCACTGAGTTCATACAGGACCTTGTCCAGCGTGTCGGCTGCTGCCTCCCGCAGCATTTGGGCCGTCTTTTCGTTGGCTTCTTCCTGCAATTTCTTACATTTGTCCTCTTCGTTCTCCTGCTCCAGCAATGTATCGTAACGGTTCAGGATCTCGTGGCTTTTCGCTGCCACCTTTTCCTGATAACGTTCGATATGGAACACGGATTTGCTATAAGAAGCATCGGCCATGGCTGCGATCATACGGCTCATCCAGTAGAAGTTCTCCGTGGATACTTTTCCGGTGGTCGCTGACAGGTACTCAGGTGTCCTGTCGATGCCGGTATAAAAAGGTGCCAGTACATTAAAGGCATTAGAGGCCAGCGCCAGCCACTGAACCGGCTCTCCCTCCGGACGCATCTGGATCAGGGTCATGACGTCATTGCGGTTGATGCCGATGGAACGATAGGCTCCACACATAGTTTTATCCCCATACGAAGCATAAGGATCATAGGGTGTTCCCTGATAATGGGAAGACAGCACGTATTTTACGTCCTCCACCGTGATCTTCTTCTCAGGCACCATGCACCAGGGCAGATCATCGGAAAACGGTGTGTACTCTGCATTCGGGCCATCCCAGACCTTTGTACGGGGATTCAGGGTCCGCAGCATATACCAGGCTCTTGCGGTATTGTATACATGGTCGGAATCGTCATGGCTTCCAAAGGCATCTCTGGCGGAAAAACTGCCGTCCTGTGACAGATCCAGGTGGTTCTTTTCAATAAATTCTTTCAGATCCGCGGAACACATATGCTCCTTTTGCTCCGTCAGCGCATCTTCCAGATCAAAGGCATCGATTCCGAACTGGTTCGGCATCACCACATAAGCGTCGTCCGGCACTCTCCGAGCGATCCAGTGATGGCCGCCGATGGTCTCCAGCCACCAGATCTCGTTTTTATCGGAAAAAGCAATACCGTTCATCTCGTAGGTACCGTATTTCTCCAACAGGCTTCCCAGACGTGTGACACCCTCTCTGGCACTGTGAATGTAAGGAAGCACCAGAGACACAATGTCCTCCTCGCCGATGCCGCCGGAGATCTCTTCCACACCATCCTTCGCCGGAACATATTCCACCAGTGGATCCGCTCCCAGAACTCTGGCATTGGAAGTGATGGTCTCTGTGGCCGTCATGCCCACACCTGCCGCATTGACACCGTGCGCTGCCCAGATACCCTCTCCGTCCAGTGCATTGGGGACTGCGGTATAACGCATGGGATCCTCCGGCAGATCGATCTCCACATGGGAAAGCACGGATTCGTATTTTTTCGGCTGTTCTTCCGGATGCACCACAACGAATTTCTTCGGTGTGAACTGCCCCGAAGGAGAATCGTCATTCCGGGCGATCATGGTGGAACCGTCATAAGATGCTTTTTTTCCTACTAATATGGTTGTACATGGCATAATCATTACCTCCTGATACTGTGTTTCAAAATTTTCTTCTCCGGCACCGGAAATCTGTGTTCCAGTCCTGGCACTTATGCCAGCTTCTGTCCGTTAATGACTACATTTTGAATTGTCTCCGGCCTGCCCTGTAAAGGCTCGATCTTTGTGAACTGTCTGCAGCCGGTGACTTCAATATTCTCCATCTGCAGATTTCTGAAATACGGGATGTCGTCCTCATTTTCCATGGCAATGGTCTCTTCCCGGTTCAGGGAATTGAGCACATAGGACATGGTCAGGATCACTGCCTCGCCCTTGATCTCGCTCATATGGATATTGCGGAGAGTGATATTTTCTACCACGCCGCCGCGGCCCAGCGCACTCTTCATGCGGACACCCACATCGGTTCCCACGAAAGTACAGTTCTCCACCAGAATATCCTTTACTCCGCGGGACATCTCACTGCCGATGACGAAACCGCCATGGCCTTCGTTCACCAGACAGTCATGGATGTAAACATTGCTGCAGGGCCCCTGAATCTTGCGGGCAATGGCATTTTTGCCGGACTTCATGCAGATGGCATCATCTCCGGTCTCAAAAACACTGTGATGAATATGCACATTAGTGCAGGACTCCACATCAATGCCGTCACCGTTCTGGGCATAATAAGGATTGCGGACCTGTATATGCTCCACCGTAAGGTTCTCGCAGAAATAGGGGTGGATATTCCATGCCGGAGAGTTCATGAACGTTACGCCTTGCAGAAGCACATTTTTGCAATGGCGCAGACTGATCATCACCGGGCGGTAAAAATCGTAATAGGGTGCCGCGGCGGCCAGTGCTTCCTCGGTGTTTCCCTGAATATTGTGGTGATTTCCTTTTAAAATCGACTCTGTGGGCATCCAGATCGCTGTTTCTTTCGTCTCTAACACATAAGGACTGATGGTAAACAACGCATCCCACTGCTTTTCCGTCATCTTAAACTTCTTGACCGGACGCCATTTATCACCGCTGCCGTCAATGATGCCTTCTCCGGTAATGGCGATGTTTTCTGCATTTTCCGCGGTAACGGGAGATACGGTGCGAATGCAGTCCTGACCTTCATAGCTGGTGATCCGCAGCGGATAGTCCTCTTTGGACTTGATGAATTTTAACATAGCCTGACTGTCCAGATGAAGATTGACACCGCTTAACAGCCGGAGCGGAGCCACCGCCCAGATGCCTGCGGGAACTCTTACCGTACCGCCCCCCTGCTCCGACACTTCGCAGATCGCGCGGTTAATGGCCTCCGCATTGTGTCTGCCGGTCTCGATCTGCAAATCGCCGCTCTTCGCGCCGTATTCTGCTATGGACACCTCCCGGTCCGGGAACTGGGGAAGTTCTACTTTATAATTCTGATTATACATGGTTATTGTTTTCTCCTTTGAATATTTTCATGGATACTTTCACATTTTCTACGTTTCTGATTCTAGCGTGTTCCGTTTCGGACTTCCACCCGGTTTTTGCGTTTTTCCGAAGGGTTCTACTGCTTATTTGTGCCCTTCCGCGCAGATCCAGTCCTCGCCGTCTTTTAAGTGAATCCGTACCTCTTCAAATCCTGCATTTTCCAGCAGTTCCCGGAATTCTTCCGGTGTGGGATTAAACAGATGGAATCTTTGAATGTTTTCCCGTACCTGTTCCGGCAGATTCTCCTTCTGGTAAATGTCGGCCACCAGTAAAAAGGTTCCCTGCTCCTTCAATACCCGGTAGACTTCTTTCAGATTCTCCGCGGGATCCGGCCAGAAATAAAAGCTTTCCACCGTAATGATCTTGTCAAAAGCATTGTCCGCAAAGGGCAGTTTTTCCACTGAGGCTTCCACGAGATCCATTTTTCCCTGCTGCAGTGCTTCTGCATTGGTTTTCCCGGAAAGCTCCAGTGAAGTGGCGGAATAATCCACTCCGATCAGATGTCCGTCACGCACCTCTTCACTCATGCGTTTCAGAGTTGCTCCTCCACCGCAGCCGATGTCCAGAATCCGGTCATTCTCCCGGATCTTCCAGTGTTCCAGCGCCCAGCCGGTCACTGCGTAGTGGCTTTCGTTCATGCGGCACAGCATCTTCTCCCCATCCTCCCCGACCGGTTTCCCGGGGTTGCCGGAGATGGTGATCTCCTGCTGGGTGCGTTCGTTGGTGGTTAGGTTTATGGTATTATTTTCTGTTTTTTCAGTCATGATCTTTATTCCTTCTTCCAGCCGCTTTCTTTTTGGATCTTTGCGGTTTTCTTTGCAATTTTTACTATCTCTATTATAATAGTAACTGTTTATAATCATGTAAAGGGCAATCCCGTTATTGAGAATATCTCTGAATAAGGGATTTGGCAAAACACCCGATACAAAGTACAATCTGCGAAAGCATACGCCGGAATGCAACGGAACGCTTGCAGGTTACGGAAAGGCATACATTTTTTATGAAATATTATCTTGCCCCCATGGAGGGACTGACCACTTATAATTTCCGCACTAACTGGAACCGCTGTTACGGCGGCATGGACAAATATTTTACCCCTTTTATCTCCAATCGGCACATGAACAGCAGAGAACGCAACGATGTGCTTCCGGAACATAATGTGGGCATGTACACCGTACCGCAGATCCTGACCAATAAGGTGGAGGATTTTCTGTCGCTGGCAGAGCAGCTGGCCGGATATGGCTACCACGAGGTCAATCTGAATCTGGGCTGTCCTTCCGGGACGGTGGTGGCAAGAAACCGTGGTGCCGGCTTCTTAGGCACGCCCCGGGAACTGGAGGATTTTCTGGACGAGATCTTCGAAAAATGTCCACTGGAAATCTCCATCAAGACCCGCATCGGCATGGACTACATGGATGAATGGGCTCCACTGCTTAAAATATATCAAAAATTCCCCATGAAGGAACTGATCATTCACCCCAGACTGCAAAAGGAAGGTTACAAGGGGACACCCCATCTGGAAGCTTTCGCAGAGGCGGTGGAAGCCCTGCAATGTCCGCTGTGCTATAACGGGGATATTACCTCTCCGGAGTCGCTAACGCAGATTCTTACGAAGCTTCCCAGTATCGATACGGTCATGATCGGCCGGGGAATTTTGCAGAATCCGGGATTATTGCAGGAATTGAAGGCTGCCTCCACGGAGAGTGTTGCGCTGCCGTCTTGTGAAGAGCGGCTGGCTGTCCTGAAGGAATTCCACACTTCCCTCCTGACCGGTTATCAGGAGATCATGTCCGGCGATACCAATACGCTCTATAAGATGAAGGATCTCTGGACTTTCTTAAGCCACAGCTTCGAATCTCCGGACAAATACGTAAAAAAGATCCGCAAAGCCACAGATGCCAGCGACTATAAGCTGGCCGTCAATGCGTTATTCCGGGAGTGCGCATTGAAGTCGGAGAATTCTTGATCCTGACATCATCCCATACCTTTATTCCCCGGTGTCGAACTGTTCTCCTTCGTTGGCGTCTTCCATGACGACCTCCGGCTCCGGGATGCCTGCATTTTCCACATAGCTGAAATGAATGACCGCCTGTGGCCAGTTGAAGCTGATCCGGGCGGTCTTCTGCCGCTCCTCGCCTGCCTTGCGGATCAGTTCCAACAGTTCCTGCAAGACTTCTCTGGTCAGATAGCCTCCCCGCCACTGGAACGTCATGGCCCGGCCTTTTTTCGCCATCTGCTGTGCTCTTTTATATACTTCTTCCGTTTTCGTAAAGGAAAGTTTTTTCTCCTTGTAATAAAAATGATCGTTGTCCGGACAGCCGGGTGCCGGGGCGATCAACGGTTCATGATCCCGGAACACTGCTTTATCTCCCAGATTGAAATAGTCGTAGCGGATCTCTCCGGGTGCTTCCGCATTGCCCTGATGTTTTCCCAATGTATTGTCAAATGTGGCATCCAGATGATAATACTGCCCGCCGATCCGCACAATATTCCAGGTGTGACGGTACTTGATCCCTTTCTCCGGATTGTTGCCGCAGATAGCGATTACACACCACACACCCAGCGCATCACAAAGCACCTTCACCGATTTGGCAATGCCCTCGCAGACACCCACGCCCTGTCCCAGCGGTCCGATAATCTCATGGGAATAGGGCTTTTTCAACTTATCGTAGGTGATATTTTCGCAGATAAAGTCGTGAATGTACTTCTCTTTTTCCCACTCTGTGAACTTTGCGGCAGGTCTTGCCAGCTTTTCCACCCGGGACTGCATGGCTTTCTGATGTTCTCTGATCTTATTTTTCTCAAACAGATACTCCGGCACGAAGATGATGTTGGGGGAGTCCTGATAATATCTATACCGATAACTCACCACCCAGAAGATCTCCGGATGATCCAGCCGCAGTCGGAAAAATACGTCATACAATTCTTCCGCCGGGATCCGCGGCAGCTGGATCTCGTCTGCCAGCGCCAGCACTCCCTGCTGCATAGCGTGATAGGCGGCCTGCTGGGGCTTGTTCATTTTCTGGTAGTAATATGCTTCCATAGTAGTTTCCTATTCTATTGTTTTCATCTGTCTTATTTTTACATTTTAACAGAAGGTTTTTCTTTTGGGTGGATGTTTTTGATATTTTTTTGATATTTTTGAAACTTTTGCAGCAGATGCATAGTCTAACCATCAGAGACCTGTAAGATATGGTTTTATTTAAGAGAGGAGTTTTACTTATGAAAAACAAAATGATCTGTGCACTTTTAACTACTGTGATGGTATTGTCTTTTGCTGCCTGTGGCAGTCAGGGAAATGGAGCAGCTTCGGCGGAAAGTACGGTGACTTCCGAAAGCGGTGCGGAGGCTTCTACTGCTGAAAGTTCTGCTGCTGAAGCTAGTGCTGAGACAACTACAGAAGTTTCTGCTGATGCGGCCAATGGTACTTCATATGAAGACAACTTTGCAGTTTCCACAGAGGATGCTGCCGCTTTCGCTAAAAAGATCCAGGATGCCGTAGCCGCTGAAGACCTGAATGCTCTCGCTGATCTGGTCAATTATCCGGTCTATGTTGCTCTGGGCGATGGCAGTGTGATCGAAACCAGGGAAGACCTGATTGCCTTAGGTGCAGACAAAATCTTCACCCCTGAGCTGAAAGACTCTATGGCTAATGCTGATCTGTCCGAATTAAGCCCCAGTATGGCAGGCTTCACCCTTTACAGCACCGGTGACGGCCCCAACATCACCTTCAATGTCCAGAACGGAGTACTCGGCATCAGCGGTATCAATTACTAATCATTCTCGTACAAATCGGGGGAGCCTTTCATCAGGCTCCCCTTACTCGTTCCGAAACAACCGTTGTCAACGGTACCATAGTGATATCTATGTTCCCGTCTGTCTTACGCGTGATCAGCGTGGCTCCCCGCTGGATATATTGCTTCGCGATGCCGGAATATCCCAGATAATCAATGGACATTCCGTAAGTCATGCGGATACCTTTATAGGTCAATGACAACGTATTCAGATGATCGTGTCCACAGAAAATCCATTTCAGCCAGCCGTTATCCACCGCTTTTTCAAAAAAATGAGGTGGTCGGTTCGATATTCCGAAATACTCATCCTTTTCTCCGATACTACCATGTTCATAGATCACAGTGTGATCGCCTAGCTTCATCTTCTCGTAGGCTTCCTTGAACTCCGCGGGCGGCATGTGGAAAAATGCCATAGCCGGTACCTTTCTCTCGTTCAATTTCTCCATGCACCAGTCCGTCTGGTCCTCATGAATGCAGTCGAAACCACTGAAAAACCAGCCGTCACCATACATGTTGGAATCCAGCAGAATCAGCGGAAGTAACAGTTTTCCCTGATCATCTGTGAGGTCTACTACAAAATTCCCTACGCCGGTAATGGGATTCTGAGGACTGTGTTCATATCTTCCTTTGGTAAAAACGGCATATTTTCCCGTAGTGAAAATCTCCGCCAGCTGTTCCTTATTGCAGGTGGAGCCCATTTCACAGTCATGGTTACCAAAGACCAGAGTATAGGGAATCTGAAAACCATCCAGAAATGCCAGCAGTTTTTCTGCCTGCTTTCGGTTGTTCATGGTACCGCTTTTCGGGAAAAACGGGAAAACAGAATCTCCGGTCAGGACCATCAGATCCGGTTCCGTCCGGTGGATCAGCTCCGCCACCGCTTCCAGAGCCAGTTTGTCCTTTTTCCCGGAAAACATGCCGAAACCAAGGTGCAGATCCGTCAGCTGCAATATTTTATAATCTCTGTCCGTCGGGATGCAAAGGGAAAAAGTCTCTTCGTCCCGGATCTGAAAGTTTTTGGAAGTATACATAAGAATCTCTTTTCTTTTTGGGGATTAACTCAACGGGATCAATGCTCCTATTGCAGAAAGTACTGTTGAAATCACCATCAGCACCTGAAAAGGCACCGTGCCGATCACACCGCAGATAGGACTGCTGCCCGCCTTTTTTCTGGATTTACCGTATGTCAGCACCAGCATGATGCTCACCAGTACCACTACACCGCTCATAATCCGCGTCAGAACAATAAAGCTGTTCACGCCGAACACGGCAAACAAAATGCAGGGAACCGTAGCGATCAGCCAGCTGATGCGGTTGCCGCTGCCGATCTGCTCATGAACCACATCGCGGAGGGCGAGAGTATTGCTCCAGAACGTGGTAAGTAAAGCAAACAGGGAAAATACGCCTGCCAGGATCATCGCCCAGGTACCGATACTTTCTCCCAACTGCATGTATGCCAGTTCTTTTTCCAGCGCTCCCTTGGTTCCCAGGAGAACCGTGCCCGTTACGACCAGGACAAACACTGAGGAAAGCCCAAAACCGATGAAAATGGAACGGCGGATCTGTTTCGCGTTGCCATCCAGGCCTTTCACCACCTGGATCACTGCCTGATTGGCGGAAGTTGCGAATACCACCATGCTGTACAGCGCCAACAGATTGTTCCAGTGGAACTGTGCCCGTTGTAAGGAATTCAGTGGATGCAGGAATGTGCCTACCGTCATCACCGCCACAATTCCCATGAGGACAATGACTGCGTACTTCTGTGCGATGCCTACGGCTTTCATGCCGATAAATACCACAACTCCGGCGATCACATAGTACAAAACCTGCGCTGCCACGAAAGGCATTCCGAACCAGTTCACAAAAATCTGTGCTCCGCCGTTGATATTACCGCTCACACCGATCATAATTGCCAACCCATAGACGATAAATACACTCCAGCTGAAGATCTGCTTCATTTTCCCATGAAACAGCTCTCCTTCAAAGCTTTTCACTAGTTGGACACCACCATTATTGTAAGACAACTCAGCAATGATCAGGTGCAGGATCACGTTCACACAATAGGCGATCAATACCATCCACACGACATCCAGCATGCTATTTTTCGTGGCAAGATACGGAACGGCGATGATGCCAGTGCCGATGCTGTTGCCGACGATCATGCTGATGGCTTCAAAGGTCGTGAGATGGGCTTCGGATTGGATGGGGTGGGACATGGGGAGGACCTCCTTGGTAAAAATACTGATTTTCTATAGTTATAAAAGTTTAGCGGTAAGTGCTTCCTGCAATACTTTGGAGCAATTGATTCCTCGCTTATCGGCAAGTTTGGACATCCATGCCGGAAGCGAGACATTTTTGCGAACTGCCTTGGTGTCAGTCATGCTACGATATTTTATAGTGTCTGCCTGAATGATCGTAAGAATATCTGTCGGTAAATGAGGAATCTCTGACTGCGGTGTAGGCTCATTCGGAGTAATTTCCTCATCTTCCAGACCAACAAGACAAAGATTCAATGCATCTGTAATAAGGGCAATCGCCTCTGCCAAAGTCGATGCTGTAGTAATACACCCGTCCACATCCGGAACCTTTGCATAGAAAGTGCCATCTTTTTCAGTAATAACTGCGGTATATGTGTATTGCATGTCATTTGCCTCCTTCTATATTTGCTTCTTTGAAGATATAGCGCATATCATCTTCATTAAAATCATGACGTTTTACAGGAATTGTCTGCTTGGTATTCGGTTGAAAATACAAATCATGACTTGCTCCATGTCTTTTAAAAATAAAACCGTTCTTTTCCAATTCTTTAATTGTTTTCTTTCGTGGATGCATTCTTTTCTCCTTTTATATTATACACAATCTTACACAAAATCAATAGCGAAATACACAAATTTACACAAAGCCATGCGACATAACATTAAAAATTCAAATTGTTACGTAGGAAATATAAATAGATTTTCTTAAAACTGACTTTAAAAGATATTGTAATTATCAACATGTTGTACAATATCAGACATAAAATAGAATAGTATAAGAAATTATTACAATCTGTTTTGATTTCAATATAAAGTATTTCTTGTCTGTAAATAAAAAAATCCAAAGAACTAATTATGCTTTCATGTTCTCTTCTTGCATCCAAAGTGGCATATAGTTTCCATCTTTTTGCTTATAAAAATTTTTACTCAAATATCTGTTTTCCATCTCGTATTCTTCCGGTGTCATTCCGTTTCTCCAAAATAGGGCTTCCATATGCGTTTCCGTTGCCCAATCACTTTGCCTAACCGTCTTACTCAATTAGATATCCTCCTTCTATGTAATCACATAGTACATGATATACGATTGTCTTTTCTATTTCAATGGTCGCTCCCGCAAGGGGAGCGACCATGTTGAAAAAACAGATTATCCCCATCGTCCGTGCATTTCAATCCGCGCTCCCGCGAGGGGAGCGACAACAGATTGGAGGCAGTCCGGATGAAGACAGAAATATTTCAATCCACGCTCCCACGAGGGGAGCGACTTCCTGACGCCGGAGTCCGCAGTCTAACATCAGATATTTCAATCCACGCTCCCACGAGGGGAGCGACCCTATACCGGAGGCTATGGTGGTAGTGTTACCGATTTCAATCCACGCTCCCACGAGGGGAGCGACAGCCTCATCCATACAGTACTTAGATCTTGGAAGCATTTCAATCCACGCTCCCACGAGGGGAGCGACGCGTAAGCAAGTTAGACCTCTATTGGAACCCCGCGATTTCAATCCACGCTCCCACGAGGGGAGCGACCGCAGTTGGACAGATGCGTTGATGTGAATTTGATATTTCAATCCACGCTCCCACGAGGGGAGCGACGTCCTGACCCGGACGATTTACCTTTATTTTCCGGAATTTCAATCCACGCTCCCACGAGGGGAGCGACATAGATGAGGCACAGCTGCTCTTTAACTCCAGGATTTCAATCCACGCTCCCACGAGGGGAGCGACTTGCCTGTGTCTTGATAAATACCGGCTCATACATATTTCAATCCACGCTCCCACGAGGGGAGCGACCACCGGCTCCGGAAACCTCTTCGGTGATAGCATCATTTCAATCCACGCTCCCACGAGGGGAGCGACGCCGATGCTGCAACTAAGGTACAGCCGGAAACCGATTTCAATCCACGCTCCCACGAGGGGAGCGACGGAAAGCTCTTCGCAGCACACGCTGTATTGACATATTTCAATCCACGCTCCCACGAGGGGAGCGACAATTGGCTTGCACGCCATTTACGCTACCCCGGTAATTTCAATCCACGCTCCCACGAGGGGAGCGACCTAAGGCAATCGGCGTCGACGTGTCAAAAATCATTTCAATCCACGCTCCCACGAGGGGAGCGACAAGCCGCCGATTCCATCCAAGCAAGAAAAGGAATTATTTCAATCCACGCTCCCACGAGGGGAGCGACAAAGCAATATCGTGCAAAAACAAACGTAAATGCAAAATTTCAATCCACGCTCCCACGAGGGGAGCGACAGATATCAACTTATCCGGTATTGTGGCGACAGAAATTTCAATCCACGCTCCCACGAGGGGAGCGACTTCCTGTGCAGATAAACATTCTGCCTGCTCTTTTTATTTCAATCCACGCTCCCACGAGGGGAGCGACGATCGCACGCGTAGAGCAGTAGTGTAAGCCATGGTAGATTTCAATCCACGCTCCCACGAGGGGAGCGACCATTGTGTATATTGTAAATTGTGACGGATATATAGATTTCAATCCACGCTCCCACGAGGGGAGCGACTCCGAAGACCGAATCAACATCTATCAGGTAAATATTTCAATCCACGCTCCCACGAGGGGAGCGACCCCTGTCAGTACTCCCATTCCGGGAATACACTGCATATTTCAATCCACGCTCCCACGAGGGGAGCGACGGATAACGGGCGCGTGCTGGAAGCAGAGTACTTGAATTTCAATCCACGCTCCCACGAGGGGAGCGACCTTAAAGATCGGTGGCGGTGCAGCTCCCATTGAGAATTTCAATCCACGCTCCCACGAGGGGAGCGACTGGAGGAAAAGATATTATCGGAGGAGCTTCAGAAATTTCAATCCACGCTCCCACGAGGGGAGCGACGGATGAATGCCGGGCATGGAAAGAGAAGCATAATGCATTTCAATCCACGCTCCCACGAGGGGAGCGACCAAACTGCTTTGATCATTGCCAGGGAGAGATGGATATTTCAATCCACGCTCCCACGAGGGGAGCGACGCTTACAGATTTGGGTTATGAAGTGCAGTTTAAGATTTCAATCCACGCTCCCACGAGGGGAGCGACGGATGTGTAGCCATGTAGAGTAATTCACCGTTCTATTTCAATCCACGCTCCCACGAGGGGAGCGACTTTTAAGGACTGCTACAGGCTTTTGTGCTGGATATTTCAATCCACGCTCCCACGAGGGGAGCGACAGTATTTTCATTTCTGCTCAAAGATGCTGAAAAAGATTTCAATCCACGCTCCCACGAGGGGAGCGACGACTTTCCCTGGAACATTCCGTTCCACATATAACTATTTCAATCCACGCTCCCACGAGGGGAGCGACAGAAAGTGAGGTAGTTTGATGTCGCATTCTGTTATTTCAATCCACGCTCCCACGAGGGGAGCGACACCGTGTTAAATGTAAGCGGACACTCCGGATCCCATTTCAATCCACGCTCCCACGAGGGGAGCGACTATTGATGTTTTGCTTAATAGTGCCTCTGCTCAATTTCAATCCACGCTCCCACGAGGGGAGCGACATATTACCGGTGCCACCACCTGCAGCCGTCTCAATTTCAATCCACGCTCCCACGAGGGGAGCGACAACGGAGATTTCTTAAGTTTCCCTCAGAGCAAGGATTTCAATCCACGCTCCCACGAGGGGAGCGACAGTCATATATTCCCACAAAAAAGAGAGTAGACGATTTCAATCCACGCTCCCACGAGGGGAGCGACGCAGGAGTAGCCACAAGTGTATCTAGTGCCGTAGATTTCAATCCACGCTCCCACGAGGGGAGCGACCACAGATTGATCGGTGCATAGACGTTAATCTTATATTTCAATCCACGCTCCCACGAGGGGAGCGACACTAACATGAGCCTTGACAAAGCTACAGCCAATATTTCAATCCACGCTCCCACGAGGGGAGCGACATATGTTGCCGCCGTCCGAAGCATTCCGGGAAAAATTTCAATCCACGCTCCCACGAGGGGAGCGACGAGAAAACCTGACAACAATAGTAACAATAGTAAATTTCAATCCACGCTCCCACGAGGGGAGCGACGCAGAGCAACAGAAAAGAGTGAGGTGAACAAAGTATTTCAATCCACGCTCCCACGAGGGGAGCGACACAAGAGACCTCTTTTCTTTGTGTGTGAGGCAAATTTCAATCCACGCTCCCACGAGGGGAGCGACCAGACCTTGAGTTCGGTGAGATGTTCTCCGCAGATTTCAATCCACGCTCCCACGAGGGGAGCGACCGATAATATCATTGATGAGCAGAGGGATGAGCTATTTCAATCCACGCTCCCACGAGGGGAGCGACCGTAGGTATCATAGACCGGAAAGAGATCCTCTATTTCAATCCACGCTCCCACGAGGGGAGCGACATGGTTCCAGTCAGTTCTCTGGTATGCCGGTGGTAATTTCAATCCACGCTCCCACGAGGGGAGCGACGCATGGGAGCGCTAACCAGTATAAAAGCAATCTCATATTTCAATCCACGCTCCCACGAGGGGAGCGACGTCTTGATACTAAAGCCATGAAGTGCAACAACAAAATTTCAATCCACGCTCCCACGAGGGGAGCGACGAATGTGACGAATTTATGAACCAACAGTTTATTATTTCAATCCACGCTCCCACGAGGGGAGCGACACAAACCGATCGAATACGAGACAGACAATCTTATAATTTCAATCCACGCTCCCACGAGGGGAGCGACCTTTGTTCTATTGATAACGCATACATTTATATACATTTCAATCCACGCTCCCACGAGGGGAGCGACGGTGCATATTATGCCGCCCAGTGCAGATTTCATAATTTCAATCCACGCTCCCACGAGGGGAGCGACGCAAGCTGTACTTTCCTTAATTGATAGCCTTATCATTTCAATCCACGCTCCCACGAGGGGAGCGACGATTCTACTCTAATATCTGCTAAATAATTAGGCTATTTCAATCCACGCTCCCACGAGGGGAGCGACGGTAATGTGGTTGCTACTTGTTCAACACCAAAATATATTTCAATCCACGCTCCCACGAGGGGAGCGACTGTTGGTGATGCTATCTGCTTATATGAGTTGATAATTTCAATCCACGCTCCCACGAGGGGAGCGACGTAAGCTATATCAAATTAAATGTCAGCTAAAGTATATTTCAATCCACGCTCCCACGAGGGGAGCGACAGGCAAAAGATCATATAAAAAGGAGTTCCAACATATTTCAATCCACGCTCCCACGAGGGGAGCGACCAAATACAGTAAAACCACCAAAATAACATTCGAGATTTCAATCCACGCTCCCACGAGGGGAGCGACGGTAAAGATTATTTTATGGGTGTCTACGAGCACATTTCAATCCACGCTCCCACGAGGGGAGCGACTCAATGATATGTATTGTCTCCCACATGAGAGAGATTTCAATCCACGCTCCCACGAGGGGAGCGACTGATGTATCGCCCTGCGGGTCTCCGTCGAGAATGAATTTCAATCCACGCTCCCACGAGGGGAGCGACTTTCGGGGAAATTTGCTCTTTTCTGATATTCGTTTATTTCAATCCACGCTCCCACGAGGGGAGCGACGTTCACGCCTAACGCAATCGCTATCATTTCAAGTTATTTCAATCCACGCTCCCACGAGGGGAGCGACCATCGTACACATTTCATACATGAGGTTGATTTCAATTTCAATCCACGCTCCCACGAGGGGAGCGACGCAACCGGAAACATGCAAACAATCATGTTGATATTTCAATCCACGCTCCCACGAGGGGAGCGACGTTCGGTAATTTCTTCCGGAAAGATAATTCTGTATTTCAATCCACGCTCCCACGAGGGGAGCGACGCTGATTTGAGATACATAATATGAGGTGTGTAATATTTCAATCCACGCTCCCACGAGGGGAGCGACCCATAACCGGAGGAGGCAAACATGGTACTTACTATTTCAATCCACGCTCCCACGAGGGGAGCGACATATATCGTCAAGTACATTACAAAGGATTTATGTATTTCAATCCACGCTCCCACGAGGGGAGCGACCAGTGCGACATTCACAACAAACACGGCAGCAAAATTTCAATCCACGCTCCCACGAGGGGAGCGACGGTGATACCATTTGTAATATTCTGTATGGGATGAATTTCAATCCACGCTCCCACGAGGGGAGCGACACCACCACCGGGCAGGATAGAACGAACGATAGAATTTCAATCCACGCTCCCACGAGGGGAGCGACCCTCACCGGTGCTGTCATAGTCAATACCTTCACATTTCAATCCACGCTCCCACGAGGGGAGCGACACGGTGCTATCGGAAACGGCAGTACTATATTCTGATTTCAATCCACGCTCCCACGAGGGGAGCGACTCAATGTGACCCTTGACACGGTTCTCAAGTTCTGTATTTCAATCCACGCTCCCACGAGGGGAGCGACCCTTTTGAGGATTCTCCGGTTTATGGATTCAAAATTTCAATCCACGCTCCCACGAGGGGAGCGACAGATTTGTCGCAACGTGAGCGTTGTCGTTGAGGAATTTCAATCCACGCTCCCACGAGGGGAGCGACCGTCTGTGAACATCGGACACGCATCATATATCTTATTTCAATCCACGCTCCCACGAGGGGAGCGACTTGCAATCGACCAAACAAGCAGACTGTCAACTGATTTCAATCCACGCTCCCACGAGGGGAGCGACAGCAGCAAAGGACGAGAGCCTCGTTGTTTGGGATATTTCAATCCACGCTCCCACGAGGGGAGCGACCTTGAGGCGGGCGATAGATAGTTCCCCAGTTTATATTTCAATCCACGCTCCCACGAGGGGAGCGACGTTGTGTGTCTTATGGTTGAGAGGTATGAGGTTATTTCAATCCACGCTCCCACGAGGGGAGCGACCATTTGAACCTCCCACACATCAGTGTAAACGGAGATTTCAATCCACGCTCCCACGAGGGGAGCGACATGCTTTCCATGATGCAATATCCTTGATGTATAGTATTTCAATCCACGCTCCCACGAGGGGAGCGACTTTGATGTTTTCATGTTGCCGTCAAGCTGCAAGATTTCAATCCACGCTCCCACGAGGGGAGCGACGTTTGTTCCCAAACTCTTGACATCGCACCAACATGAATTTCAATCCACGCTCCCACGAGGGGAGCGACGAGGAGGTGAGCAGAATGAAAATCCTTGTGTGGATTTCAATCCACGCTCCCACGAGGGGAGCGACTCCGTATGCCCTTGTATTGGCAATCATAGAGTATATTTCAATCCACGCTCCCACGAGGGGAGCGACTTTTGCATTTTCTGCAATCTGACAAGTCCTTTTTTATTTCAATCCACGCTCCCACGAGGGGAGCGACTGTGGTTTCGGTACGACCAAACGGCAGCGGGAGATTTCAATCCACGCTCCCACGAGGGGAGCGACTGCTGTCAGACCGCTCTCATACAGATTATTCATATTTCAATCCACGCTCCCACGAGGGGAGCGACGTTTTTGTACCATTCAATCGAGAATGACGGGAGTATTTCAATCCACGCTCCCACGAGGGGAGCGACGCTGCACCTCCGTATATTTCTTTCAGTAACATAGAGATTTCAATCCACGCTCCCACGAGGGGAGCGACCATTCTGACACCTCTTTCGGATATACCTTTCTACTATTTCAATCCACGCTCCCACGAGGGGAGCGACGTCACATGTGTATGTGCTACTGCTGCCACCTATTATTTCAATCCACGCTCCCACGAGGGGAGCGACGTTATTGTGTCGGAGATACCCTTTGCCACCTTACCATTTCAATCCACGCTCCCACGAGGGGAGCGACCGTTCCCGCATTGCCCGCCATTCCTTTGATACATAATTTCAATCCACGCTCCCACGAGGGGAGCGACGCGATGTCCTCGTCGCTTGCCTCAAGTAGTGCCTTATTTCAATCCACGCTCCCACGAGGGGAGCGACAACGACCTTGATTCGTGGGTCTCTCAATCCCTGTATTTCAATCCACGCTCCCACGAGGGGAGCGACACGCTTTCCGTGCATTGTCGTACTGCCATTTAAATTTCAATCCACGCTCCCACGAGGGGAGCGACTCGACATTGACATACTGTTCAAGGTTGTCGGATATTTCAATCCACGCTCCCACGAGGGGAGCGACGGATGGTCAACAGGTTTTCGATGATTTTTAATGTATTTCAATCCACGCTCCCACGAGGGGAGCGACTCGCGTTTCTGACCTGTGGCGTTGCTCCGTCAATATTTCAATCCACGCTCCCACGAGGGGAGCGACGGTATCATTGCCGTTGTAGATTTCTCTGCAATGATAGAACGACGAATCGGTGTG
>OHLH01000755.1_pt1 | contig 19444 bp, 30 predicted proteins | sample 1569061 | NCBI WGS metagenome assembly OHLH01 (sample SAMEA3879603, study PRJEB24766) | human gut metagenome | biome: human-associated habitat; feature: feces | place: USA | collected 1985/1987
TTTATCATTATCAGCTCCGCCTCGTCCTGCGGAATGGTGTTGTAAAGCTGATTGGTCTTGCACTTTATATTCTTTTCAGCGTCCACAAATGCGGTAACAACGTGGTTTACTGTGAAAAGTCCACAGTCGTCGCTGAATGTTCTCTTAATCTCGTTAATTTCTTTCTTGTTCATGTTAATCCTCCTCAGTTTGTCTATAGATCGTTGATCTGTAATCATCACAAACTACATTCCGTTTGCTACAAGTATGATAAAATACGCAGTTATTGCATTTTATCTCCTTAATTCCCAGCACAACATACCCGTTCTTTATTCCCCAGCCGTTGAGGATATATGTTATCTTGTATGTATGTCCTGATATCTCATGTTTTGCGTGTTCTCTTACTGTGCCGTCTGAGCTACGATAAGATGTTCCGTCAGTCGGTATAAATCTTATCAGATCTCCTGTCTGAAAACCTCTGTCATTCTTTCTGACCTCAAAAGTTTTCTCACCGCTCAGAACAGCGCCACAAAAGTCTATGCTAAGTTTCAGATTATGTGTTTTCATTTTTTTGCCTCCTCGATATCCAACAAGCTAAGCTGGTTATTTTTCATGTCAAATACTCTGTCACGCCATTCAACGCCGATATAGTCAAGAACTCTTCCCCAGCCGTACTTTGTGCCGTCAGCATCTTCACAACACTTGTTCATCCAGAAATCCCACTCTTTTTCATTTCTTTCACGAAGCCTGTCAAATCGGTGAGGACGCTGTTCCATATGTATGCCGAAACCGCACATTGAGCAGCCTGTACGCTGAGCCTTTGTTGTGCAAAGCTTTCCGTCAAAGTCACGTTTTATCTCGCCATAGATTGTAGGCACAGGCACATTCAGGTCAAGTGCAAGTTGTAGCAAGTCCTGCCTTGTAAATATGGCAAATGGTGCTGAACGTATCGTGCTTTTGCCAAAGTAATTGCAGCCGTTAAGCATTAGCGATTTTTCACGCCTGCCACCCTCACTTGCCATAAGTCCTAAGAACGGCACACTCTTGTGTTGCTTTGCCCAATCATCACACGGCTTTTCTTTCATCCAGAAACAGCATTGTGATGATACCTTAAACGGCGGTATCTTGTAGTCAACGCCTTCGTTTTCATTTTCGTAACCGCCAAACAGTTCAAGCCAGCGCTGAGAAAGCTGCATTCTTGTGTGCTTGCGAAAACCGCCATACTCTCCCGTTTCACCCGTTATGATAGCGTGACGAACTGTCTTGTTCTTGTCCGTAGGGTGTGCAAGCAGTTCTATTTTTGCGGCTGTTTCTTTTGATAGTACAGGAAAACCATATTCCCGTATGATATCTATTTTTGACTTGTATGGGCTTAACTTTATCACACCAAGTTGCTCGTGTATCTGCTGAATAGATTTGTCTTCAAGACTAGATACCGATACACCTGGAACATAACTGAAACCACAGTAATCATGTATAAATTTCAAAAGCGTTATGCTGTCAAGTCCGCCTACCGATATGTGCGTATTCAGATTTCTTTTGTCACACTCACGAATGAACTCCCTTACTCTGACCTCAGCGTATTTGACCTTGAACTCATACGGCATTTTCTGCTTAGTTTGAAAAGCCGCTATCTTCTGTTCATTGTCTTTGGTACGCTCCTCATAGCTTTTCACTTTTATCCCTCCTCAAATCTCGGGCATTCCGTCACAGTATACGAATGTATCATGCCACCTTTTTGAGCCTCGTACATTCTGTGCTGATGTGTTTTCCAACCGACAACAGGCTGTCTGTCTATCGACCAACTGCACCCTGCTATCTGTTCACCTGTCAGCTTGTTCCTCTTTGGCACTGCGTGTTTACAGTACCAACAAAGTGTTGTAGCAGCACTGCATTTCACAGCCTCTATCTTGTCCTTGAATACTTCGCAGATAGGGTGCTGATAGTTGACTACTCTCGGGCAAAATCCCTGTCTCACGCCATACTTGCATAGCCCATATTTTCCGTTCTTTCTGCCGCAGTTGTCAGTCACCCTCTCAAAATATTTGCAGCTTGTGCAGAATTTGTTGTTACCCATGTTATCACTCCAACGTCTCTAAGTTTATATATAGAGATAGACTCAGCACAGCGGTAACAATTGTGTCTACACCTCGCGGCTGTATCTCACCATACATCAAAATCTCAAGTATTTGCCATGATAAGCCGACCAAAGACCATATGCCAACTGCTGTGAGAATTTCTTTAAAAATTTTTATTTTACTCATATGTTCCTCCTTTTGTGTTCAATGTGTGAAAGTCCTGCGTTTTGTTTGTTATGCCCATTGACAATCATATCCTATATCAAGAAACGTTATCGAATATAATCTTATGCCGCCCTATGGGGCGGCTTTTTATGTATTAAATCTGAATTTTGTAACGGCGATTGGGAATTCTTCAATCTCCGACGCCCACACGCAAGAACCTTTTCCGTTAAGTGTTTCCCATATCAACGGAAATCCGCCGATGCCGTCGAATAGACTAGCCATTGTGGTATCTGCCCCGCAACAGAGCGTAAGCTTTTGAAGTACGTAGAACCAATTAGGAAGCGATATGCTATTACCTAGTGCCTTATAACGTGCACTATCGGTTACTTTCTTCCTTTTGCCGTTGCCGTCTGTGTACTCTCTTATCGGGTCTTTGTATTCGTTGCCCTCATCATCGGTGTACACATTGTATCCGACTATCTCGCCTATCGCTGTCCATCCGTCTGGATAGCCCTGTAATCGCTCACACTCAAGTGGCGTAAGTCTGCGTACTATGCCGTTTGATAGCTCTATAATGGCTTTCTGGCCGTGCATACAGTCCAATGTGCCGACTTTCTCGCTGACTTTGAGTTGAGATGTCTGCCCATTTCCGATGCACACAGCACCAGGACCTTTTGAAACTATTGTGTAAGCAGGTCCGTTTTCGTCGATACCGATATCATACTTAGCATTGATTCCCTGATTATAAGCGGCCCGGTCGATGGCAAATACCATAGGAGTGTTACCTCCTCCTGTACCCATTCTACCGCGGAGCGTTTGAACGATGTTATTCTCAGCCATTTTAACACGGCCGTCACTCGGATGATTTTCAAGAGCAATGAATACAGTTTCATCAAGTGACGTACTTGATAGCGTAGGACTTCTGCCTTCTTCCAAGCCAATACTGCGAGCTTTTGCTCCGTTGCGGCTTTTAAAACCATAAACCAACCTACCTTTAACATCTGAGTTGTGCTTAGGCGCACCCGCTCCAGCACGCAGAGTACTAGCGACGTCTGAAAACACAACAGCAGGAACATTTCCGTGCATTTCCGCTCGTATTGTTGGTGCGACTTTTGCGGTATCATTACCGCTCAGAGAAGAGCCACCTTGATCGTTAAGCAGCGGAACTACCGCAGGACGGTCAACAGTATTAAGCGTGTAGCTTACGTTTTCCGTCCAACCCTTGCCGTTACATCCTGCGGTCAAGGCTCTGTCAATGCAATTACCTTGAATGCAATATGCGGTTGGCAATGCTCCGTGTAACTCTGCTCTTAGAGTTTCTGCTTTGTCACCATAAAAGCTACCTCTGTTATTGATTGATATTGCAAAGTTGCTTTCAGCAGGGGAGGGAGCGGCTTTCCACGACGTTCTGCACGGGTCAGTATCCCGTTGCAAGCTTTCGCGCTCAAAGAGTATTTCGGGTGCGGTGAAGCCTCCAAAATCTGCGACAAGTGCGATCCTACGTCTACGCTGGGGCACTCCCCAAAACTGTGCATCGAATACTCGCCACGCAACGCTCCATTTTCTTCCCATATCATCTCCTGTGAGGCATCCTGCTGTTGGCCAGCCTTTTTGAGGGACAGGAATAGCGGGGGCTTTCGGCTCGATGACTTTGACTGTTTCTTGCAGGACCGCTCCGAAGTCTGCACCTTTGTTGGAGCTGAAAGCTCCTGGGACGTTTTCCCACACCATGTATCTTGGTCTGATGTCAGCACCTGTTCTTCCTTGACGTTCATCATTATCCCTCATTTCTTTTATAATTCGTATCTGTTCCATAAAGAGCCCCGAACGTTCGCCCTGCAAGCCTGCTCTTTTGCCTGCTACGGATAGATCCTGACATGGCGAACCGCCTATTATGACATTAACAGGCGTTGCGGTATAGCCGTTTATCTGCGTGATATCGCCGAGATGTTTCATTTTTTTATTCAACCTCCATAAAATCAAACAGCGTTGGCACGTCAAGCTTATCCTCTTCCGCCTTGCAGTAGCCTACGCCGTCACGGAAATAGTCAGGGTTAAGCTCAATACCTATTCCGTATCGTCCCATTTTAATTGCAGTCATGGGAGTTGAGCCTATTCCACCGAATGGGTCAAGCACAACATCGCCCTCATTGGAGTACCTGGAGATAAGGCGTTCGATTATATCGAGCTGTAAAGGACAAACGTGCATTTGCATATCACGCCTACGCTGTTCAGCGTTGAGGGTTCTCATTCGGTTGATATCGTCCCAGACTGTATCGTTCCAACTTGCAGGAGCGATCACCATAAATGTTGCAGGCAATTTGTTTTCCTTGTCGAGCTTTTCTGCCAGGGCGACGTGTTCGTCATAGTTGTAAACATTGCTCTTAGAAAACTGTGTGTATACCTTTTGAAGCTTGTTCACCGAAACTTCTTTCAGCTCGTCCTTTGTTACGAGCCTATCACCGCTGGATCTCCAATAAGCGTGAGCGTCTATCTGCCAGCGTCCTCTGCTGTAGTCCGCTTTGCTCTTTGTTACAGGTGTATCTGCATATGCTTTGCTTGTATCGGTAGGCAACTTTCTGAACAGTAGAACAAACTCTGGACAGCCCACTCCCATTTTTGAACCGTCCTTGCACTGTTCTGTCCAGCCAAGGCGGTATGTCTGATTGTTTTCACGAACAACGTCAGTTGTGATTGTAATTCTGCCCATATAGCGGAAGCCGTGCTTAATGTAGTGCATAACGGTCAAGTCGCTGAATGGGTCAACAGTCGGCATTCCGTCGCCTGTTGCATTGCCAAATAAAATTCTGTCCTTAACGTGTATGCAAGCTACTCTGCCAGGTTTCAGAACTCTCAGCAGATTAGGTGTTAAATAGTCCATTTGCTCAAAGAACCTATCGTTATCTTCGTTGTGCCCGAGATCATTGTAACTTGGCGTGTACTCATAATGATTGCCGAATGGGATTGAAGTTACTATCTCGTCAACGCTGTTGTCGGGCATTTGTTCAAGCTCCCATATGCAGTCATTGTTGATGTATTTGTAGTGATTACCCTCTACTACCACTCTTTTCACTCCTATGCTTCGTTTCATTTTGTCAGAGATATTGTCAACGCTCGACAAGCCATTTTTGCGAACTATCTCTGCCATTTTCTCTGACTGATAGTCGAAACGTTTCCATTTGTCAAGCAGCTGCTTTTTTATCTCATCTTCTTCGTCCATGTAAATTATGTCGATTGTGACTTCATCAGTTTGCAGAAACCTATATATGCGGTGAACTGCCTGAATGAAGTCATTAAACTTGTAGTCGATACCGATAAATATCGCCCTGTGGCAATGTTTCTGAAAATTACAGCCACTTCCGGAAAGTATCTTCTTTGTTGCAAACAGCTTGATTTTGCCATTTGCAAAGTCGATAACTCTTCGTTCTCGCAAGTCGATATCCATAGAACCATAGATATCAACAACATCTGGTATCTGTCGCTTTATCTCGTGGCGTTCTTCTTCAAGGTCATGCCAGATAATAAAGCTATCTTCTGGGTTTTCAGCTATTATCTTAGCTGCTTCCGCAACACGCTGAGATATACTTTCACGCTTTATCTTCGCTTCGTCCTGCAAGCTAGCTGTAGCTTCATCGAACAGTTTACTCTGACCGAACTTATCGACCGACAATTCGTCTTTTCTGACTGCAAGCCTGTGATAGTTGATTTTTAGATCAGGTAAATCATATCCCTCGTCAGAATATGTAGGGTTGACATCTGACGGTTTTGAAACAAATACAGCCCATGAGCTCACCCACAACCAAAACTCTTCTTCCTTGTGTGGATATAACGTCAGGTTATTAGCCTTTGTACTGTCACGTTGAAAGAAACGTGTCAGAGCCTGCCCCGTGTCCATAATTTCAAGATATCCAGCATAATGGATAAGTTCCTTATACTTGTTAGGGTCAGGCGTTGCGGTAGCCACAAGCTTATATGAAACGCCGTTAAATTTCTTTAGAAATTCCTGATAAGTCTTGCTGCCGAAACTTCTCAAGACAGCCGCTTCGTCAAGGGAAGTAGCAGTGAAATACTTTACATCGATATCTCCGTCACGAACTCTCTCGTAGTTCGTTATCATAATATCAGCCGAACACGTCCTCACCTCGGCCATGGTTTTAACATATGCAGGAGCATCATAGCCGAGTATCTCAACAGCGTCATGAACAAACTCTTGCTTAACGCCAAGCGGACAGATTATGAGAGCTTTTCCGCCCTCGTGAGCAATGACCTGTGTACACCATTCAAGTTGTATAACTGACTTGCCAAGTCCGAACTTAGCAAACACGGCACGTTTGCCACCTTTTACAGCCCACTTAACAATGTCACGCTGGTGAGGCTTAAGTGCTGTGTTTATTTTCTTATCTGGAACGTCAAAACCGCTGTCGGTAGCAATAGCCATTTTAGATTTCAGAAAATCTAAGTATTTCACCTATCAAATCTCCTTTCAAACTGTTTTATGCTCTTGAACTTGTTGCAGTTATCGGGAGGGCAGTTTCTTTTCTCACCCGTTGCAAGCAAATATCCGCAACACTTCTCACCATATATTTCAGTCGCATATATGCACTTGCTTGTTTTCTTGCATCTTCCTGTTCTCGTTCTCATTTCTTATGATCACCTCTTAGACCTTCCAGAAACTTCGGAATTCTGTCATCAGCATTCATAAGTCCCTGGATAACGCCTATCATTCGTATAGTCTTGTCAAGCAGCTGTTCTTTCGTCATTCCGCTCAGCTCGGACGAGGGAGAAATGACCTTGTTTATCTCGTTTGCAATGTGTATCTCTGTCTTGAAGATATCTTCCCACATCTGCATATTCTTAACACCTGCAAGGTATTTCTTCTTTAATACCGAAGCCTCATCTTTTGTCACGATAGGGACTTTGTTCTGTATATCAGCGGGGAGCTTGCTTACAAGACAGCTCATTTTGTATCTAGCGTACAAGCAGTGCATTTCCTCATAAAACATATTTTCCGACATTGACATATTTTCTGGCAAATCGCCCTCTTCTTTCAAAGCAACGATTTCAATTTGCTTTAATCTTTCATCAGTTGTTGGCATAGTAGTTTCGCCTCCTCAGCGGACCTTGCGACCCCGGCAACAAAGCCGAGGTCACGCATACGGTCAATAAATATTTTCTGTTCTTCTCTCAGTTTTCCGTCGGCATTTTTACACTCTATGAATGCCGTTTTTCCGCCTTTGGTAAAGCACACCAAATCTGAAAAGCCTTTAGGAAGTCCGTCAACCCTGCGAGGGCTGAGAAGCACCATTGATTTAAACTCTTTTGAGTAAACCATTTTCCCCTGATAGAATGTGCCTGCGTTTGTTCTGAATACAATGCTATCTTGTGAAGATAACGCAAAGCGGATTTCGTTCTGTATCTCGTGTTCTGACTTACTCATTTCTAGGCTCTCCCATAGTAATAGCAGAGTATGAGAAGTGTTCCTTAGCCTCTTCATACACCTTGAGCATATCTTCGCTCAGTGTTTCCTTGAATGTATTGGTAAGCATTTCAAATGCCAGTATCCAGAACGGAACGTCATACTGATTGATGTGTGCTTCTTTTATGATCTCGCTTGTGATAATATCAATTGCCTTGAGCGAATTTACGTTGGCATTAGCAAGCGTAATTGCAATTGAATTTACAGGATTGGTGTCAATACCAATTGCCTGGCTACCTCTCATCATTTAAACCATCCTCTCTGTTTTGCTTGGACATATGCCCATTGTGGCTTATATCCTCTCATTTTTGCAAACGCAAACAGTTCTTGAAGCGTCTTGCAATCCTTGGCGGATTTGTATTCCTTGACCTTGTCATCTGCTTCTTTGCGCTTGCTTTCCTTTATTTCTTCAAGCTCTATCTGCTTGATATTTTTTATTTCCTGCCTGGTCAGTTCCTCAGCCGCTCCACAATATGGACATTTCTTTGCAGACGTTGGTCTATATGTAGCAAAGCATTTTGAACACTGCCGTATCTGTAGCGTGCCGTCTGTGTTATATTCCTTTTCAGGCTTCGGAACGCTGTTTAAGCTCCACTCTCTGTCATCATCAGGCAAGCCGTGTCGCTTGTAGTTGTTGACGTGATCGAGAATTATTGCCGTCTTGCCCTCTTTCGGGCGCATACACCGCATAGCTTGCTGGATAAACAGCGTTAAGCTCATTGTCGGTCTTAACAGTATGCAACACTCGCAGTCAGGGCAATCGAAGCCCTCTGATATCAAATCAACGTTGCAAAGAATTTTTATTTTTCCTGCCCTGAAATCGTCTGTAATGCGTTCTCGCTCGCTCTTAGGTGTATTGCCGTCAAAGTGTACGGCATTAATTCCAACCGCTCTGAACGCTTCTGCAACGCTCTCAGAGTGCTTAACGGAAGAACAATAGCATATCGTTTGAAGTCCGTCGGCATATTTGCGATAGTTCGCTATAACATCGCCAAACACCGCTCTCGAGGAAAGTAGCTCAGCTGCTTGCTGTGGGTCAAAGTCCTTGCCCTTGCGTTTGAGTGCCGATAGGTCAGCTACGCTCGGTGCGAAGTACCTATAAGGGGATAAATATCCCTGAGCAATAAGCTCTTTGGCGGTAATGCCTACCACCATATCGTCAAAGCAATCTTTAAGTGGCTTGCCGTCAAGTCTGCTTGGCGTTGCGGTCAGTCCAACTACGAATGCCTTTGGAAAGCGTTCAAGTATTCTCTGATACGTCCTAGCCGTTATATGGTGGCACTCGTCAATGACAATGAAGTCAGGCGCTTTGTACTGTTCTGGGTGCTTGTCAAGAGCATTCGCAAGTGTAGCGACCATGCCCACAAGAATTGTGTTGCGCTGAATATCAAAGCGGTCAAATGTTGCTATGGTTTGATCGAGCAGTTCTTTTCTGTGTACCAAAAACCACACTGTGTTGCCCTTGTCCTGTGACTTGTCAGCCATATATGCGAATATGGCTGTCTTGCCAGAGCCTAACCACAGGGCGCAACCGCACAAATGCGCTTTCGCCCTGTACTCATAAGCCTCCTTACTTCATTAATGATTTTGTTTTGATAGTTTCTTAAAGTTAGCATTGTGTTCTCCAAAGTTTTTAGCTATCGTTTCACATCAGAACGGCACGTCGTCGCCATTGAATATTTCCTCGAAACCGTCAATACCAAGACTCTGCGTTGCTGGCGAGTTGTTCTGGCTTGGTGCAGGCTGTGGAGATGCGTTTTGTGGCGGTGTATTCTGCTGTGGCACACTCTGTGACGGAGCTGAGCTGTTTTTGTCCTGCTTTGGTTCACCTGTGAATGAAACGTTATCAACGTAAACCTCTGTCACATAGTGCTTTGTGCCGTTTTTATCATCATATGTACGACTTCTCAGCTGTCCCTCAAGGGCGATCATTCTACCCTTGCCGAAATAGTTATTGATAAACTCGGCAGTCTTTCTCCATGCAACGCAGGTGATGAAATCCGTCTGTTTTTCTTCGCCCTGCTTAGTGTAGCTTCTGTCAACGGCTACGTTAAATGACAGCACCGCTGTTCCATTTGCTGTTTGCTTGAGTTCAAGCTCCTGGGTAATTCTACCCATTAAAATAACTTTGTTAAGCATTTGTATCCTCCAAATCTCTTGCGTCAACTATTCTGTCAAGTATCTTAGTGTCCTTGCACCAATCACACCTCTCACACCTTTTGGCTAGTTCTTCATCTGTTTTCAACCTTGCAAAGTGTGGTGTGCGTTCTTCGACAAACGAAAGTTTTTCGTCAAGCCATTCTTGTGGAACCGCAAACACATTAAAATCTGTGTGCTTTTCTTTTGTGGCGGCGGCTATGAAGAATGGCAACTGTTTGCCTATATTCTGGCAAACTATTTCTTGATAGATAGCTCCCTGAATGTCATATCCCCAGTATCGAATGAAGCTCTGTTTCTGTTTCTCTGTATCGTTCCAAAGTTTCTCAAAGTCCTTGACGACCTTAAGGTCAACGATTGCTTTGTTGGGGTGATAGCTGTCTATCTTTATCTTGTATGGCACTCCTGCGATTTTACCCGTCATAATGACCTGCTTTTCGCCTGCCATATATTTCATGAACAGCTTGTCATTCTCCACACGCTGGATAATACTCTCAGCCTGAACATAATCAGCCTTAAGCGTTCCGTCACGCTTAAACAGCTCTGGGTGCTGAGCCTTGAAAACGTCAAGCGTTCCCTCAAAGTTAGCGTCAACGTATGAGCCTACGAGCAGAGCTGTTGAACTGTCACGCTTGTAATCACCTGCAATGTCCGCAAGGGTTCTTTCCTCGCAGTCGCAGAAGCTCTTGAACTGTGAGCAGCTCATGTACTCAAGGTTTGCCTGCTGGGAGAAGTAATTCTCACTTGTCAGTTGTATCACAGATATGTCACCTCCAGATCATCACTGTCCGTTGTGCGAGTTGCAATAAACTGCAAGCCCTTTTCCTTGCACTTCTCATAAAGTGCAAGCCTGTTCTTTTCGGAAAGCTTCTCAGCTCCGTCAATCAGAATTATCTGTAGGCTGTTAGGCTTGCTGAGGGCAACATCAACGCAAAGCTGTAACTGTTCACCCTCTGACAGATTGCTGACGGGAAGTCCATTTATGAGAGGTATGCCGTCTTTAACGGTCAACCCCTTAACAGGTATTGTTGCTGTCTTAAGTATCTCGCCTGGAAGCTCTCTTGCAAGCTCAATCTTGCATGTGAGTGCCTTAGAATGTTCTTCAAGCGTTTCAAGTTCGTTCTGCATTGATTTCATACGTTTGTATTCGTTGAGGTGCTTCTTCATTTCCTCGGCTGTCTTGACCTCAGCTTGCATTGCAGATATGTCAACAAGCTGCTTGCCTGTGTATTCATCGGCTACCTTGATGTCGCTGTCAAGCTTTGCGACTTTCTCCCTGTATTCGCTTTCAAAAATCTTAGTCTTGTCTGCTATCTTGTCTGAAAGCGAATTGAGCTTGTCCTCAGCCACCTTGATTTCGGCTTTTTTGCGCTCGATTTCGCTAGTCAGCTGCTCACGTTCTGCTGCGATAGCAGATTTCAGATTGCTTACTGCAATTTCCATTTCAGCCTGATAACCTCTGACCTTGTTGTCATAGCTATCTTTGAAGAGCTTCGCCCTCTCGATGCGAGAGTTGTATTCCTGCGCCTTTGTTATCTTCGTATAGGCTTCGGATAGGTCATATGCTTCCCACTTTTCGGCCTGGAAGCCCTGTGGGATATCCTTTGCGATATCAGATATAAACGCTGTTTTGTTGCGTATTTCTCTGTTGATATCCTGCCTTGTCTGGAAGTAAACGCCCTTTTCGGACTGGATATCGTTTAGGACTTGCAATATATTCTGCTGATAGTCAACGCCCTGCGGAATTTCACCAAACTTCTCCTTTATCCAGTTCAAATCCCAATTGAACTCAATGAGGTCAAGGATAATTCTGTTCTGTTCCTGCCTTGACATCTGTGTAAACTTAACGGGGTCAATCTGCAGTGGCGTGAACAGCTCTCTGACAAATGCTTCGGGGCTCTGAACAGGCTTGCCGTCCTGTCTGATGTTCTTGTAATCTGCCTGATTGACACGCTTCTTGCGGTCAATAGTGAGACCGGTGTCGGTCTCAATGAAGATTTCGCCCTCGCTTTCGCCATTCTTTATAACGTAATCACGGCTACTGTCGTTGGTGAGAGCGTACTTTATGCTGTCGATTATAGATGTCTTACCTACGCCGTTTGAACCTGTGACTTCTATCGAGCGTCCGTCCAGTTCTGTTTCAGAAATGCCGAACAAGTTCTTGATATGAATTTTTGTTGTTTTCATTTACAGTACATCCTCCACTTCTCTTACCGCAGGTTTTGAAGAGTCCTCAACTTCGCCTTCGACCTGCACACCCATTAATGTTTCAGGGCAGTGAACCCTCGCAAAAAACGAGGCTGCACGATATGCTAACATCTGCTCGGGCATATTTCTCCACTTAGAGTTGGAAGTCCACCCCTCTGCTTTTGCCATAGCCATTGTGACTGTCGTTCCCTCAAGTACATCACCGTCTTTGTCAGTTGCCTTGACGTAGCAACCTCTGTCGTCAGTACCTTTTGTGCCGACGTAAATCACCTTTACGTCTGTAAATTTTGCTCGGATAAAGCTCAAGCAAGCTTGCCCGCTCCAGCTTGGCTTGCCTTTGACCACGTACATTGATTGCATGACCATCATCGGGCTTACGCCCATGCGGTTAGCCATGTCAATGGCTATTGCGGTATCAGCGACCTTACCCTTGTATGCCTGCGGTATAATATCCGCTTTGCAAAGTTCGCTTGCCATTTTGAAATACTGGCGGAAGTCTGAGATAATTCCCGTGTCAGTATGCGATGCGAGCTGTGTCTGCGTAGGTATCTGTCTGATTTCCGCCTGATTTATGTCGATAATTTCATCCATTATATTTCTCCTCTCTTATCATTGTGAATATGTGGTCTTTGTAGCAAAACCACATCTCGGTTGTTTTGTAAACATCATCACCGATATGGTTGTATGATGTAACAGTGTGCAGTGGCGAATATACTGCATCTGCAAGTGCCTTGAAATCGTCCTCACGTGTGAAAAGTTCAATACGTCCGCTTGCGGTTGCATTGTATATTGCTCTGACGGCAGGGAAGTTGCAATCATCGGCTATTTGTGCAAGAGTATCAACGCTGGTGATTATGCTGTTCAACTTTTCGATTGCTGTCATTTCGCCCTCTTCTTTCCAATAACGCTGGTTCTGCCAGCTTAAAATCTCTGCAAGGATAACGCCTGCTACTCTCCAAACAGCCTTTTAAGTGTTTGCAGTCAAGGCAAGAGTAGTTAGTCACTTTGCTCACCGTCCGACCTTATCAATGATTTTAACTTCTGGCAACTTATGCCCGCATTATATGCAGCTGTACATTGTTTGTCCATAGTGGAAATCAATCCAGCAATATCCAACAGCAACTTATTGAATTCCTTGCCAATTAGACCGACTTTTGCGTGTGAGTCTGTCTGTTTATCAGAATATACAACAACAGGGATTAGCGAAGATAAACAATCGCCATATGATAATTTTTTCTTCTTTGGCCAGCAATATATTGAGGTATTGTCACGATAATACGGCCAAGTATTAACTTCCGTAGGTTTTTCTGGGTCCCAATTTAGTTCACGCTGTTCGCATTCTCGCATAAACGTGTCATAATCTGTCTGTGTCTTTAGACGAACTTTAAACTTGCCAGCTATAAATCCGTCCCAATCGAATTTCGGCTTGGCGGTATCGACTATGTATTGTGCGAAAACATCAGCGCAATCGCTAACAATGTCAAATTCAGCAAGAAATGGACAATTACGACATTTGTTATACCCCTTGGTGCAGTGACATTCCGCCGCCCTTACGATTTCTTCGTTTGTGTATTTCTTATCCATTCTCAATTTCCTCCCATTCAAAACGACCTTTGCCGCTGTTACGCCACTGACCGATACCTCTCAGCCTGCCGTAGTCCAACCACTCTCTTACGGCTGTTTCCATATCGTCTTTCAGAATCTGGATTGTGAACTCAACTGTCGCTCCTGCAGGTACTGTCTCGGAGTGTGCAAGTGCAACACGTTCGCCCTGCGGTGTGCTTGCCCTCAGCGGTCTCTGACATTCACCCATACCGCCCTTGAATTTGTATGGTATCTTGCGTTCCTCGACGAAGATAAGTCCGTCAATCTCTTTCTTGTACGCCTTGATTTTGGAGCTTGCCGTGCCCGATACCTTTTTCAGAACGCCGCAAGCGTCCTTGAAGAAGCCTTTTACCTGGTAATCCCATAGAAATGGGGTACCGTCTTCCAGTGTCGGGAATACCGTCATAGATTTTTCGACCACTTCCGCTACACCAAGTGCGGCTATCTCTTCCTCACGGCTCTTTGCGTCAGGGGCTTTCGATGCGATGTACTCATCGTGGATTGTGGTTGTTGCGTTTGCCGTTCCCAAAATCTCTTCGGTGAACGTCAACTTTACTTTGATTTTTTTCATGCTCATGTCTTTTGACCTCCGTTAAATGTTAAATTTATTTTTTTTCCTTGCTTTTCGACGCCATACTGTGCCGAACTACGCCTTTGCTAATCACTGCAGTTCCTTTGCTAATCGCTGCTATGCCCTTGCGTCTCTATGCTTCTCAATGCCTTAGCTAATCAATGCCATTTCTTTGCATGGCACCGCCAATCTGCACCCTGCTATGCCTTTGCCTCTCGTTGCGTGTCAAAACTTCGCCTCGCCTTTGCTTGTCGGAACTTAGCTTTGCCTTTGCTTATCTAAACGGTGCTGTGCATACCTAGCCCTAGCTACGCAATATTTTGCCAGGCCTTTGCGTGGCTGTGCAGTGCCCCTGCGAATCATAGCTATTCTTAGCCGTTGCGAATCTATGTCAATCAATGCTGTGCCGTTGCCCAGCAAATCGACGCTGTACTTTGCCCTTGCCTATGCTTTGACATTCTTTGCTAAACCCCACTAGGCCGTTGCTTTGCTGTTCAAATCAACACCTTCGCATTCCGTAGCCGTTCACAGGTTCGCTTTGCCATTGCCAATGCTATTCATAGCAAATCCGTTGCATTGCAAATCTAAACTATGCCATCGCTGTTTTCGTCGTGATGTTCCCATTTGTGCTGGTCTATAATGCATGCTATGAACAGTATCACGGCATAGAAAGCTGTCAGTATCACGATCGTTGCGCCTATCATGCAGGCTATAAACATACCCTCCGACACTTTACCACTTGCCTTTCGTCTGTATTTCGACCTTGACAACAGGCTTTGAAGCTTCCTTGATTGCCTGCTCCAGCTCCTCACGGATTGCGGTTTCGGCTGTCTCTTTGATATTGCGGTATAACCCATAGACCGCCAGTGCGAACAGCGCCGTACATAACGCTATTGCAGCCACGAATCTGACGATCTCCAGCGTTGCTATCATGTTGTTCATCTTCTTATGCTCCTTTCTTTGCAATACTCTGCAAAGATTTCTTCGGGGTTCGCCCCGATTATCCTGCAGTACGTCACGATTTGTTCAGCATTCATGGTGCCGAACTGCCGTTCCCACCTGCTCACGGCTGTCTGTGTCATGCTCAGCCGTTTTGCGATTTTTGCCTGCGTGAGACCTTTCTCGGCTCTTGCAGATTTAAACACTCGTGACATCACATCATCTGCTGTTATTTTCTTTGCTGGCATTAACATCACCCTCTGTATCTTGCCGCAGCAAAGTCAATGCACATTTCCGCAACATATCTCAGTGACGTTTTGCTTTTGAATGCAAGTTCACGGAGCATTGCATAATAATCTTCACCGATCTGAATGACCTTTGTCGATTGCTTTTCCTCGGAGAAGATGTAGAATGTGTCTGATGTGTCCTCAAAGATTTCTTTTGCTTGTGGTATCTCAACACCGAGAAGTTCACAAAGCTTGAGTTCCGTTGCCTTGTCCTTTATCGTTGAGCCGTTTATCCAACGATAAATACTTCTCACGTTTACGCCACACAACTTAGCAAATTCCTTGTAAGTTACGTGATTGTCCTGACAATAGCGGACAATAAGCTTGCCGTACATTGTTCTCCCTCTCCTCTCTAAAGCTCTATGTGCAGAGCCGCTGAAATAGCTTTCGCCACGTTATCTGAGCGATCTCGGCTATCTGTGTTACTCATGAACACGTTTATTGTGTTCTCGCTGTAACCTGTAAGTTTGGCAAGATCCTTTCTCGTCATGCGACGAAGCTTAAGCTCTGCATAGACTTTTGCAACGAAATTCTGATAGTTCACTTTATCACCTCCGATATTGGCTTGTTGAGTTTTAACGAAATGAAGATTTCATTTTCATTTTTCAACCTGTTAGCAAGAGCTTTCTGTTCGTTAGTCTCAGGGTTTTTAAGCTGCCATTCTTCAAAAGCGGTGTATCCATGTTTCTTTAGAATATTGCACACCGTTGTTTTACCAGTTGCGCCTTGCTTGCCCGAAACAATGATAGGGATATCCCTCATTGCAATTAAGAAATCTTTCTCAAAGTATCTTGCCAACACATACTCGACGCTGTTAATCTTCAAATTTTGTTCACCTCCAAAACACATAAATTTTGTAAAAGAACCTTGACAAACAAGGCAAATTGAGCTATTATATAAGTACGACCAAATATAATATAAACGAGCTATTTTGAAAATTGGGACTTTCAATATGGCTTTGTTTTGTGTTGTCTTTTTTGTATAATTTCTTTTACAAACTTATTATATTTCATCAATTGAGGAATGTCAAGGCTTATTTCATCATTTGATGAAATATTGGCGTATATTACAAAATAAGACCGATATATTTGTTCATTTGTTACATAATTTACAAGGCGGTCATAAAAATGAATGAATTTATAAGTACATTAACAGAATTGCTTCACGAAAAGGGAATAAGCAAGAACAAAATGCTTACAGATTTAAAGCTTAGTAAAAACTCTTTTGTCAATTGGGAAAAGCGTGGCAGTGTACCTAATGCAGAAACACTACAGTTAATTGCTAATTACTTTGGCGTTTCTGCCGATTATCTTTTAACAGGCAAAGAAAAAACCTCTGCAGGCATTGAGTTGTCCGCAGAGGAAATAAAAATTATTGAATTAATCAGAAGTCTTTCAGACGAGAAAAGGGAAATTTTCAAGAAGTTTTTAAATTCACTTTAAATGGGAGGTGTAGTTATGCTCCAAACAATACTTGTGTTGCTTATCATTGTTGCGGCGTTTGCGTTGACAATGGTAATTTTAAAAGTGCAGGAAAGACACATCAGAGAAGACGGGGCAAATTACGAAGAATATGTTTACAAACGTGATCTTCGCAAGAACAAAAATGAGCAAATTGCCGCAATAGTGCTACTTATAGTAGGCTGTATAGCAACTATTGCTATCGGAATAGCAATTAATTAAAAAAATTAGGAGGAGATATTATGAAAAAAATTATAACAGGGATAGTTACACTTACAATGGCGTTAGGTATGACAGCTTGCAGTGACAGCAGTGATAATAATAGTACAACAACGTCAACTGCAGCCGAAACTACTACGACGACAGCTATCACCGCAGAGTCAACAACAACTACTACTGTCACTACTACTGCAGAAATTACAGCAGCTGAGACTTCATCAGTTACAGAAACAAATGATATGGAGTTTTTAGGTGATTATTCAACTGACGATGGAACTTACGTAAAGGCATATTCAAATGGTTCAAATAGCATTCAATTCAACGTAAGTCTCCCAAACGATACAGCAGACAATAATATGCAACGATTTGAAACAACGAGTTCTGGCATTTGCGATGGCATGGTTGGTGAATATGGTGCTCCAAATTATATAGATTGGTGGGTTTTCTGCGATAACAAAGTAGTTTTTGCTACGAAAAGTGAAAAACAAGCGGACGGCACATATTCATTCAGTGGTGTGTCATGTGCGGATAGCAAATATCAAGCAGCGATTGATGATTTTAAAAATAAATACGTAAAATAAAAAAAGCTAACTCAAATGAGTTAGCTCAGAACTATGTACCTTTTGTTTGTTTTTGCTTTAGATCCTCTCCTTGTTCCTTGGCGAGTTCAACTAATTTGTTTAGCGCCTTTTCTAACCCGTCAGGGGATAAGGATCTCAGCTTTTCAATCATTTCTAGCTCTTCGTCTGTTATCTTCATATTAGACCATTCCTTTCCCTTTTCACATAATAATACAATAAGACCAATATATTGGCAATAAAATTCCACTAAACAGGAATTTATTTGTGAATTACAACCAAATCTGCAAGTTCACATTTGAAGAAAATTACCAAAAGCACTATGGTGTCTATTCTTGGTACACTTTCACCTGTTTCGATTTTCGACAAGGCGGATTTGCTAACACCTGTTCTTTCCGCAAGCTCAACGAGAGTTAGACGTGCTCTCTTTCGCAATTCTTTCAGTTTAATTTCGTAGAGTGGCATTTTATATCACCTCGGGGTTAGCATACCCAGAGCTGATATAATTATTACAGAACATTTGTTCGATGTATCTAGTATATCCTATATTACGACGATTGTCAATAGGAATTTTAAACCTGTCCGCATTTTTGTACTATATAGAAGAAGGAGCATAAGCATGGGATTACGTTTTAGAAAATCAATTAAACTTGGCAATGGTGCGAAGCTGAACATCGGCAAGAAATCCGTCGGTTTGAGTGTCGGCGGAAAGGGCACACGATACACTGTCAACAGCTCAGGGCGGCGCACAAAGTCTGTCGGCATACCAGGCACAGGGCTGTCATATGTATCAACATCGGGCGGCAGGAAAAAGTCAAGCCGTAGTTCTCATCACGGCCGAAAAACGAGTGGCACGTCAAAGGGTGGTTGCCTACTGGTGATAATCATTTTCTGCGCTATATCGGTCATAGTCTATGGAATAGCGCACCTGTTCGGCTATAGGCGACCGACAAAGGTTGAATGGACTAATGACAACTATTCTATCACACTGAATGACTATAATCGTGACTATAGCCACATAATCTATTTGCGAATCACAGGTGAAACCGACGCAGAGGACGTTGATCCGAAAGATATAAAAATTGAAATCAGCAATCCTGACGTTTGTCAGTTAGAATATGATGATAGCGGTGCATATGTCACCTATGACGTGAACCCCCTCAAAGACGGCTTTGCGGACGTGACCGCCACATATGACGGCGTGACATCTGACCCTATAACAATCACAGTGGATATGGGTGAAAAAGCTACCACTACCACCACGACGACCACCACCACCGCAGAACCTGAAACCACCACCGAAGCAATCCCTGCGACAGCTGCCACGCAGGACCCAGCCGAAACAATCGTGTATATCACGGCTTCGGGTGACAAGTATCACAACGAATCCTGCAGATACTATGATGATACCTGCACACCAATGACCCTGCAGGACGCCCAGAATGCAGGCTACGAGCCTTGCAAGGTGTGCGGCGGGTAAACTACCGCAATAAAAAAATGCCCCCACAGAGCGACCTGTGAGGGCGTGTACAACACCGACAAACCACAGCAAATGGACAGTAGGGTAGTACCCTATTATCTTAACATAAAATTTAGAAACTGTCAAGAGATATTAGGAGGAATTATCATGGCAACAGCAAAAAAATTACCGAGTGGAAACTACAGAGTAAGGGCATATGACAAAGCAACAGGGAAGTACAAATCGTTCACGGCAAAAACCAA
>OHLH01000765.1_pt1 | contig 19332 bp, 10 predicted proteins | sample 1569061 | NCBI WGS metagenome assembly OHLH01 (sample SAMEA3879603, study PRJEB24766) | human gut metagenome | biome: human-associated habitat; feature: feces | place: USA | collected 1985/1987
AACATGTGCTGATAATGGAACGGAGGTGTTGCCATATTGATACTTATTTTAGTTAAAAGTTATTAGTGTGACAAAGGTAGTAACTATTATCGAAATTTTTCCTTAATTAGCGTGAAAACTTTCAAGGAATGTACTTACCTTTGCCAACTCATTAAAATAACATCACATTATACATGAAAAGATTAGGCAAATTCTTATTTATTACTTCATTACTGTTATGCTTTCTCATCCCTCGAGGATGGACACAAACCCAAGCAAAAAACCAACCGGACAGTATCGAACTCAAACTGAAGGAAATCTACACGAAACGGGAAGTCATGATTCCCATGCGTGACGGAATCAAGCTTTACACCGCTGTCTACGAACCGAAAGACAACAGCAGGCAGCATCCTATCCTGATGCACCGCAGCCCTTACTCTTGTTCCCCATACGGAGAAGGATTTGACCGTCATTTCAGAACTAATCTGAAAAACTATATAGAGCACCGATATATTATCGTCTTCCAAGATGTACGTGGACGGCATAAGAGTGAAGGAATATTTATCCAAGTACGCCCTCTCAACAAAAACAAAAAGGGTAAGAAAGATAAAAAGAATATAGACGAAGCAACGGACACATACGATACCATAGAATGGTTGATTCACAACACATATAATAACGGAAATGTAGGAACATGGGGAATCAGTTATGATGGTTTCTATGCCACTATGACAGCTTCCTCCAATCATCCGGCTTTGAAAGCTGTTTCTCCGCAAGCTCCCGTCACCGACTGGTTCCGTGGAGATGACCGTCATCACAACGGAGCCTTCACCCTGCTGCAAACCACTAATTTCCTTCCCAGACTGGAAGGACGCCACATGGGAAAAGGAGTGATGAACCAAATTGTAAAGAATGATGTTTACACAGATTTTCTGGCACTCGGTACCTTTAAGAATGTAGACGACCTGGTACGTGATACCACACAGACATTGTGGAATGATATCAAAAACCATCCTGATTTCGATGATTTCTGGAAAGAGCGCGATGCACGCACCTCCTGTTATAACTTGAAGCCAGCCATATTGGTGGTAGGTGGACTGTATGACTCCGAAGACTGTTACGGAGCCTGGAATCTTTATAAAGCCATCAAAGAGCAATCACCGGATACAGATTTATATCTGACATTCGGTCCTTGGTGGCATGGAGCATGGACAGTACGCGGGTTCCAAGGTTTCGGTAATCTGTATTTCGGCAAAAGCACTTCGGCTTATTACATGGACAATATAGAATATCCTTTTTTCCGATATTTCCTGGAAGGAAAGGGAGAAAAGCCCAAGCATAAAGTAAATATATTCCATACAGGTGAAAACGAATGGAAAACATACGACGAATGGCCTGTACAAAAGACTGCCGGTACACCTTATTATATACATAAAAACGGATCAGTATCCACACAAGCACCGGCAGAACAAGAGTCTTATTCAGAATATATTTCAGATATGTCACGTCCGGTACCCTATACGGCAAACCCTACCACTTACCGGACAAAAGAATTCATGGTAGATGACCAACGCTTTGCTACTTCACGTCCCGATGTCATTACTTTCATGACGGAGCCGCTATGTGATACTTTAACATTGGCCGGTCCTATAGAAGTGGAATTAATGACTGCCATCAGTAGTACTGACGCTGATTTTATGGTGAAAGTAATTGATGTATATCCTGAAAAATTTGAATATTCCAAAACTGCACGCAGTTATTTAAAGAGTGACTACCCAATGAGTGGGTACCAGCTGATGATTCGTGGCGAATTATTCAAAGGACGCTTCCGTAAGGGATTCGACAATCCCCTGCCTTTCAAACCGGAAGAAATAACTCCGGTTAATTACACACTGTATGATGTGGCACACACATTCCTGCCGGGACACAGACTGATGATTCAAATTCAAAGTTCCTGGTTCCCCATTATTGACCGCAATCCACAAAGGTTTATTGATACCTATCATTGTACGGTAGAAGATTTTGTGATGAAACAAAAGATCAAAATTTATCATCAGCAAGGAGCTGCAAGCAGAGTTATACTACCTGTGGTAAAAAAATAAAAAGGAAGTATCCAAACAAGCTCAAATGTCATCCAATAGCAAGAGCCGTATGACTACTCCAGCATTCATACGGCTCTTTTTATATGTAACTACCATCTGTAACTTTTCCGAAGGTTCATCTTAGTCTGGATACTCTCATCAAAAATATCATATAGAAGCAATCCGTTCTATCAACTCGTTACCTAACGCTGTTTTCGCTTCAATATGCTGCAATACCGCTGTCACAAACGGATTACTTTCAAATACCCCACGCACCTGTTCAAAATCCTGCTCCATTTCTTCACGTGATCCATCTGCACCGAACCCCGTCATAGCAGACAAAGAAAATTCCTTTTTCGCATCGGCATAGACCATTTTATCCAATCCGACAACAGCCTCCTGCCACTTCTTCACGATAGCAATAACATCCTTTGCCGTTATTTCATCGGAACGCAGATTATAAAACTCAAGCATCTTCCCATACGCCCATGTCCACTCGTATGTATAATAATTACGATGCATCTCAACAAAACGGTCATGAATCTGATCCACATTAGTCAGGATTCCAGATTCTATATCTGCCATCAACTTCTCTATTTCACTTTTAGGAGCGATCAATCCGGAAATATCCACCCATTCTCCTGTCCCTATCTCTGTATCAGGAATCAACCGGGCACGGATTTCCTCATCACTGCTAAAACGAACCTCCTCCAAACGCTTGATTAATGAATTACCCAAAAATTTATGAATAGCCGTTTCATAAAAACGAATGCCATTATTTAAAGAAGAATTCTTAATTTTCGCACTTTGGTAAGAGTAAGTTTCTGAGGTTTCTCCGGATACTTTACGTAATTCCTTCAGAATACTACGCCCTTTCATCATTTTCTGAATAGTATAGGGACTCAACAGGTTATAATTAATCTGATCCAAACGGTTCGGATCTTTACGTTTGTCACGTTTAGGCCACTTTTGAGCATCCCGAATCGTACCTACACTCCGCAAATTCACCCCTGGCACCAGATAAGTGGTATTTTGCTGCTCTATCAGATAAGAAAAAGGCAGATTAGAAGTATCGGCATGATTCACATGACGCCCCATAACCAAAGAAAATGCACCTACACGTGCGGGCCATAAAATATAAGAATCGGAAGTAGTCTTCGCCCCACGCTCCATAGCCCCCTGATGAATCGGACCTAACTTATACATATGGTTGCTTTGATTAGAGCCGGAACCCGCATTCATAAAAGAGAACATTCCGGCAATCAGCAAAGTAGACTTATGATGAGTCACCGTAAAGGGTCCGGCAAAAATGGCACATGCCTCACCGTTCTCTTCTTGACAATTACTGAAAAACAAAGAATCAGATGCAGAATAGTTATGTCCCAAATGACATGCCTGGCTGATAAAGCAACGGGTCAACATAGTTCCATCTTCCACATTGGAGCCGCTTGATATAATAAAATCATCGCATACCACTCCATAGCCGATATGAATAGGCGCTTGCTCATTACTGTTCAAGCTACCGTTTTTCAATCGTCCCGCCCCTTCTATCTTACAATAATCACCTATTCGTACATTCTTTATATATCCCGCATCAACAATGGTAACATGGTGGCCAATAGTACCTGTATCCGAAGCATTCTCTTCAGCATACCGGTCAATAATGGCTTTCATCCGGCAAATCAATTCAGGACGATGACGGTACAATGCCAGAATATAGGCCTGATGCGCTGACAGACGATCATGAATAGGCACTTCACGTCCACCCGTTTCATTCAATACAGCTACTTCAACGCCATTCCCAAACTTGCTCCGGCCATCTACCAGAATGATATCTACATTCTCTATAAATGCATAATCCCCAATTATATAGTTGGCTATATAGTTTTTTATATTCTCAATACAACAATTATCGCCCACCGTTACATTATGCAAAGTCGCATGATACAATCCGGAATGTTTACGCATGCCACCTGCCAACGTAAACTCATCTTCAAAGACCCCCAATCTGACCTTTCCGGAAAAACGGGTATGATAAATATAGTCCGTCTTAAAGTTCTCTACTACTTCAATTTCATCCCAATCAACCGCAGTGCATGATCTCTCTTTTAATTGTTGTATTTCTTCTTGTGTAAGTGAACGATAAGTTTTCATCTTCTATATGTATTTATTCTTCATCATAGGTTTGATAAAGAAAATCGTTATAAGGATACTTCTGTACGTGTAGCTCGCGTACCTTATTATATATAATAGTCTTCAATTCATCCATATTTATTTTCTCTCTGGCAGAAATGAAGATACAATTATCATTCAATTTTGCCATCCATGTCTTCATCAGTTCTTCCAATGTAATATTCTCCCTGGTTTTAGGAGTCAAATCATCCTCTGCTTTCTCTATATAGGTATAAGCATCTATCTTGTTAAAAACAATCATGGTAGGCTTTCCACCTGCCCCCAAATCAGCAATCGTTTTATCAACCACAGAAATTTGTTCCTCAAAATCCGGATGAGAAATATCCACCACATGAATCAGCAGATCCGCTTCACGTACTTCGTCCAAAGTTGATTTAAAGGAATCAACCAAATCCGTTGGTAATTTACGGATAAATCCTACGGTATCTGTAAGCAGAAATGGCAGATTCTCAATAATCACTTTGCGTACTGTGGTGTCCAATGTTGCAAAAAGTTTATTTTCAGCAAAGACCTCGCTTTTTGAAAGCAAATTCATTAAAGTAGATTTTCCCACATTGGTATACCCTACCAAAGCTACACGTATCATACGCCCACGGTTTTTACGTTGAGTGGACTTCTGTTTATCAATTTCAGCCAACCGTTCTTTCAACAATGACATACGATTCAAAATGATACGACGGTCCATTTCCAACTGAGTTTCACCCGGCCCACGTAATCCCACAGAGCCTTTACCTCCACCGGCACCGGATCCACCTCCCTGACGCTCCAAGTGAGTCCACAAACGTTGCAGACGAGGCAGCATATACTTATATTGGGCCAGCTCCACTTGTGTTTTAGCATTTGCAGTTTGAGCCCGCATGGCAAAAATATCCAGAATCAGCGAAGTACGATCCAAGATCTTCACTTTCAGTTCAGCTTCTATATTACGTATCTGTTTAGCAGAAAGTTCATCATCAAAAATCACCATTCCGACTTCACGCTCATTTTCCTCTTCCTGATGAATATATTCCTTGATTTCTTCCAGCTTTCCTTTACCGACATAAGTCACGGAATTGGCAGCAGGCAGTTTCTGAGTAAACCTTTTCACCACTGTTGCTCCGGCCGTTTCGGCCAAGAACTCCAACTCATCCAAATACTCCTTGGTCTTACGCTCATCTTGTGTCTGAGTAATCAAACCAACTAAGATGGCAGTTTCAACCTGTGCTTCAGAAATTACAAATTCTTTCATTTATCTATCAATCTAAATAAGTTCGCGACAAATATAACAAAAAAAGAGGATGAACGTTGAACGTCATCCTCTTTTTTATTACAGTTATTCCCTATAGTTGTGGTTGTGGAGCAGCCGGATTGTTATCAGTGTCACTGATTCCGGAATTGGTTTCCATTTCACATTGCGGAATCCGATAGATCAGGATCTGCGCTTCTGCTGCTGAATTATATTGTACAGACGGGTCATAATTCGTATTCTTACGAACCACCGGCTTTTTCAAGCGTAGGATATCGAACAGTGAGAAACCTTCTCCCCAAAGTTCCATACGACGCTGCAACCAAACCTCATCCTGAAAATCCTGTGCCGAATTAGCTTTACTTGTAAAGGAAGGATCCCGATATGTCCGTACAAAATTTTCCAATGTACTCTTTCCGCCACTCAAATTACCACCCATGGCTTCTGCCTCAGCTTTTATCAGATACATTTCTTCAACACGCATCAAAGGCCAGTCTGATGCATTGGTTGTGTTACCAAATATACTTTGATAAGCTCCGAACTTTGTATTTACATACGGAGTCAAACCAAAATATTCAACGATGGAAGTACCCTCAATCTGCTCATTATCAATCAATGAAGATTTATTATCCGGAGACAAGAACCATTGTTTACGGATATCTGTTTCGGGTATTAAATCATATAATGCAGAATTCACCTTTCTATATCCATCAGGCACTCCTGAAGTATAACCGTTCCCGGTAAAAGAGCACAAGTGCGAAGGCCAGTTGATAATACCTGTCTGGACAACATCATTATCAGGCGTAATCATCACTCCCCATAACCATGAACTTGCCGATGCTGAATTAAAGGTAGGAGTAGATACCTGGGCTAAAGTCTGAGGTGTACCGCCAGCAATGGCACGTTCTGCATCTTTAGCTGCATCCGCCCATTTTTGCATTAACAGATTAGCACGAGCACGCAATCCGTAAACTACTGCCTCATCAATCTGATCTTTGTTTGAGCCATTATCATACCCGGTCAATAAATCAGCAGCCGTATTCAGGTCACTCATAATTTGGTCATACACCTGCTGTACAGTTGCACGCGGATTATTCTGCATATCTTCATCAGTCATTGTTTCTGTAACAATAGGTACTGCCAGGCTATTTTCATGACCTGCATAAGTAAACTGATAAATTTGAACCAAGTTCAGATAGTCATAAGCACGAGCAGCTAAAGCTTGCCCACGATAAACCTTCAAAGAAGAATCTTCCGTATCTGCCGCTATCAATTTCAATACATTGTTTGCAGCTTTCAAGTGATTATAGAACGTTTTCCAAATCAATTCATCGCTTGAACTATCGTATACTCTGTCACTATAATTCTGAGATGTATTAAACCAGTTATATCCATTAACCAATGCAACCAAGTCCTGCCCTCCTGATTCCAATATCATAGATACCGCAGGAATACCATAGTCATTATGATAAGTAGTGGCATCATCTGAAATCGTACCAAAAGTATTTAATTTGGCTGCCATAGCGTTCACTTCAGCAGTTATCAAATTAGGTCTGCCATTGATTATATCTTCTTTCTGTTCTTCAGATATGTAATCTCCTTCAGGAAATTTATCCAAATCGCAAGATGCCATTAATAAAGCGACACTTGCAAATGCTATATATTTATTTGACAATTTCATATTCTTAAAAATGGGTTGCTAAATTAGAAATTTAAAGATATACCTCCGGAAATTGTGCGGATAGGTGAATACACATTGTCAGCAGCCACATAACCTTGACGTGGATCCAGCCCTTTGCGAGCTGTCAGCAAAGCCACATTATCTGCAACAAAGAAAACACGAACACCGTCAATCTGCATTTTACGTGTCAGACTCTTCGGCAAAGTATAACCCAATGTAATATTCTGCAAGCTTAAATAGTCCGAACTAGTCAAGAAACGATCTGTTAATCTGTTCGTATATTGGTCATTAATATTCATACGAGGAACATCCGTATTTTTATTTTCAGGAGTCCATGCTTTTAACATATCTTTATGCAAAGCACTACCTGTAGCTGCTACGTCCATTAATCCTTGGTAAGTATAGTCCAAAATACGTCCACCAAGCTGATATGCAAACGAAACAGAGAGATCAAAGCCATAGGCTGTGACACTTGTTCCAAAACCACCATAAACTTTAGGTAGAATATCACCTGATGCGAATCTGTTTTCAGAAGCGACAGAATAAGATTTCGTAACTGTATTACCATTCTCATCCGGAGTCACCAGCGCCCACAGACTCTCTCCTGTTTCAGAATCCACACCTACATATTTAGGTAAATAAAGCTGGTACATAGACTCGTCTTCACGATAAATCCGGGCACCGTCAATCAATTGTCCATTCAGTTCTGGAGATAATTCCAAGACTTTATTCTTAAAATGTGTAAGATTAAAGTTTACATTCCAGGAAAAATTCTTGTTTTCAATTATATTGGAATACAAGTCCAATTCAACCCCACGGTTTACCATTGAACCCACATTCTCAGGAAAACGGGAATAACCCATTGAAGCTGCTACCGGTTTGAAATAAAGCATATCGGTTGTTTTACGTGAGAAGTACTCAACAGAACCACCTAACTTACCACCCCAAAAAGCGAAATCAAATCCAGTATTAAAGCTGTGTGAAGTTTCCCAAGTAATTTCCTTATTACCTTTATAATATAGAGAAGTTGAAAAATCGCCATTACTGTTTGCCAATGTATACTGGTCTTGATACGGATAGTAGTTACGGTACAAACCACCTTGGAACATCAAGTTATCATTACCTTGCAAACCATAGCTAATTTTAAATTTCAACATATCAATCCAAGACTGGTTTTCCAAGAATCTCTCTTTGCTCAATAACCATCCTGCTCCTACAGACCAGAAGTTACCCCAACGATTATCCGGGTGAAAGCAAGAAGAAGCATCACGACGGAAAGAAGCTGAAACAAAATACCGTCCATCATAGTCATATTGTGCACGGAACAGCCATCCTTCTGTTGCATAATTACGAGAATATGAATTATTGCTCTGGTTCATAATACCATTGCCTAATTCAGGAACATTCGGATCATACAATTTCTCACGTTGTCCGTACAAATATTGATATTTATAGTCATAACTTTCATGTCCGGCCAAAATATCCACATTATGAACATCATTAAATGTTTTGTTGTATGTCAATAAATACTGCTGATTTACACTAAATGTACGCTCAGTAGCTACACTGATCAAACCTCCGACTCCGCTAGTTTCGGAATACTGTCCGTAGAAGGGGTTAACCATCTCTGTAGCACGCACATTATTTACATCAACACCTATATTCACTTTTGCCTTGATTCCATTCCAAATATCAATATCAGCAGACCATTTTCCACTAACCACATCACCCGAATATTTCATTTTATCCAGCATATAACTTGCCAACGGATTTGCATTAGGAATCGTATTACGGCTACCATTTGAATCTTGTCCTGGCTTTCCATAATCATAACGAAGGAAACCTCGATTATCTACCATAATATTACCCTGTGCATCACGAACATACATAGGATAAATGGCTCCCATAATATTTGATGCATAAAAGATGTTTGCATTTGATGTACCACCCTCAGTATCCTGTTCACGGCTATCATAATGAGTAAATGATACATTTCCTTCCATCTTCAACCAAGGCTTCACTTGATAGTCAGCTTTCAAACGTGCAGAATAACGTTGGAAACCAGAGTTAGGAACAATTCCCTTATCATCCAAATAGCCGGCCGACATATAATAATTCATTTTTTCAGTCGCACCGCTGATACTTAAATTATACTCTTGACGCAGGTTATTTTCAAAAATTTCATCCGACCAATTATCCGGAGTATAATAATATGTACCATCAGAATAACCTAATGTCGCATTAGGATTCAATTTGCCATCCATACCGATCAGTTGCTGTCCTTGAGGAATGGAATACACCTGATATCCCAAATATGTAGAAGAAAGCATCGCTTGATTAGCGTACGCATTAGCTTTAGCCAAATCTCCGGCTGCCGCATATCCTTTCAAATCGGCATTATAAATAGAAGAATAGTTTAATTCATAGAATGTAGCCGGATCCGTAATTGTTTCATAATTAGGTACTCCACGTTTATTTACACCCCATTTAGCGTCAAAAGTGACACGGGCTTCCCCACTCTTACCACGCTTGGTAGTAATCAAGATTACACCATTGGCACCACGTGCACCATACAGAGCGTTAGAAGCAGCATCTTTCAACACTGTCATTGATTCTATATCAGAAGTACTGATAGCAGAAATTTCACCATCATACGGAACTCCATCTACCACATACAAAGGCTTGTTACTAGCCGATATAGATCCAATACCACGAATACGCACTTCAGCATCTTTGCCCGGCTGACCATTATTACTCGTAGTTTGTACTCCGGCTACTTGACCCGCCAAAGCATTTGTCACATTTGAAGTTTGTCTCGTCGCTATTTTTTCATTTTTTATAGTAGCAGCCGAACCTGTAAATGCAGATTTTTTCGCTGTACCATAAGCCACCACCATTACCTCTTCAAGCTGTTCTGTATCAGACTTTAATACAATATTCAAGTTTACTTTAACTGGCACTTCTTGTGTAGCCATTCCGATAAAGGAAACTACCAAAGTCTTTGCGGAACTTGGAACATTTGATAATGTAAATTTACCATCCATGTCAGTAACTGTACCTACAGTAGTACCTTTTACTAAAATAGAGGCGCCAACTACGGGTAATCCGTCCTCCTCCGAAATAACAGTACCTGTTACCTTCGTGATCTGAGCGGTTACCAAACCTATACCTACAAAAAGGCAGGTCAATAACAGCATTAATTTTCTTTTCATAAAATTCTCTCTTAAAGTTTAACTTTAGATTAATATAAATTCATTCACTCTAACAAATGACAAAGGTATGAATAAAATTGTAATATCAAACAAATTATTGTAAAAAACATACTAAACTGCTATATTTTTATGCTTTTAGGCATTTAAAACTCACAAAAGACGAAAATAAACCTCATATTTATTCTTTTTTTTAAGTCATTAAAAAGAGAAACTTTCAATTTATAAGTGATCAGGTAAACATACATTAACCTATAAATGTTAACGAATCGTCTAATAAATATAAAGATGAGAACAAAATAGTAGGATAATGCTTTTCTACTTTTCTTTATTGCGTCTTATTATAGAATTTCAATTAAAGAATTAAATTATGAGGAAAATCAGTTATCGTTTCGTTTACAATCGAAAAAAAAGTTTAAATGACAGAGGGACCGCTTTGGTCCAAGTTGAAGCCTACTTGAATAAAAAGAAAGTGTATTTTTCCACACATGTTTATTTACGGCCAGAACAATGGGATGTAAAAAGGAAAATCATCAAAGATCATCCTAACCAAGATGCGCTGAATGGCATGCTTAATGAATTTATTATTGAATTAGAGAAAAAAGAATTAAGTTTGTGGAGGCAAGGAAAGACAATAACCTTAAGCCTCATAAAAGAAGAGTTCAAATCGAATACAGATGCTTCATTCTTAGGGTTTGCGCGTAAAGAAATAATGTCTTCTCAGCTAAAAGATAGCACTAAGCGCAACCATTTAACAACAATATCCCTTTTACAATCGTTCAAACCGACAATTGAGTTTGAAGACTTAACCTATAATTTCGTTACGGATTTTGAAAAATTTCTTTATGAATCTGGATATCAAACAAATACAGTAGCCAAGCATATGAAGCATTTGAAATCTTTTGTTAATGCTGCAATTAATAAAGGATACATTGATCCCAATAACTATGCCTTCAGAAGATATAAAATTAAAATGAAGGAAGGAAAACATGTTTTTTTATTACCGGAAGAAATGAAAAAATTGGAAGAAGTGTCTTTGACAGGAAGAAATAGTTGTCTGGAACATACTCTTGATGCATTTTTATTTTGCTGCTATACGGGATTGCGGTATTCTGATTTTGTGAATTTGAATGAGAAAAATATCGTAAAAATGGATGGAAAATTATGGCTAATCTTTGACTCTGTCAAAACAGGTACAGAAGTGAAATTGCCTTTAAACTTGCTGTTTGAAGGTAAGGCTTTAACTTTATTACAAAAATACCAGGGAAAATGGAGTTCGTTTTTTTCAATTAAAAATAACTCAAGTGTAAATAAAGAGCTGATACGAATTGGCAAATTAGCAAAAATAAGCAAACACTTTTCATTCCATTCTGCAAGGCATACTAATGCTACTTTATTGATATATAAAGGTGCTAATATAACAACCGTGCAAAAATTATTAGGACATAAAAACCTTGCTACAACACAAATTTATGGAGAAGTTATGGGAAGTACAATTATACGAGACTTGAAAAAATGTCAAAAAAGATAATTAACTCTATTGTCTATACATTATCTCTTATAAAGATGAAGAAGAATCATTTTCAAAAGTGAATATAGCCTTATCTTCTTAATAAAGTTTATCGTTTTGTGAACATGATAATTTTTTGTTGTGATTGCAATACGATAAACTAAAAGAAATAAAATGTGACAATATTTCCATCTCAGCCTAACCGGGTAGAAAATAGGTATCAAGGTTATTGAATTTCTGCAAAATTCATATATGTGTATCATATAATATGCGCATATAAAATTCTATATCAGAAAATGATAATAATAGTTTGCTAATTTACTTCATGACCTACTATCTTCTTTTGTAATCTAAAGTGCAAACAATCTTTGGAAGTTTTGAAATATTTAAAAAGTTGAGAAATATCAATCTTAGTACTTCAGGTATTTTATGAACAGAGTAACAACGAACAGGAATGCTGCAAGTCAATTCTTTTTTCAGTAGAAGAAAGGTAGAAAATTATTATTATCATACTCTTTAAACGGCTTAAATCAAGGAAAACGAATAAGAGATTCAGTAATACATATGCTGGTTATCAATTATTTACATAAATAATTAGTTCCGCAAAGACTTTGGTAGTTTCCTTTATCGGGATGGCTAGTCAAGAGGTTTCTATCAAACAGAATGTTAGCATCATTTTAAAATCTGATACTAAAGTGCTTGGAGAAGTGATGGTTGTTGCATATGGTACTGCAAAAAAGGAATCTTTTACAGGATCAGCATCCGTTATTAATAATAAGAAACTGGAATTACGTCCTATAAGTAATGTTACTAAAGGATTGGAAGGACAGACTACAGGTCTGTTAACAACTTCAGGCTCAGGTCAACCTGGCGAAGCTGCCAAGATCGTGATTCGCGGTTACGGTTCCATCAATGCCTCACAAGATCCTTTGTATGTAGTTGACGGAATACCTTTTAGTGGAGATATGAGTTCTATCAATCCTGCCGATATTGAAAGCATGACAGTTTTAAAAGATGCTTCAGCCGGAGCCCTTTATGGAGCCCGTGGTGCAAATGGTGTAATTATGATTACTACCAAACAAGGAAAAGAAGGCAAGACTAAGGTATCTTGGCGTTCTACGGCAGGTTGGTCTTCACGTTCCTTGAAAGCCTATGACATGGTTGACCAAAAAGAATTTGTACAGTTAACGTATGAAGGTTTACGCAACGGATATATCTTTGACAATGGATATAACTGGGAAGCTGCCGGTAGACAAGCATCAGCAGATTTAGGTGGCGTTTTAGGTGGAGAACAATATAATCCATTTAAAAATTACACATGGGGAACAATTATAGATCCTGCAACAGGTAGAGTGCAGGGTGATGCTACATCCGCATGGAATGAATCTTGGATGGATGCAATACAAAGAGACAATGCATTTCGTCATGAACACCAGTTGTCTGTTAATGGAGGTACAGAAAAGACCAAATATATGTTCTCTTTGGGATATTTAAATGAAGATGGCATCTTGATTAATACCGGTTTCCAACGTTATAATGCCCGTGCAAACATAAACACTGAAGTGAATAAATGGATGAAGACTGGATTGAATGTGTCACTTTCCAATTCCACACAAAATTTTAGTGATTACGAAGGTTCATCTAATTCAAATGTATGGTACTCTGCACAATTTATGGCTCCGATTTACCCGGTGTATATAAAGGGAGAAGATGGTAAAGATGTATTAGATGCCGATGGAAATCGCCAACTGGACTACGGTGACGGTAGTGTACAACGCCCACAGTATAGTGATTTCAATCCCGTAGGCGGTTTGGTAGATGACAAGGCTGATATAAAAACAGATGTAGCTGGTTTGCGCACATTTTTGGCATTCGGCTCAGATTCGGAAGATGCCGGATGGGCTAAAGGTATTAAGCTGACTTTGAACTTTGGTCTGGACTACCGGAACAAATCTCAAAAATCATATATGAATATGCACCATGGTAATCAGGCAGCTGCCGGCGGTTTGTTGATGAAATATAACAGAAGAACCCAATCTTATACTTTTAACCAGTTACTGACATGGGGGCGTTCTTTTAACTTTCATAACATCGATCTTTTGGTTGGTCATGAATTTTATGCATACAAATATGAATTTCTGTCTGCCGGAAAAACCAATTTAGTAGATGGTATTCTTGAATTGCGTCCGGGTACAAATCTATACAATGCAGACTCGTATTCGGAAGATTATCGTGTGGAATCCTTCTTTGGGAGATTCAATTATAACTTTAATGAAAAATATTATTTTTCAGCCTCTATCCGTACGGACGGTTCTTCACGCTTCCAAAAAGATAACCGTTGGGGTACTTTCTGGTCTGTCGGTGCCAACTGGAGAATTTCACAAGAAAAGTTTATGCAGAATTTGACTTGGATTTCTAATTTATCAGCTAAAATCAGTTATGGTGAACAAGGTAATGATAATCTGTTAAGATATGATAGTCTTGAAGGAGGATATGTACCGGATTATTATCCTTGGCAAGGACTCTATCCATTGGAATATCCGAATGCCAATCAAGTAGGAGGTCTGATCGGTGCTTTGGAAAACAAAAAACTTTCATGGGAAAAAAGCGGTAATTTAAATGTCGGTATTGAGGCAAGTATGTTTGACGGACGCTTGAATGTTAGTGCTGAATATTATAACCGCAAAACAACGGATATGTTGCTGGGATACCCCAAGGCTACTTCTAGTGGATTCTCTGAATACAACGCGAATATCGGTTCTATGCGTAATACCGGGTTTGAATTTAGCTTAGGTGGTTCCCTTATCAAAACCACTGATTTTATATGGAACTTAACTTGGATGGGCTCTACTGTAACCAATAAAGTGCTGAAACTAACTGGGGAATCTCCTGAAATTATCAAGGGAGTTTTCAGTATTAAAGAGGGAATGCCTATTAATACATATTATATGGCTAAATCTGCCGGTGTGGATCCTGCAACAGGAGCGCAGCTCTATTGGGTATATGATAAGGATGATAATGGCAACATCACTAACGAATATATCAGCAGTGACTATCAAAAAGCTGCGAACAGCAAATATTATTCCGGCAGCCGTATACCTGATTTATATGGTAGTATCAATACCGATTTCTCTTACAAGAATTTCGATTTGTCAATATTGGGTACATATTCTATAGGAGGTAAAGTTTATGATTCATTATACGCTGGTTCTATGGAAGTTATGTATGCAGGCAAAACATGGAACAAACATGCTTTGAGACGTTGGCAACAACCTGGTGACATCACAGATGTACCTCGTATTCAAATTGGAGGTTCCTACACAACTTCAGACCGTTTTTTAGTTGATGCTTCATACTTTGCTATCAAAAATATCACTTTGGGCTACACTATTCCCAAACAATGGCTAAAGAAGGCCGGGCTAGAGTCTGTCCGCATATTCGGATCGGTAGATAATCTCGCTTTATTTTCTCATTTGGACGGTATGGACCCACAGTATAACTTCAAGGGCGAAACAGACTATTCTTATGCTCCCAACAAGACTTATTCAGTAGGTTTTGAAATTAATTTCTAACAATTTAAAAGAATACAGGAAAGTATGAAAAAAATATTTAAATACATATTTGCCGGGATGGCTGCAATGTCTGTGGTAGCTTGCAGTGAGGATGCTTTGGAAACCAGTCCTTCATCTTCTGTTTCTGGCAACGAATTATTAGGAACAGCAACTAATGCATTAGTATCATTGAATGGTGTATATCGAGCAATGTATACAGCAGGGGTTTCAAACAGCTCTAACACTCATCAATGCTTCGGTATCACAGCTTATAATCTGGTGGCAGATGTTATGGGTGAAGATTGCATTATGAACGGACAAGGTAGCGGCTGGTTTTGGTATGATTGCGTTTACAATGTAAAATCAAGATATACCTCTACCGGATGGCGTTCTTATGATATGTGGAATGGCTATTACACTTGGATTTCTAATGTCAATTACATTTTGGCAGAAGAGGAAACCATGTCTGGAAGTGAAACCGAAAAGAATTATGTGCTTGGACAAGCCTACGCTGTACGTGCTTACAGTTATTTTATGCTGGCGCAAATGTTTTCTCGCACTTATAAAGGACATGAAAGCGAACCTTGTGTACCACTCTATACAGAACCGACTGATATTGCAACAGAAGGTAAAGGGCGCGCAACGGTTGAAGAAGTATATCAACAAATCACTTCGGATCTTGACAAAGCAATTACCATGCTAGGCAACTCAGGTAAAAGAAAACATATCAGCCATATCAATGAGGCTGTTGCCTCAGGTATAAAGGCTCGTGTCGCTTTAGTGATGGAAGACTGGCAGACCGCTTTGGATGCCGCGAATGCCGCAATAAGCAAAAGTGGGTGTAGTATCGGCACTGGAACTGCGGTAACCGGTGGAATGAATGATGCTACTGCCAATAATGTGATGTGGGCGGCCGAAATCATAGCCGACCAGTCCGGAATGTATGCAGGTTTCTTTACACACATGGATGCGGATCAAGGGAAATATGGAGCTAGTGCTCGAAAACAGATAAACAAACTGCTTTATGCAAAGCTAGGCACAAATGATGTCCGCAAAAAATGGTGGAATCCACAAGACGAGAATAATGAAAAGAATGGTTACCAACAAGAAAAATTCAAGTTTAAAGATTATGCGAAATGGACAGGTGACTATATTTTTATGCGTATTGAGGAAATGTTCTTAACCGCAGCAGAAGCATCTTGTCGTTTAAATGATGACAAAGGCGCACAACTGATGTTGAACAGTTTAATGCAAAAACGTGATGAGGATTACACTTGCAAAAAAACAGGAACGGCATTAGGTAAGCTCACCTCGGATGAAACCGGTTCTTTACTTGAAGAAATTATAATTCAACGCCGTATTGAACTTTGGGGAGAATTTGGACGTATCTATGATATACGTCGTCTGAAACAAGGGTTCAGACGTACTGCAGACATGGGCTGGCCATCCAGTGCTTTAATTGCTGGTACAGATACGGAAGATCCTGAGTCGTATGCATGGGTATTAACTATTCCTCAAACGGAATTTGATGGTAATCCGAACATGGATCCTAGCAAAGATCAGAATCCGATAGGTGATCATAAATAGTATTAATCTGTAAGCAAGTAAATTATGAAAGTAAATAAATATATAATCGGCATGTTTGTTGCCACTGCAACTTTTTTTGTATCGTGCAACACCGACAATGAAGGAGATATATACAATGGCACAACAATGGGGGTGACATTCGCCACAGGTACACAATCGGTTTCCTTTCCTTCCACAGGATATGAGGGTTTTGATGTGGAAGTCTTACGCGCGAAATCTTCGGAAGCTACTACAATTAATTTATCAGCAACATTAGTTGTCGGTGATAAAGAGCAGGAACTCCCTGCCTCCATTACCGTACCTTCCTCGGTTTCATTCGCAGCAGGGGAATTTAAGACCAATATTCATGTTACAGTTGGAGATATAACTCCTGGACAGAATTATAAAGTCAAGATATCTTTGCCGGAGGAAATGGTTACGATAGACCAGACTTCGGATAAAGTCATAACTGTTTATAGGGATTATACTTTTTCTTCATTAGGAACTGGAACATTTAAATCTGCGGCTATGGCAGAGGAAGGGGAAGATTTTACAACTTGGGAAGTAGAAGTTCAAAAAGCAGACCAGATATCATGGTATAAAGCTATGAACTTATATGAAAAAGGATATAACATTGTCTTCAAAGTTAATGAAGCCAATGAGGTCACTGTAGAATCTCAGCCGGCATGGAAGCACGCATCCTATGGAGAAGTTTTTGTTTCAGGCAAAGGTGCTTTGGAAGACGGAGTTATTACTGTGAAGCTGTCGCATGATGTACCCAATGTTGGTGGTTTTGGTGAATTTAAAGAAATACTTTACCTACCTGCTAAATAATTTAGATTTAAGATATGAGGAAAAGATGAAGCTTTCTCCTTAATTATCCAATAGATTATTACCCAAGTATACAAAAATAATGTATACTTGGGTAAATCTATATAGTAAATCGGTCTTTGGAAATTATCGATAAACATCTGTTAACTCAAATTCGATTACTATATAAATGTGCCTGTAAAGACATATATGTTAAATATTTAGTTACATATTTGGAAGGAACACAACAAACCACCATCAATCCTTATGAACTGATTGTAACTCCTGACGGGAAGTCAAATTTTGATTACACACGGAATCTTCCATCAGTTTTTTTAATATTCTTCTCAGCCAAAACTCAAAAAAACGATCATAGACCGGATATAGCATATTATGCCGTCAAACAGTTGATATATTTCAGATATAACATTTTTATTAATGTACTTCCCGTTTTTCTGGAAATGGTGTGTAACAAATTTTGTATATTCTTTCAGTCTGATAGATTGTTGATCCAAAATCATAGTACTTTGATAAAAAAGCCGGAAGACTTATAAAAATTTCTCCCGTCATATGACATTGTGAACATAAATATATAAATGGACATTGTACAATGTTATATATCGATGCTCAAAATGGCTTTAACGTTCTTTCTCGAATCGGATCTTGAGCAATAACTTGAAATTAGTCAATCGCCACTAGGCAGATTTTGTCTGCTTTTCCTAGATAGCTAAGTATTTCGTCCAAAGTAACAGACGTTTTTTGCTCTCTCCCATTTCTAAATTCCAATTTGGATTTCCTCTTTCATTATTTCATGCATTTTTTTTGCAAAAAAATTATAATCTTATTATAATAGCTTGTTTATGATGTTTTTTTGTAATAGGATTATGTTTTATTTTGACATAAATCTTTGTTTGCGACTTTCATCATAGTGTATTTCTTTATGGTCAACCACGGCTACTCACATTACTTTTTATTTTACAAAAATAGTTCAACAAAAAACTAAAGTATATTTCGATAGTTTCAATATAGACTACATCGTTATGTACATATTATTGATAATCACTGTTTTACTGTAAAATATGGTAACATATGAGTAACTTGATAGTTTTGTAAATACATGGTAGAGCATATTCTATTGAGGTTTTTAATTAAATGCAATGATTTTGCATCTACTTATAAAATGTTTATTTATAGAAGTTTACGCATTGATACAGTTCTGCGAAAACTTTGCAGATTTCATACATCGGTATGCAGACTCAGGAAGTGGCTATCAAACCAAACTTAAAAGTAATATTAAAGTCTGATACGGAGCTGCTTGATGAAGTAACCGTAGTAGCTTATGGCACTAAACGTAAGCAGGATCTAGTAGGCTCCATCAGTAGTGTGAAAAATGAAATTATCAGCAATTCGCAGGCTGCATCCGTTTCAAACGCACTCGAAGGAGCTGTAGCCGGCTTACAAGTAGTAAGTTCTTCCGGACAGCCGGGACAGGATGCCGATATCGTCCTGCGCGGTATAGGTTCTATT
>OHLH01000810.1_pt1 | contig 18392 bp, 14 predicted proteins | sample 1569061 | NCBI WGS metagenome assembly OHLH01 (sample SAMEA3879603, study PRJEB24766) | human gut metagenome | biome: human-associated habitat; feature: feces | place: USA | collected 1985/1987
CCATGCAAAAAAATACGACACTTATCACCAAATAATGGTGGTTTTTTGTCCATAAAATCACCATTACAAAAAGAAAGGTGGCTTTATGGATAAAGTAATAAAATCAAAAATGCAACAAAAGAGAGGAACTTCCGCAGAGATCGCATCATCTACGGAAGTTCTTTTAGATGGTGAAATTATTTATGATAAAACCAATAATAAATTTAAGGTTGGCGATGGAAGTAGTCAAATTAAAGATTTGCCTTATTTAAAAGGTGATGGTGATTATTTACCTTTGGCCGGCGGTACTGTCATAGGGCCATTAAATGTGCCTACTCCAACTACGGACAGTAACGCCGCAACAAAGAAATATGTTGACGATGCCATAGCTTTTGTGGGACTTGAGGACTTCGTGAAGTTCCACCCTAAAAAGCTTTCAGGGGGTCTGCTCAGACGACTTAACATTGCCTGTGGTATCGCTCACAAGCCTGAGCTTATCATACTCGACGAGCCGACAGTTGCCGTTGACCCACAATCAAGAAACAAGATACTGGAGGGCATTTTACAGCTTAACCGTGAGGGTGCGACTATAATTTACACCTCCCACTACATGGAAGAAGTCGAGCAGATATGCACCCGTATCGCCATAATGGATAAGGGCAGTAAGATAGCCGAGGGTACTACAGAGGAACTCAAACGAATGATAAAGAACACCGAAACTATCACCGCCGAGATACTCCAGCTTCCTGAAAACGTTCGTGAACAAATAGAAGCTTTGGAACACGTTTATAATGTTTCCTATACCGACAACAAGCTCGTTGCACGCTGTACAGGGGGACGGCACAATCTTATTGAGATACTGAAAATATTGCAGGAAAATCAGGTGGGCTTCGGCAGCGTTTATTCTGAGCAGCCTACCCTCAATGACGTTTTCCTTGAAATAACCGGCAAAGCTCTCAGGGATAAGGAGTGATAGAATGTTCTCACACATATTCAAATACGAATTTAAAAGCTGTCTGCGTCAAAAAGCCATACTCTTCTGGCTCATAGCCTTTCCTATAATACTGGGTTGCTTTTTTAAGATGGCGTTTTCAGGAATATACGAAAAAGATGTTGTATTCAATGCTATACCTGTTGCGGTGACAAATATAGAAGAAAACGATATCCTTAAGCAGGTGCTTGAACAGATATCAGATAGTGATGACGCTCTTTTCAAGGTGACGTATACGGATATTGACAAGGCAGAAGAAATGCTTAAAAGCGAAGATATAAAAGGCATTATAAAGGCTTCCGACCTCTCCCTTGAGTTTGGCTCAACAGGTATCCAGCAGACCATTGTAAAGGCTTTCATACAGCAATACAAAACGCAGGAAAAGATAATAACTGACACTGCAAAGAACGCTCCGCAAAAGCTTGATAAGGTCATAGCTTCCATTTCTGAGAAGATAAGCCCAAATGAGGATATACCTCTCCACGGCAATCCTGACATAACGATACAGTTTTTCTATAATCTCCTTGCCATGACGGCACTTTTCGGCTCGATGTCAGGTCTGTTCGTGGCACAGGAAAATCAGGGCGACCTGTCTGCACTTGGCGCAAGACGTTGCTGTTCTCCAGTGAACAAGCTTACAAGCATAACGGCAACGCTCCTTGCTTTTCATGTGGTGGAAATGATATGCATGGTGATATCGGTGACGTTCCTGAGATTTGTGCTTAAAGTGGATTTCGGCAGTAAGCTCCCCCTTGTTTACCTTGCCGCAGTGCTAGGCGGAATAATGGGAATATCCATGGGATTTTTCGTTGGCTCTTTCCGCATAAAAGAGGGTTTAAAAATGTCTGTAGTCATGGCGGTATCAATGACCTGCTGTTTCTTCAGCGGTCTTATGTCAAACACCATGAAAGGCACTGTTGCAGAGCATTGCCCGATATTCAATGAAATAAACCCTGCCGCAGTTATCTCAGACAGCTTCTATTGTCTTAATCTCTACGATGACTACAGGCGGTTCACAGTGAAGATAATTTCAATGGCGATATACACAGTGCTGTTCACCCTTGGTGGATATGTTCTTACAAGGAGGCGTAAATATGCAAGTCTTTAAGACCTTTATGAAAATACTCAAAACAAGGCTTACGTCTGCTATATTATATCTCGTCATATTTATGGTCATAGCAGTAATAATGGCGGATACTGCAAAAGATAACAATGACTATGAGGACTATAAAATGTCCATATCCGTCATTGACCGTGACAACAGTGCCGAAAGCAAGCGTTTGCAGGACTTTATATTCAGCGGCAACAAAAAGGTGGAGCTTGCAGATGATGAAGACGAGGTCATCGACGCCGTTTATTATCAGCGTGCCAACTATGTTCTGTATATAAACAAGGGCTTTGGCGACAAGATAAACGCAGGGGATTTTGACGGACTTTTTGAGAATTTCAAAATGCCCTCCAGCTACGGCGGACAGCTTTTTGAAAGCAGGCTTGACGGCTATCTTTCAAGCGTAAAGGCATACATGACGGCAGGTGAAAGCACAGAAAACGCTATGGAGCTTGCCCAAACGGCAGTTTCTCAGCAAGTAAAGGCGGAGCTTAAAAACTTTAACAACAAGGGCGGAACAGGTATGCCGGCAATATTCGGCTACTATTTTCAGTATCTTGCATACGTTATGCTTTCCATGCTCATTGTTACCCTTTGCCCCGTTATACTGACGCTAAACAGAAAAGGCGTTCGAGAACGCACAATGTGTTCAAGTCTGACGTCAGCAAACTACAGCAGACAGACGGCTCTTGGGGCAAGTATCTTGGTGTTTAGCATATGGCTTTTGTTTATGATAGTCGCAATAATTTGGGGCAAAACGCTCAACGTGAAATTCTGGCTCGCCTGCCTTAACAGCTTTGTATATATCATTGCCGCCGCAGGCATAGCAATGATAATAGCGCAATTTGACCTGAGCGACAACGGCATAACTGCTATATCGAACATAATCGGTCTTGGCATGAGCTTTCTTTGCGGAGTTTTCGTGCCGCAGGAATTGCTCACAGGAGGCGTTCTTGCAGTGGGAAGATTGTTCCCTGCATACTGGTACACCAAAGCCAACAATATGCTTTTCGGCATGAGCGGTGGAGTATTCAGCACAAAGGAATATCTTATCTGCATTGGTATCGAAACGCTGTTCGCAGTGGCATTCTTTGCTGTGGCTGCTCTGCTTGTTAAGCAAAAGCGTGAGGGTGATGTAAATTCCCTTGCATAAGTTGACAATAATATGGCTGTGTGTTATACTCTTATTGTTACTGAGCTGACACGCAGCCTTTTTGCGTCAGCTAAAGAAGATCATAGATGAAAAAGAGGAAAAAAGTATGGATAGATTACAACTCGACAAAAATGCAAAGCTCACAGGCAGAGTATATTTCAAAGACGAGGTAATGTGGCTCGGTCTTTCCGGAAGCGGTGCGTCATTCACATTTGACGGCACAAAGCTTGTTTTGAAGCTCAAAGGCGACAATATCGCAGTGGGCGATAATCCTATCGACTATGCAAGGATAGCCGTTTATGTTGACGGCAAGAGAGTAGTTGACGAGATGATCGACTGTGCAGAAAAAGAGATCACGGTAATAGACCGCACGGAAAACGCTCAGTCAGTTGTGGAGATAATAAAGCTTTCAGAATCTCCAATGTCAGCAGTTGGCGTTGAGGCTTTCGCCGAGGGCAGTGCTGAGGCTTTGCCTGAAAAACCGCTTAAAATAGAATTTATCGGCGACTCTATAACCTGTGGCTATGGTGTTGATGATGAGGACGAAAACCACCAGTTCACCACCGCCACAGAGGAAGCCTATGCCTACAAGACCGCCAAGGCACTTGACGCTGAATACAGTATGTTTTCAGCCAGTGGCTACGGTATAATCTCAGGCTACACAGAAGGTGACGAGCCTATCAGTGAACAGACAATTCCACAGTTCTATTGCAGCTACGGCTTTTCAAGGGGCAATTTTGCAGGAACTGCTCCGCAGGATATCCCTTGGGATTTCAGCAAATATATTCCGCAGATAATCGTTATAAACCTTGGCACAAACGACGACAGCTACTGCCGTGACTACAAGGACAGGCAGGCTGTTTTCTCAAAGCTTTATGCTGATTTTCTTGCGGTCGTTCGTGAGAAAAATCCGCAGGCTTACATTCTCTGCACTGTTGGAATAATGGGCGAGAGGATATTCCCTGCTGTTGAGGAGGGAATAAAGATATATCTTAAAAGCCACGCTGACAGCAAGATAAGCTCAATGATGTTCCATGAGCAGGACGGCGCAAATGACGGCTTTGCGGCAAACTGGCACCCTACTGAAAAGACCCACAAAAAAGCAGCGGCAGTGCTTACGGAAAAACTCAGAGAGATAATAAAAAGCATATAACAAAAGCGGCAGTCGGTAACGGCTGCCGCTTTCTTGTCATTTTACGCCAATTCTCATTCTGTAGCAGAACGAACAGGAAAGCATGGCTAGTTTCAGAACTGTTCTTTGAAAGCTTTCCTTATAAGAACACATATTTCAGCACGAAAAGCACTGCAAGCACATACATAAGCGGTGTGATATCCTTGCGCTTTCCGCAAACAAGATTTATAACAACGTATGAGATTATTCCAAGAGAGATACCCTCTGAAATGCTGTAGAAAAGAGGCATTGAAAGAATACAAAGATACGCAGGGATAGCCTTTGTATAATTGCCGTCATCAAACTTGATGTCAGTGATAGAGCTGAACATCAAAAAGCCTACTACTATAAGTGCAGGAGCTGTTGCAAAGGATGGTATAGCCGTGAAGATAGGTGCAAAAAACATTGACAGTGCAAACAGCACTGCGGCTGTGATAGAGGTAAGACCTGTTCTGCCTCCTGCAGCAACGCCTGCTGAGGACTCAACAAATGTTGTGGTGGTGGAAGTACCAAGAACTGCGCCTGCTGTTGTGGCAACGGCGTCAGCAAGAAGCGCAGGCTTTATCTGCGGAAGTCTGCCCTTTTCATCAAGCATATCTGCCTTTGAACATACGCCGATAAGAGTGCCTAAAGTGTCGAAAAGGTCAACGAACAGGAAAGAGAATACCACGACTATAAAATTGAAGATGCCAATACTGTGCATATCCACCTTAAAGCACTGACCAAATGTTTCGCCAAGCTTTGAAAAATCCGTAAGCGACATTGTAGGGAAAAGCGAATTATAGCCGCTTTCAGCGTCAGGAACATACAGCCCTACAAGTTGACATATCATGCCTATTACCCATGTTGCCACTATACCCATAAGAATAGAGCCACGGACTTTTTTGATATATAGGATAATAGTGATGAAAAGTCCCACGATAGTGAGAAGCGCACATATGCCCGAAGTTGTGAAATTCTTGCGGAAGCCTGTTATGGTAACAAGAGTGGCTGAACTGTCAACGCAAAGTCCAGCATTCTGTAGTCCGATAAAGGCAATGTAAAGACCGATGCCAACGGACACCGCTTTTTTCAGCACCACAGGTATTGCATTGAAAATGGCTTCTCTGACGTTTGTAAGAGAAAGCACGATAAAGACGATACCCTCGACGAAAACCGCCAGCAGTGCCACCTGCCATGGATAGCCGTAGCCTGCCACAACAGTGTAAGCCATGTAAGCGTTAAGTCCCATGCCTGCGGAAAGCACAAAAGGCAGATTTGCCATAAGTCCCATGCACACTGTTCCAATAACAGAGGCGATACAGGTGGCAAGAAGTACGGCTGTAGGATCCATGCCCGTACTGCCGAGAATGCTCGGGTTTATGGCAAGGATATATGCCATGGTCATGAAAGTCGTCACGCCCGCCATTATCTCAGTTTTAACGTCGGTGTGATTTTCTTTCAGCTTGAATAATTTTTCCGTCATATTTTATTATGCCTGCGTTGCAGACATTTCCTCCTTTCAATATGGGGATACTATCTTATTATACCGATTTTACAGCATTTTTCAAGCCTGATTTATTAAGGCAACACCGCACAAAGCCCGCCTGACGGCTTTGCACGCCATCTGCTTGCAGATTTTCCGTCATATCACACAAAAATCCCTTGACATACGGCAGTATGCCTGCGGAATTTTTGTGCAATCTGACAAAAAAATCTGACTACGCATCTGACGCACAATCTTTGCGCGGTATTGCCTTAATTGAATAAAATTTATCATTTAAGAAGCACTGTTACTAACGTCAGACTTTATTTTCCACTGACTATTGAGCCAATAAATGCGGTTTTCGATCCAATTGAAAAGATCCTCCGCAGAGTCAGGACCCCACTCTTCGCCTTTTCTAAGGTCGGCGTCATACTCTTTGAGATATTCACGCTCTGTTTTTATACAGCCCTGCAAAAGCTTCTCCCGGCTCATCTCCGTCCACTTTTCCTTGACAGTAGCCATAAACCAATCCTGCTTACAAAGAATGATAAACCATGGGTTTGAACGGTCGCCTTTTTTAGCCACAAAATTCTTGTCTGTGAAAGCACCAGCATAATATTTCTCAGTGCTGTCATTATATGCCCAGTTAAAATCCCAAGGTGAAGTGAATTTCAGCTTAGGACATTTACTGTCCTTTGAAAGATCGACGCACATATAGAAGCTTCCCTCACCACAGTCATAGTCATGTACGATCTCATAAAGAATATACATATCTCTCACTGAGTCTATATCCATAACATTAGAAACGGCTTCCTCAGCGGTGGTAACATCAGAGTCAACAAGGTCATAATTTTCATCAAATTTATAATACTTGCCGTTCTCGCAGGCTTCATAAACTATCTTGAACAGATTGTTGAGATACTTGTCAATAAAGTCTATCTGATTTTGCGAATAGAGGTCATTCTTGATAGAATATTCCGCAGGAACGAACTGCCTTGTTTCGCCGTTTATGTCGGTGACAGTGGCATTCTCATAGTCCATGCTAATATAATGGTTATCCTCATCGCTTGTTGCATAGTTGTCAAGCTCAAGATAATAGCCTATATCAGTGTCGGTGTAGCCCTCCGCAGGCTCGGAGATATCCACTCTGTTTGGATTTATCTGACACTGTTCGCAAAGCTCATAAACGCCTTGAAACTCCTCGTTCACATAGAGGTGAACAAGCTGACCGTCTGAGCAGAAATTGCTGTCACCCATGATAGTTCTGCCAAAACGGAATGCGATATCGTTTCTTATTAGATCCCAATCTGATTTCAACAGGACCCAGCTTTTGCACTCTGCGCCGTTATTAAGCCCAAGCATATTTGTCTTTTTATCAAATTTTATCCTATAAGGCACTTTGTTTGCAAGGATCTGACTAACATCACCGTAATATGCGCTTGAATTTCCTCTTACCTTTATGCCTGCTGAGGCTTCGTTTATCTCCAAATTTTCATCACAATTGAAAACGTCCACCACGCAGGAAGTATACTTCTCCCTTGAAGCTATCATATCGTCAGGAGCAGTTGTGACGCTTATAACAGGTATCTTACTTTCTGATCGTACCTTTTTCTTAAAACTTTCTTTTTCAGCCTTGTCAGCACTCAGGCTTTCATAAGTAGCAGGTTCAGAGTTTATCACCTGTTTTGTGGTGGCAGGGAGAGTTACAACAGGTTCAGCCGTTGTTGTCACAGCCTGAGATTCGGCAGAACTACTCTCTGCTTTTGAGCTTCCGCCAGTTTCTTTAGCACAGCTTGTGAGCATTGCTCCCATCATGACCACAGCACATATATCGGCAATAATTCTTCTGTTCATATCATTTCTCATATTATTATCTTTCCATTTATTGTGCATTACACACATATTTTTTATCATATAACTTATTCAATTATAGCACATTGACATAGATAATACAATATGCTATAATCATAAAAGTAAGTGGGATAATTTATGCACTAATACGATTATATAGGAGGTTTTTTTAAATGTTTATACCTGACGATAAAAGATATGACAAAATGATATACAACCGCTGTGGAAAAAGCGGGCTTAAGCTTTCTGCGTTGTCTTTGGGCTTTTGGCAGAATTTCAGCCTGAAAAACAATTTTGAGAACATGGAAAGAATGGTACACACTGCGTTCAACAGCGGTATCACACATTTTGACCTTGCAAACAACTATGGCAATCCCTACAACGGCTCGGCAGAGGAAAACTTCGGCAGGATACTCGACCGTGGCATGAGAGAGTTCCGTGACGAGATGTGCATTTCCACCAAGGCAGGCTATGAAATGTGGGCAGGTCCATACGGTGACAAAAACGGCTCGAGAAAATATCTCACGGCAAGCCTTGACCAATCTCTAAAAAGAATGGGACTTGAATATGTTGACATTTTCTATCACCATGTAAGAGATCCCGAAACGCCTCTTGAAGAAACTGCCCTTGCACTTGACAATGCAGTAAGGCAGGGCAAGGCGCTTTATGTTGGCATATCAAATTACAACAGAGCCGACACAGCCGAAATGCTGAAAATTTTCCGAGAGCTCAGAACTCCTTTTATTATCAATCAGCCCTCATATTCCATACTCAACCGCTGGATAGAGGACGATAAGCTTGACAGCCTTGCACTTTCTGAAGGCTTTGGCATTGCAGTGTTCTCACCGCTGTATCAGGGCTTTCTCACAAGCAAATATCTAAAAGGCATACCGGCAGATTCAAGGGTAGGCAGAGGCGAAACATGGATAGGCAATGAGCTTAACGACAAAATGATAGAAAAACTCAACAAGCTTAATGATATCGCCGCTTCGAGGGGACAGACCCTTTCGCAAATGGCACTTTCATGGGTGCTTCACAACAAGGCTGTTACTACTGTGCTTATCGGTGCAAGCCGTCCTGAGCAGATAACGGAAAACATAGGCTGTCTTGACCGCCTTGACTTCACAGAAGCTGAACTTGCAGAGATAGACAGGCTTGCGAAGATGTAATAAAGAAGCTGTCAGAGCCACCGCCCTGACAGCTTTTTTATGCGTTATAATAGCGAACGTAATCGTCAAGCACATCTGCCGTAAGCTCAAAAGGATAATTTTTAAGCTTGGCAGGGTTGGCAAGTATTCCGTCCCTGTCCTTCTTCCAAAGCTCTTCTGACATATCAAGCTTGCCAAAAAGCGTCCTGATATAGTCCCTGAAAGCGTCGATATCGTCAAAGCCAAGAAGCTGTTTTACAACATACTCAGCTTCGATGCTGTCACCATATTTTTTCAAAAAGCCTGACAGAAAAACGCCTACTGCCTTGCCGTGGGGTACGCCATTTTCATAGGTCAAAGTATAGCTCAGACCGTGAGGTATGCTTGTGCCTGTGTAGGCTATCGCCATGCCTGCAAGCACTGATGCCTGCATGAAAGTTGAGAACTCATCATCGGTCATATGAGCAAATCTCTCCTCTGTTTCAAGACAGCCCTTACAGCTTGTCCAAAGCCTCATACCCTCCTCTGCATATGCACAGCTGAACGCATTTGCGTTGGTGTTGAGCCGTGACTCTATCATGTGAGCAAGTGCGTCAACGCAGGTGCTTTTCATACCGCTGTATGAGGAGGTTTTAAGATAGCTGTAGTCAACCAATGCAAGTGACGGGAAAATTTTGTAGGCGATAGATTTCTTGGTCTGCTTGATGTGGGAAGTCAGGATAGAATAAGGTGTAGCCTCCGAGCCTGTTCCGCAGGTGGTAGGCACGCAGACTATAGGGTAAAAAGGTAGTTTCGCAGGAGTGTAAAGAAGTTCCTCCACCTTGGCAATGCTGTCTGAAAGCTCACACTTCTCAGCTTTTACAACGCTCTCGCTTTCGGAAAACTCGGCATTTTCGCAAACTATCCCATTCTTAGCAAGCATTGATATCGCCTTGCTTGCGTCCATTGGCGAACCTCCGCCCACTGCCACGAACATATCCACGCCGTATTTTACCGCCGCCGTTGCCGCTGTGTAAACAGTTTCCACAGACGGGTTTTCCTCAATATCATTATATATCACATATCCAATGCCCTGACTTTCAAGCACTGCCTTGACATCATCAAGAGAACCGTTCACCGCAGAAGAATATCTGCCTGTGACTATCATGGCTTTTTTGCCAAGTTCCGCTATCTCGCCCCCGTGATTTTTTACCGCTTCATTTTCTATGTAAATATCTGTAGGTATATTTCTCATTTTTTACGCTCCTTTTGGCTTTTATCCATTATAGCACCTTTGAAGTTGTTTTTCAAGCCTCGTCATTGTAGCACATATGCGCTATGATATTAGTAACAAATCATGGAGGAAAAAGTTATGCACTTCACAACGGCAAAAGGTATACTCTCGCAAAAAAGCGGCATGAATTTATATGGTGGCTACACATAACGGTCAGATGAGTATTTTTGATACTGCCGATTGAAAACCTCTCCACTTTATGTTATAATAAAGAAAAAACATCAAGGTGAAGCAATGAATAAAAATCAAAATATAGCTATGGGGATATCCCTTGCTGTGGTGGCAATAATGGTCGGCTCGGCGGAGATCTTCGGGGAAAAGGAAATAATTTTTCCTGAGATAACGGCAGTGGCAATGGGTGCGCTAATTGCGCCTGTGCAATCTTGGAACACCTCTCGCACACGGCTTTTTGCGGCGATAGTTTCTGCCGCCGTCGCAGGCGTGTGCATAGTGCGGTTTATCCCTGAGATACTTATACTTCGTATAGCTTTGGGGCTTCTTGTAGCAGTGAGCGTTATAACACTGTCAAAAACTAGCTTCGTTCCTGCCATTTCAGCCTGCATACTTCCGATACTTATGGGTACAAAAAGCCCTGTTTACGTCATTTCCGTTGCGGTCATGACAGCATTTATACTTATTTTCCAAAAAGTTCTTGAATGCTTTGGTCTGCATGAAAAGTATGAATATAGACCTATCGAACCAAGCTCAGAGCTTCTCAAACTAAGAGCAAAACAAGTCATCACAGCGCTTGTTATCTGCATATTGCCTGCGCATTTTCACGAGATATTCTTTATCGCTCCGCCGCTTATCGTTGCATTTTTTGAGCTTAGCGGCAACGGCTCAAAGCTTATGAAAAGAAAATACACAGCAATTGCTCTCATGGCGGCGGCTGCGTTCGCAGGCGTTATGGCAAGATTTTTTATCTCTGAAAAGCTTGGGCTTACCCTGACATTTGGTGCAGTTTTATCCTCGGCTGTGATATTCGTCCTTTGCCGAAAAGCAAAGCTTTATTTTCCTCCATGCTGTGCAATATCTACCTTGCCTTTTATAATTCCAAAAACTGCAATAATAAAATTTCCATTTGAGGTCACAGCAGGATATATTGTCCTTACCATTGCCGCAGTTATCATAACCAAAATAGACAATAATACAAATTAGGCATAATCAAAAACGTACAAAGCTTTATGATCCGACCCTCAGAAGTTAGACCAAAAATCTAACGATTTGGAGGTCACATCATTACGCTCTGTACGTTTTTTTGTATATTAAGAAATCATTCTCTGTTTTTAAGCACCTCGGCAGGGGTTATCTTGCCAAGCTTTCTTACAAGAATTGATGTGATGATAAAGTATGTTGCCATTACTCCTGCGAAAATTATAACGTAAGCATACCATGGGAATGCAAGGTTTATTCCGCTTGTTACGTTTGGAATGAACACTGGGAAAACCTTGTCCATAAACATCTTTGAAAGCGGTATCTCGATAAGTGCGCCCAAAGTTATGATAATTGCGTTTCCGTTTAGGTAAAGCTTTTTCACGTCCTTGGTCTTATAGCCGAATACCTTCACAAGGGATATTCCAAAGGAAGCCCTTTCTATTGTAACATTCAGCATAAGGAACATCACAGAGCAGAAAATTATTACAGCAACCGCAATAAGCATTACTATCATTGACATCATAAGATCCGTGAAAACTGCCGCTGAACGCTCGATATCCGATTTTGTTGTTGTGCTGTAAAGTCTGCCCTCGTCAATGTCAAGTTTCTTGTCTGAGAGCAAACAGTTGTAGTAAGTGTCACTCTCACCGAAAAGCTCACGCATACTGTCAATATCCATGAACACCATAAGTCCGCCACGCTCGTCGCAGATATCCTCCACTGTGAATGCGTAATCCATTGAGGTCGCATCGTCTGTCAGGATAAACTTATCGCCCTTTGCCACTCCGTAACGCTCCACAACTGACTGGCTCACTGTTATAAAGCTCTTGCCCTTGTGTGTTTTCACATCATAATACTTGTTGTCGCTGTCCATACCCATAATGGTGACATCAAGGTTATAGCCAAGCTGTTCCTTTGAAAGCGTTTTTACAAAGCAAGCCTCGCCACCCTCTGGAACACTTTCCTCTGGATATTTCAGAGTGTACATATACTCGTATTTTGTGTCATTTATAGTGTCTTTTCTCACGTTCTCACAGAGATAGTAGCAATCAACGCCAAGCATAAGAATAAACAGTGAAAACAGCATACTGAGAAGCACTGTTATGCCTGTGCGCATTTCACGAAGCATTTGGCGTATCTGAAATCTGCGGATAAAATTCCTGCTCTTTATCTTCACTCTGCTGTAGTGACCTGTTTTCTGCTCGTTTCTGATAAGTGAAAGAGCCGTCTGAGAAAGCCGCTTGTTTATCACGAGGGTATTAACTATAAACGAAACAACAGGAGGCATTACAACGCTGTAAATGATAAGATACAAAGGATAAACAGGGGTAAAATCAGGGAGCGAAGAATATGCGTAGCTGTCGAGAAGCTGATAATCGATCCCCACAGGTGAGAAGCCTATGACCGCACCGATTATTCCGCCAACAAATGCAACTATAGTCGGCAATGTTACGTAGTGGCGGATAAGAGCTTTTTTCTTTGCGCCAAGAGCATAAAGCGCACCTATAACACTGCTTTCACGCTGGATCTGATGAATGACGAAAACAGAGATAACATAAGTAAGAAGTGCCATAAGTATAACACCCACACCAAGTCCTGCATATTTGTTCATGACAACGTCACCTGCCGCACCAGCTATACGAACGTTGTCGCCCTTTTTCACGAACATTGTCAGATTGTCAAGATCAATTGTGAACACCTCGTCAAGAAGCTCGTCAGCATGCTTTTTGAAGCTGTCAATACCATTTGCAAGGCTCTCTGCACCGCTGTATGCAGATCTTGCACCCTCTGACAGGTCTTTTGAGCCGTCATATGCGGCCTTAACTCCTGCCGTGATACCGTTCGCACCCTCTGGGAGTGCCTTTGCACCCTCGTAAAGTCCACCCATTGCGTCATAGAGAGCGTCTGCTCCCTCAGAAAGGTCTTTCACACCGTCTTTAAGGGTCTGAGAGCCGTCATAGAGCTTGTCGATACCATTTGAAATATCGTCACGCTGCTTCAAGACATCCTTGATAGTTTCAAGATAATACTTGTCTGTGACTTTTTTATAATCAAAGTCAAAATCCTCGATCATTTCTTTAAGCTCGTCATCTGTTGCCTTGCCGTTAAGTCTGTAAGCATAGCAAAGGTCTTCGGCTTTCTGTTCGCAGTCATTTTTGAAATAGTCGTACTGATCGTCGCTTACGAAAAGAAGTCCGAAGCCCTTGCTTGACACAGCCGTGTCAGAGAAATTTTCAAAAGGTGTGTCATAGTCAGGTGTGGTTCCTATTCCAACAATCTCGAATTCAACTCCACCTGCTGTAAGCTTATCGCCCACTGACAGAGAATGTTCCTCGCTGTAACGCTTTTCGACTACCGCTTCGCCCTTTTTCTCAGCAAGTCTGCCGCTGTCAAGCTCGATAAGGTCAATGTCATTTCTTTTACGGAAAACACGGAGCTTTGAGCCGTCCTTCGCGGTAACGTCAATGCTGAAATGCTGTTCAAGAGTAATTCCTTTGTCTGTTATTTCCTTTTCCTGCTCGTCTGTAAGAGGAATAAAAACGCCGAACTGTCCGTCCTCGACCTTGTTTTGCTTACCATGTTCGGCAGTTCCGTCGATGATAGTGTCTGCGCTTGCAACCACGGAAACTATTATGTACATTCCCATTACGATAAGCAATACAAGCGCAAGATAACGTGCAAAATTTGTTTTAAGCTCACGTCCGAGCCTTTTTCTGAGTACCCTGTTCATTACAAGTCCTCCAGCTCTGCGGCAGGTATGCGTGTTTCGTTAAGATAATCCTTTTTGATAAGTCCGTCCTTAACGATTATTACCTTATGCACCATATTTTTTATAGCGTTGTTGTGAGTAACGATAAGCATTGTTGTGCCATATTTTTCGTTTATCTTCTCCAACAGAATGAGAATATCCCTTGAAGTTTTGGAGTCAAGAGCGCCTGTAGGCTCGTCGCACAAAAGTAGCTTTGGATTTTTTATAAGTGCCCTTGCTATAGCACATCTCTGCTGCTGACCGCCTGAAAGCTGTGACGGAAACTTGTTTCTGTGTTCAGAAAGTCCCAACGTTGTAAGAAGTTCTTCCATATCCAGTGGCGAATCTGAAAGATATTCACAAACCTGAATATTTTCCACAACTGTCAGATTTGGAACGAGGTTATAAAACTGAAAGATAAAGCCCAGATTTTCCTTTCTGTAGTCGGCAAGCTTATCAGGTTTAAGACCGAAAATTTCCTTACCGTCAACCTTAACAGAGCCACTGTCCATAGTGTCAAGGCCGCCTATGCAGTTAAGAAGCGTGGATTTACCAGAGCCGCTCGTACCCTGAATAACGCACATCTGACCTTTTTCTAGACTTGTGGAGATACCCTTTAGCACCTGAATATAGCTGGCGTCACTGCCGTAGCTTTTCTTAACATCTCTGATCTCCAAATACATATCATTTCCTCCATTTATAAGTTAGACTTAACTAACTTTACTTTATATAAAAATGTGCATATCTGCACATTTCATCGACATTTGAGATACAAAACTCAGACATAACATTGTTATGTAGGCTTTCAAAAGTTACCGCCCGCAGGCGGCAATTTTCTAATCCTCGACTATCATTGTAAACCATATTTTTATTAGAAACTCCATTACTCTGCGCATATGGAGCTTTGCCTTTTCCACATCTCTCTCGTGAGTTAGCAAATGAGTGTAGGCGTCAACACTTATATGGGTTATCCAATGAAGCATATACTCATCAACGTGGCAGTTAGGCATTCTTGCGGCAGCCTTTTCAGCAGATATCCTAAAGCCCTGTTCTGTCATATCTACGATCATATCCACAGTATTTTCATACTCAGACCCTTGCGCACCCGTGAGCAGCAGCATAAAAACGTCATAGTGGAGATACATATAATCAACAAGCTTGTCAAGGTCGGTGTGAGTATCAATGTGATACTCAGCAGACAGCACCGCAGGGTCATCGCTATCCATATCCTGAGCATCCTGCATATAATGCTCAGTAAGAAGCCTGCAAAGCTCTTTCAGCGGCTTATCGACAATAGCTTTGAACAAGTCATTTTTATTTTTAAAGAAGAAATACAGCGCACCGGTCGTCACGCCTGCGTCAGCGCATATTTTTCTCAGAGAAGCCTTCATATAACCATTTTCAGAGAACTCGGTCATTGCACTTTCCAACAGCTTTTCCCTTGTTTCAAGTTCGTCACCCATTACTGCACCCCACTTTCCACTTCACATAACACTGTTATCTTAGCATATAACGCTCGATATGTCAATACATTTACTATATTTTCAGCATATTATATGATATTGAAACATAACGGTGTTATGTGATTGGTGACTATTACAAAATAAAATGGGAAGCGGTATACCTGTCTGGTCAGATCTCACGATTTCAGACGGGTTAAAGTATATAAACGATAGCTATAAAATCGCTATGGTTTACAGCGGTGACAGTGCTCCTATGCTGTTCCTTGAAAAAAAGTACTCATATAGCTGGGATATTTGCATTAGTGCAAGCGAGGTGTCGTCAGGAGTTGCTTTCTACTCATACGATGACATTGCACAAGCTTTCAGCAACTACGGAGTAAGCATTTATGATATGGGACAGCTTCACATATTTACCTCTAATTATACCGAGATCTACGAAGTATATGCGGCTCCGGTCTGATATTACAACATAATAACTATTCAAGTCAAATAAAAATCGGACCGAGCAAAATGTTCCACCGGAACATCTTACTCGGTCTTTTTCGTAATATCGATAATTCAACATATTTACAACTATCCTGTATTTTTCACGCAATCACCAATCTGGTCATTTTCTCTATCCACTTATCAATGAAGCTTATAAACCCCTCAAAGCTTCATAGCTCTCCATTTGTTTGAAATAATGCTGATATTCCAATAGGTAATAAAGCAGATAAACAACATACTGATTGCCGATACGACAACTGCTTCAATAATAAGAAACGGTGTCGAATAGGTTGATATGAATCTTGACGTAATTGTCAAAATAATATTTTGACAAAGCCTAACAAATATCCCCAATTAGATAATGTCTAATATGAACCGCCATAGGAATGATTTTGTGAATTTGGTCATTGTTTTTCCTACTTATTATTCAACCGTGTATTCAATCGTGTTACTAATGGGAGTATATTCTCCTGTAGCATCATCATAATCAATCACTAAAGTAACTGTGTAATCGCCTTTATCAGCAAAAGTCAAAAAATTAGTCCAAGTTTTACGGTATGCCTGAAAACATTTGCATAATTTGCCATTTTGGGTTACATACCAAAATAAGTTTTTATCAGTTTCTTTCTGCGGTATTTCGGGTCTGTTTATAAGAATAATATTTTTATTTTCTTCAATCGTAATTTCCGCTAATAGAATTGAATCATCATCTTTTAAATCAGAAGAGGATACAACGCTCTGATTTTCTTTAATATTTGTTTGATGTTCAGGCGTAATTTCATAATCAAATGCTTTTAAATTCATATGAATGAGCATACAGAGAAAAAAGAGCAAAAACATTATAAAAATGCGAAAAAATTGTTTTTTATAAATTGCCTTGAAAAAATTAAATTTATTCCTGTATGTATAATGCTCACCCTTATAGGTTCTGTACGGAAACTCAACAAGCGTCAAAATGAGTTTAGAAGCATTATAAGAACATATCACAATCATTAAAAAGTATAATATCTTTGTTAAATGAAGTTCTGCCTTAAATTCACAGAATACATTATTATAAAAATAATCAAATCCTGCAAATGCAATTATGTATAGCATCAAATTCGGAAATATCAAAAGAGAAAGGTAATTATCTTTCTCTTCTACATTTCTGGGATATTTACGCATCTGTCAACACCTTCTCAAGCTTTGCTATCATTATTTTCGCAGAAGTTATGTCAGAATTATCACGCAGTGCTGAAAATAGTTCTGGAGCACTCTCTTTAAAATCGACATATTTCTTTTCAGATAATAATCTTGCATAAGCTAACCTATAATAATAATTTTGAACATCCACTAGTCGAATATTGTAGTACTGATTGACAATTGGTATTTTATTTATTTCTTCTTCAAATTCTTTATTTACACTGTAGGCTATACTCGATGCGCCATATGCCATTACTGCACTTTTACATTGACCGGATATATTACATAATTTATCAGGTATAAACCTTGTAACAACAAGCGATATACCAAAGTACACTCCGCCGATCATGGCAAGCGTACCAAGCATATAAAACAATGTACAGAAAAACAGTTTAATAGGTGTATTCTCTCCAACAAAACTGTTAGGAAATACCAAACAATAAATTGTTAGACTAAGCACAAGACCACAAGCAGTTATTAATCCTGACAATGCAAATGTCTTTGGAGGCAGCGGCTTAATGGTGCCTTCGTCAACAAATCTTTTGTAGTTATACCAAAATAATGCCTTGTTGGCCATAATTATGTCACCTCAGATATGAATCTTGACGTAATTGTCAAAATGATATTTTGACAAATCCTAACAAATATCCCCAATTAGATAATGTCTAATATGAAACGCCATAGGAATGATTTTGTGAATTGAGGCATTGTTTTTCCTACGTATTTATAGTTGTTTTTTCAACAATAATTACAAATCCTGATGAACGATAGTATGTAATGCGATAAGATGCATTTTTATCATTTTTCAACAAATCATATTGCGAATTTGTCAAAATAAGTTCTGTATCATCTTGATTATAGTATGAAATAATATAATGGAGCCCATTTGATGATGTATACACATTAGGACTAATGATATCATATTCAATAATATTATTAGTTTTAATATCATTATCAATTTGATTCAGGCACATGACCTGTTGAATTGAATTTTTCGTTCCGTATGAAGCAAAACTCTGCATCGACAAAACTATTATTGTGACAATCCATAATATAGAATATAGAGCCATTCTGATAGATTGTTTCTTCATGGCGTTGATTGATGAAATACTCAACGCTTTAACAAACTGATAATAACTAAACTTGTTTTTAAACCTATAGTCATCGAAATTGCTAAATGTTCTATCATATTTATTATACATTTCTATCACAGAAAAT
>OHLH01000816.1_pt1 | contig 18299 bp, 16 predicted proteins | sample 1569061 | NCBI WGS metagenome assembly OHLH01 (sample SAMEA3879603, study PRJEB24766) | human gut metagenome | biome: human-associated habitat; feature: feces | place: USA | collected 1985/1987
AGAACGATTGCAACTATGCTATTGTCCGATGTAGACCTCAAGTCCTACACGGATACAGCATACCATAACGAAGAGTTAAAGTCACTAACAAGATACCGATTCGATAAGGTTCGTGAAAGAGCCAAGCTGAAGCAGTCAGTGTCCAGACTGGTCACGATTCTGTTTCCAGAACTGGAGAAGATCGTTCCCTCTCTCCATATTGCTTCGGTTTATGCGCTCCTCAGTGAATATCCCGGTGCAAAACAGATTTCAGAAATTCATCTCACCAAGCTGACAAACCTTCTTGCGACAGCATCCAAGGGTCGTTATGGCAAAGATAAGGCTATCCAGATTCGAGATGCTGCCAGAACTTCCATTGGTTCCGTTATGCCTGCTAAATTTCTGGAACTGAAGCATACCATTAAACTCATTCGGGAACTCACCTCCGAGATTGATGAAATTGAAGTTTCTATTCAGAAAATCATGGATGAACTGAATCCACCGATTCTTTCTATTCCCGGTGTCGGTATCCAGTCAGCAGCCATGATTCTTGCTGAAATCGGTGATTTTTCCAACTTTGAATCTCCTGACAAAATCCTTGCTTACGCTGGCTGCTCTCCATCTACATACCAGTCCGGAAAACTTACAAACTGTTACGCTCACATGGAGAAGCGTGGTTCTCGTTATTTGCGATATGCCCTCTACAACGCAACCAAGTACGTCTGCCACTGGAATCCCGTCTTTGCTGAATATCTTGCCAAGAAACGTGCTGAAGGAAAGCACTACAATGTTGCCTTATCCCATGCCACGAAGAAACTTGTGCGGCTAATCTATGCCTTGCAGAAATCTGGCAAAGCATATCTTGTAGCTGCCTGATTCTCTCCAGAGCCTGAGCCAAATCCAAGAACAACTTAGCTGGCGCAGCGAACCCTTGACAAACCGAAGCATTCAAATGCTATTCTGTTTCTGCGAGGGTTGGCCGGGCTTGCTTTGCTATTCTCTCCGTCGCCCTCGCTGCATTGATTATGGCATTTGAATGCTGTTTGTCAGGGGCAGCGGTCGGCAGACGGATTTTTTCATTTTGGGGCTTGACTTTTAATAGTTAGTCTCCAAATTTTTGCAAACAAAAAAGACCCCATCGGGTCTTGCGTTACGGGTCAGCGCTCGTTGCGGCGCTGCTGTTTTTTCTGCCACGCATCTAAAAGCTGGATGATTTTTTCTTCCATTTGCCGAGGCGTATAGCTGCGTGGAAAGTATTTTCGCAGGATGTCGTTTTTGATAGTTACGGTATCCTGCTCACTCTTCTTTTCCTGCCCCAAAATATCAAACGCCTTTTCATAGGTGAACTCACCACACTGCGCCATCTTCTTTAGTTGCTGAGCCTGCGATACAGATGGGGCATTTTGGGTACCATCCATGGCTTCTAAAAATTCCCGCTGTTGGCTTTCGTCCAAATAGGACAGTTCCACAGCGGGATTAAAGGAGATCTTCTTTTCGTCTACCATGTCCAGCAGTTCGGGGATAAGGTTGGTCAGACGGATGAAGCGGCGAATAGTATCTTTACTTACCCCAGCATCATCGCCTACTTTTTCAACAGACAACTTCTGCGCAACTTGCGTAGAAGTTAAATCTGACCTAGCACCTTGATTTTTTATTGCGTCCAGCTTCATTTTGTAGGCAAAAGCCCGTTCACTGGGCAGGATGTGTTCACGCTGCAAATTGGAATCCACCATCAATATCACAGCAGCATCGTCCGACATCTGCCGCACGATAACCGGCAGGGTATCCAGCCCGGCAAGTTTAGCCGCATACTGACGGCGGTGCCCGGAGATGATCTCGTAGCCGTCACCGTCCGGGCGAGGGCGGGCGATCAGCGGAGCCAGCACACCGTACTGTGCGATGCTCTCCACCGTCCGGGTCATAGCTTCATCGTCCAGCACCTTGAAGGGGTGGTTGGTGAAGGGGTGCAGCGCATCAATGGGAATCTGCTGTACTTGCTCCCGCTGTTCCTCCTGTCGGTTTTCCTCGGTGGAAAACAGGTCATCTAGCCCTTTCAGAGCTAAGTTTCCGCTGTCGATCGGCATCCGCCAGCACCTCCTTCGCAAGAGATTTGTAAGCCTCTGCCACCTTGCCCTTGGGGTCATAGGCAAAGATGCTTTTGCCTGCCGCACTGGTTTCTGCCGCACGGACCGACCGTGGGATAGTCTGCTCAAACACCTTCAAGTGCTTTCCGTATGCCTGCCGAATCAGATTGCTGATCTGCTTTCCGTAGTTGGTGCGGCTGTCGGTCATAGTCAGCAGAATACCCTCGATTTTCAGTTTCGGGTTGATCTGCCGCCGGACTTTCTGCACTGTCTGCAAAAGCTGTTCCAGACCTTTAGCCGAAAGATACTGCGCCTGCACCGGAATCAGGGCAGCGTCTGCCGCCGCCAGTGCGTTGATCGTCAGCATCCCCAGAGAGGGCATACAGTCCAGCAGAATAAAATCGTACTCCCGTTTGGCACTTTCCAGCACCTGTTTCAGCATCTTTTCCCGGTTCATGCTGTTTACCAGAGCCACTTCCAGCCCTGCCAGCTCGATGTTTGCCGGAATCAGGTCAACGCCCTCTGCATGGTGCAGAACGCCTTCACCGGGTTGGATGGGCTGGTCGTTCATGGCTTTCTGCATCAGGGTAGAAAGAGTTGTGGGCAGTTCATCCGGCTGTTTCCAGCCCATGCTGATGGTCAATGACCCCTGTGGGTCAGTGTCCACCAACAGAACTTTCTTGCCCTCCATTGCCAGCCCAATGCCCAGATTCTCACAGGTGGTGCTTTTCCCTACACCGCCTTTTTGATTGGTGACTGCGATAATCGTAGCTTTCTTTGCGATAACATCACCTCCCCGGAGAACCGCGCGCAAAGTCGTGGTTCGTTTTGTTCTGATAGTAGAGGTTCATGGTGGTGGGCGCATTGTAGAGTATCGCCAGCAGATACTGCTTCATGTTCCGCACCGGGGCGGTGTTTTCTGCCAGAGAATCCAGCACGAAACGGATATGGTCGGCGTTCAGCTTTTTCAGCCGACTGCGTACCACCTCGGTGGGCTTATCATCTCCGGCAATCCGCAACATCTTGCGTTTGGTGGAACAGGTATCCACAAGCAAGTCCACGATCTGGTAGATAGTGTCCTCATCGTCCGGGCAGAGTCGAAGCAGAAGGTCTACCTCCAATACCTGATAAAAATAATCCTCAAGTTGCTCCCGGATGCCCCCGGAATAGATAGGGTCAGGATCGTTCCACTCTGTCTTATTCTTATCAGTCTTATTTGCTTGCGGTTTTGGCTGCTCCAGAATTGCGCTTTCGGCAGCACCAGAATTGCTGTTTGGGCAATTCTTTACTTGCGCTTTTGGCAGTCCAGACGAAAAGTCCTTGACGTAGACAAGGCTAGGTCTGCCCAGACCACGGCGTTTGCGCTCGATGAGGTCGATGTTCTCCAGTTCCCGGAACAGCTTGACCGCCTTGTGTTCGGCGCAGCAAAGGGATTCCTGCACTTCCCGGACGGTGTAGATGATATACACCCGCCCTTGCTCGTCCAGCCAGCCATTCTTTACAGACAGGCTCATGCGGTCCAGTAGAATGCCGTACAGTGTCCGGGCATCGGTGGAAAGCTGCCGGAAACGGCAGTCTTGGAACAGTGCCTTTGGGATGCGGAAGTAGGAGAACAATTCACCCGACTGACCATAAAAGTAGTCCAGCGTCATTTGTGCGACCTCGGATTTTCAACTGTATGGGTGTACTCATGTGGAAAACCTCCTCCCTGATTTCTGCAAAAAAAGCTCACCTTCTTTTTGAAAGTGAGCCATGTAAAAAATAGATATTGCTTTTACGGCAGAAATGATGTACCCTTATGAAGAACGACACACACCGGATGTTCAGATTTTTATATGGGCATGGTAAAATGGTAACAGTAAGTGTCGAGTTTCGTACCCAAAAATTCTTGGGTACGGTTCTGGGTACAAAGAGCCATTTTAGACACTAAAAGACACCAAAAGTTACGTCAAAGTACACAAAGGCGTTTTTTCAGAATTATGAGATAGTCACAAGATTCCACAAGAAAAATGGGATTTCAAAATTAGCGACGTTCTCATAACCGCTTGGTCGCGGGTTCAAGTCCTGCCTGGCCCATACGAAAAAAGACACCCTTTCGGGTGTCTTTTTTGTATTTCAAGGGCTTTTATTCCCCATCCTCTGCGGGCAGCTGGTTCCACAGGCGGGGTACATATCACAGAGCACATGATACGCTGGCCGTTTTTGCTTGCCCCCATTGCGGCAGATCCTGCTTTCTGCCGCAAATTGCATCAGATCCCGCCGTTTGCTCAATGAGTATTTCCCGCCGTCCCGTTATACTGGGAGGGAAATGGAATTAAACGATGGAGGAACAGACCATGAAATACGGTGTCATCGATGTGGGTGGCGGCCTGCGGGGCATTTACGGCGCTGGCGTGCTGGACCGCTGCCTGGAGGAGGACCTCCGCTTCGATCTCTGCATCGGCGTTTCGGCGGGCAGCGCCAATATGGCGTCCTATCTGGCAGGCCAGCATGGGCGGAACAAGCCCTTTTACGATGAATACTCCTTCCGCAGGGAGTACATGAGCGTGCACAACCTCATCCGCAAGCACTCCTATCTCGATCTGGGCTATGTCTACGGCACCCTCAGCAATGCAGGCGGCGAGAATCCGCTGGATTACGCGGCGCTTGCCCGCAGCCCGGCAGAGCTCTGCGTGGTGGCCGCTAATGCACAGAACGGCGAGGCGCAGTATTTCACCAAGGCAGACCTCCACCCGGACGACTACCGCATCCTCATGGCATCCTGCTGCATCCCGGTCATCGACCAGCCCTGCGTCATCGACGGCGTGCCTTATTTTGATGGCGGCCTGGCCGACCCCGTCCCGCTGGAATGGGCCTTTGCCCACGGCTGCGACCGGGTGGCTCTCATCCTGACCAAGCCCATCGGGCTGGCGAGTAGTGATGCCCGGGACAAGCATCTGGCACACCTGCTGCAGTCGCATTACCCCGCTGCAGCCGAGGGGCTGCGCCGCCGGGCATGGCGGTACAACACGGCTGTCCAGCGGGCGCGGGAGCTGGAGCGACAGGGCCTTGTCTGCATCATCGCCCCGGACAGCACCGAGGGAATGTCCACCCTGACCAAGAACCGCGCCTGCCTTGAAAAAATGTACGCCAAAGGCAAACAGGACGCCGAAGCGCTGGTGCGGTGGATGCAAAACACCAAACAAGATGAATCGGTGGGCACCTAGAGATGAAACCCGTTCACTTCCCTTGACAAGAGACAAAAAGACACCCTTTCGGGTGTCTTTTTTGTATTTCAGGCGCTTTTATTCCCCATCCTCTGCGGGCAGCTGGTTCCACAGACGGTAGTAGACGCCCTGCTTTTCCAGCAGCTGGGCGTGGGTGCCCTCTTCCACGATTCCATCCTCGCCCAGCACAAGGATGCGGTCGTAGTCCTTGATGGTGGTCAGGCGGTGGGCGATGGTCAGGGTGGTGCGGCCATGAGCCAGCTTTTCAAGGCTCTGTCCCACAAGGATTTCGCTCTCGTTATCCAGTGCGCTGGTGGCTTCGTCCAGAATCAAGATGGGCGGGTTCTTCAAAAATACCCGGGCAATGGCGATGCGCTGCTTCTGTCCGCCGGACAGCTTGACGCCGCGCTCGCCCACATAGGTGTCGTAGCCGTCCTTCAGCGCAAGGATGAACTTTTCCGCGCCCGCCAGACGGGCGGCGGCTTCGATCTCCTGCCGGGTAGCGCCGGGCTTGCCGTAGGCGATGTTCTGCGCCACCGTGCCGCTGAACAGGTACACGTCCTGCTGTACGATACCGATATCCTGCCGCAGGCTCTTCAGGGTGACCCGGCGGATGTCCTGCCCGTCAATGAGGATGCGGCCGCTGGTCACCTCGTAAAAGCGGGGGATCAGGTTGCACAGGGTAGTTTTGCCGCCGCCGGAGGCACCCACCAGCGCCAGACGCTCCCCGGCGCGGATGTCCAAGCTGACGTCGTGCAGCACCTTGTTGTGGTCGTCCGGGTACTCAAAGCATACCTTCTCGAACCGTATCTCGCCGGGGCCGGGCTGCAATGGCACGGCGTCCGGGGCGTCCTTGATGGCAACCGGGGTGTCCATGATCTCGGCAAAGCGCTCGATGCCGGTCATGCCGCGCTGGAACTGCTCGGCAAACTCCACGATGCGCCGGATGGTGGCGATAAGAGTGGTGACGTAGAGCATATAGGCCACAAGGTCGCCAGCGGTGATCTTGCCGTACACCAGCGACAGACCGCCCGCCAGAATGACCACCAGATACATCAACCCGTCAAACAGGCGGGTGGAGGTGTTGAAGGCGCCCATGGCGTAGTAGCCAAGGGTCTTGATCTGCTCAAAGGCGCGGTTGCCCTTGGCAAACTTTTCCCGCTCCTCGTCCTCGGCGGCAAAGGCCTTGACCACGCCCTGTCCCAGCAGGCTGTCCTCGATGGTGGAGTTCAGCTCGCCGATCTGGACGCGCTGCTGGCGAAACCGCGCCCGCAGACGGCCGTTCAGGTACACCGACACCACGCCCATCAGCGGCACACAGGCAAACACTGCCAAGGTCAGCGGGATGCTGGCGCGGCACAAAATGACAAAGGACGCCACGATCTTGATGCCCGCGATGAAAAACTCCTCCGGGCAGTGGTGGGCGAACTCGGTCACATCGAACAGGTCGTTCGTGATGCGCCCCATGATGGTGCCCACCTTAGTGTTGTTGTAGTAGGTGTGATCCAGCTGCAAAAGATGGTCAAAGGCATCCCGGCGCATATCCGTTTCAATATGCACGCCCATGATATGACCGATGCTGGACATATAGTAGCTGGCTGCGCCGTCGATAATGCGCAGCACAAAGTAGAGTGCCGCCAGCTTCAGCACGATGCCTGCCGTCAGGGTGATGCCCACCCCCATGGCAGAGTTGGTGATGATGCTCATGATCTTGGGCAGCACGATATCGCACAGGGTGGTCAGTGCCGCGCAGAACAGATCAAGGCACAGCACCATCTTATAGTTTGCCAGATACGGCAGAAAACGCCGGATCAGCGCACCGCTGCTTGCGTGGTGCGCCCCGGGGTCGTTGGTTTTGGTTTTCGGCATGGTTCCTCCGTTTTTATCGTTACTTTTTGCTGTAATCCCGCGCGCCGTAGATGGCGGTACCGATGCGCACAAGGGTAGCGCCCTCCCGGATAGCGTTCTCAAAATCGCCGCTCATGCCCATGGAAAGGGTCTGCATCTCCACATTGTGGTAGCCCCGCTCCCCTGCCCGGACGAACAGCTGATACACCTGCGCCAGATACCGGCGGTTCTGGGCATCGTCATCGTTCACGGGCGGGATTGCCATCAGACCCTTGACCCGGATATGCTGTTGTGCAGCGGCGGTATCCAGCAGCGGCCAGAGCAGCTCCGGCGCAGCGCCGGTCTTGCTCTCTTCCCCGCCGATGTTCACTTCCAGCAAAATGTCCTGCACGATGCCGGCCTTGGCGGCTTCCTTCTCGATGGCCAGCAGCAGATGCTCACTGTCCACGCTCTGGATCAGGCTTGCCCGCCCCAGCACCTTTTTGATCTTATTGGTCTGCAAATGGCCGATAAAATGGCTGGGCTTGCCGCAGTAAGCTCCGGCATCGTAGTTTGCGCACAGTTCCTGCACATGGTTCTCGCCAAACACATCAATGGGCAAAGCCGCACTGGCTGCAATGGTCTGCGCCGTGCGGGTCTTGCAGGCGGCGCACAGCTGCACCGCTGCCGGGTCACGCCCGGCTTCCCGGGCGGCGGCTGCCATCTTTTCCCGGATCTCGGCCACGGCCTGCCGCATCTCTTCCAACGTTTTTTCTGCCATCTGGCTCAGTCCTCCTCGGTATAGCGGGCACGCTCGCCGCCGATCAGTTTCGGGCGGGTGTAGGCACACAGAATGTTTGCTTCGCCGATCTTATTAAGGCTCAGCCGCACCGGCACTGCCACCCGCTTCAGATGCATCCCGATCAGGGTGCCGCCGATATCCATGCCCGCGTTGGCGCGGATCTCCTCCACCGCCACCGGGTCTTTGAAGTTTTTCCAGCAGGTAGTGGCCCAGCTGCCGCCCGCATGGGGACGGGGCACGACGCACACTTCCTCCCAGCCGTATTTTTCTGCGGCTTCCCGCTCAAGGATAAGGGCGCGGTTCAGGTGCTCGCAGCACTGGGCTGCCAGCCAGATGCCTTTTTCCGCCAGCACCGGCGCAGCGCCCGCGTACAGCGCCCGGGCGGCTTCTATGCTGGAATCCTTGCCGATGTGACCGCCCACCATCTCACTGGAAGAGCAGCCCACCACGAGCACATCTCCCTTTTTCAGCTTTGCCGCAGCCACCAGCTCGGTCATAGCCTGCCGTGCCTCGGTCTCGATCTGTTTTGCAAATGCTTCGGTCATACAAAAAACACCTCACTTATCGGTTTGCAGCCAGCAGGCTGTCTGCCCCTGCCGCACCGAAATATACTTTGCTTTCCGCCGGACACACCGCCGCACAGCTGTCCTGTACAAGACCGGTAAAGGTCTGCTCCCAAGCCCCTGTTGCAAGGCTTACCGCCTCGGCGCAGGGGGCATCTGCGGTGCACCGGAACAGCCGCTCCTGCGTATTCTGCCCCGCCCGCAGGGCAATGCCCCGCAGCAGGGTGCTGTCCGCGTTCTTTTCCAGCCAGCCGCTGCGCGCCCAGCGGTAGCTGATGTACAGCGTGCCGTCCGTGTCCACAGCCAGCGCTCCGGGATAGCCCGGCAGACCGGCAAAGGCAGCGGTGCAGCCCCGTCCCCCGGCGGTCAGCTCCCGGGCAGCGGCGTCCACCGCCCAAATGCAGCGGCTGCCAAGGTCGGAGACATACAGGGTGCTGCCGTCCGGGCTGAGCGCCAGACCGGCAGCACCTGCCACCCCGCCCAGCACCTTTTCCACTGTGCGGGCGGCGGGGTCGTACACATACACGCAGCCAGTGGCGGTGTGCGCCAGCAGCTCGGTGCGCAGAGCGCTTTCCAGCCCGTTCTCCGCGCCTGCCGCCGCTGCCACTGCAAAGTACACCTTACCCGCCGGGCTTACCTCCACGGCAGATACCGCCCCCAGCGGCGCACCGTCCAGCTGGGTGACCACCTGCTCCACCGCCGCACCCCAGCTGTCGTGCTTTGCACGGCAGAGGGTACCCCCAGCGGTGGTCAGCTGGGTCAGCCACACATCCCCGGCGGCATCAAAGGCAAAGCCGGTCAGCTCGCCCTCCACGCTCAGGATGGCGGCAGCGTGCCCGCCATCGGTGCGCACAAGGTCGCTGGTGCGTTTTTTCAGCGCAGCACCGTTCCATGCGGCGGCATACAACAGGCCGTCCTTGGCGCGGATGCAGTCCACGCCCTGATACTCCCCCAGCTCCAGCCGGGTCTTGCGGTCGGTGGAAACTGCCGTCTGCATCGCGCCCGTCTCCTGCCGGAGGTCGGGGGCTTTATAGGTCTGCGGCGGGGTGTCGATGGGGCGGAAGCCCAGCGCATACACCAGCACCAGCAAAATGCCCACCCCGAACACGGTGCTGGCGGTGCGGAACCGCTTGAGCATGGCGTCCCGTTCTGCGGCCATCTGGGCGGCATACTCTGCCCGGCGGCGCGCCGCCATGGCGTTGGCGCGGTTGGCACGCCGCATCCACCGGTCCACGAACAAGGCCACCCGCGGCCCAACCGTGAGGGACGCAATGGCCAGTATGAGCAAAAATTCGATCAGTCCGATTCGCATAAGCGCTTTTCCTTATCTCCGAAAAACCTGCGGACAGTACACTGTCCTTTATCGCTAAAGTATAGCATTCCTGCGCAAAAAGGGCAAGCGGGACAAAAAAGAACTGCCGCACAGCATCGTGCAGCAGTTCCTCTAAGAACAACGATTTCAGATGGCCTCCGCGTTGCTCTGGCCATGCGCAGCGGAATGATTTTTTTAAATTTGAGTGTTCATCGCGGCCTACGGGCCGCGATGAACACATCTTTACGAGAGGGGATGCCTTATCTTGTCTCGATTGGCCGGGTGGTCTGCTCCCCGCTGCGGGTCACGAGGGAACCGGCGGGCACTTTGCCCCGGATAATACAGCCCGCGCCGATGACGCAGTTGTCCCCGATGTCCGTGCCCTTGAGCAGCACCACGTCCGAGGCGATCCAGCAGCTGCGCCCCACGGTGATGCAGCCCGCCGTGCATTCCCGGCTGACCCCTTCCTCCCGGCTGAAGCGGTGGTTGTTATCAAAGATCTTCACCCCGGGGCCGAAAAGGGTGTTTTCGCCGATGTCGATCTTTCCAAGGCAGCTGATGACCGCGCCGTCGTTGAAGTAGACCCCGCTGCCGATGTTCAGCTGGCTGGAATAGCCGGTGGTGATAAACACCCGCCCATCGCTCTCCACCCGGTCGCCCAGCGTCACCCGGGAGCCGCTGTTCAGCTGCAGCTTGAGCTCTTTGTCCAGCAGGATGCAGCGGCCAAATTGCAGCCCGCGGCAGCCGAACCATTTTTTCCATTGCAGGCGGCAGCGGTTATGCAGGCTGCGCCGTTTTTCCCGCAGCCAGCGGGGCGAACACTGCCGCAGCCACATACACCAGCGCCCGACTTTGGTGCACTTGAAGCGCTTGCGCCAGCGGTTTGCCTTGTCGCCGCTTTGCCAGCTGCCCTGATAGTAGTGGATGCCGAAGGTGCGCGGGGTCCGGTGCATCCGCTCGGTCACATAATCAAAGGGGGAAAAGCAGTCGGTGGGCAGCACCAGAAAGCCGTCCAGTTCCTGCTGCTCGTCTTTCTGCTGCAAACCGGCCTTGGTAAACAGCGGGGTATCCCGCTGGGTGCAGGTGCGCAGATCCGGCTCGCCGGTCTCCTGAATAAAAGCGGCATTGCGGTAGGCCGCCAGCATTTTGCCGATCATCTCGCAGCCCGGCTCTGCGCCCACGCCGGAGCCGGTATTCACCAGCAGCGTGCGGCCGTAGGGCGAGGGCGCACTGTGCTCCATGCTGATAAAGCCCTTGTGCTCCAGCAGTTCGTCCAGCGGGCGCACCAGTTCCACGTCCGTGTCCAGATAGATGCCGCCGTACCGGTACAGCACCGCCAGCCGCACATAGTCCGACACAAAGGCATATTTCTTTGCTTCGTAGGCCTGCTGCGCGTAGCGGTTTTGGCTGATCTCAAAGTTCTGCTCGTTCCATTCGATGATCTTGTAATCCGGGCAGTATTTTTTCCAGCTTTCGATACATTTCCGGCTCTCCGGGCTGATGGGCCCGCCGCCGAACCAGCAGTAGTGGATGATCTTGGGGATGCTCATGCCTGTTTCTCCTGTTTTGTCGCAAGTGCTCTGCTCTCTACGACCTTATTTTACAAAAGGCCCTGTTTTTTTGTCAAGTTTCCCCGGCGCATTTTGCCGCGTATTCCCGCAAAAAGATTGCCGCCCCGCCGCCCGGTGTGGTATACTGGGTGCAGACGGTTTTGTTTTTCCAAAGCATTCACTTAAAATTCACAGCTTTTTCCAATTCTTGCTTTAGAATAGAGTTGTATATTGAACTATGATAGGAGGAGTCCTGTTTTATGGCAAAGATCCTGATCGTTGATGATGAGCCCCGCATCCGGGAGCTGATCCACGAGCATCTGCAATATGCCGGTTACATCTGCGAGGAAGCCGGGGACGGCTCTGCGGCGCTGGCACAGCTGTCCGGCGGCGGGTTTGATCTGGTGATCTTAGACCTGATGATGCCCTTTATGGACGGCATGACCTGCCTGCGGGAGATGCGCGCCCGCCACATCAACACCCCGGTCATCATCCTGACCGCCCGGGGCGAGGAATACGATAAGCTTGCCGGGCTGGAAAGCGGCGCGGACGACTATGTGGTAAAGCCCTTCTCCCCCCGGGAGCTTGTGGCGCGGGTGCGCGCAGTGCTGAACCGCACCATGCCCCGCCCCACCGAGGCCGCCGACACCATGACCTTTGGCGAATTGACCATCGACACTGCCAGCCATACCGTGCGGGTATCCGGCGAGGAAGTCGCCCTGACCCCCAAGGAGTTTGATCTGCTGGTATTTCTGGCCTCCAACAAGGGCATTGCCCTGAGCCGGGAAAAGATCCTGCAGAAGGTGTGGAACTACGACTACTTCGGCGAGGACCGCACCGTGGACACCCATGTGAAGATGCTGCGCGGCCATCTGGGCAAATGCCGCAGCTACATTGCTACGGTATGGGGCATCGGCTATAAGTTCGACCCCGATGCCGCCCGTTGACTGAAGGAGCGTGCGGAGCATGCGGCAAACCACCAAAGCACGGCATACCCTTGGCATCCGCGGACAGCTGATGTGGTTTTTGTGCTTCATCTGCCTGTTTCTGCTGGGGTTGTTCTGGCTGCTGTCCACCCAGCTGCTGGAGCCTTTGTACACCAAACACATCGAGACCCAGCTTACCAATCAGGCCGACAGCATCGTGGAGCGGCTGGACGATGCCATTGCCGAGGGCAAGGTGCTGTCCAGCTGGTCTTTTGGGCAGCTTGCGGTCAACAGTGATTTTTTTGATAAGCTCACGCTGGAACTGTACACCAAAGGTTCTTTGAACAGTTTCTGCGTGGATATCTCGGACACCACCCTGCACACCATTTATAAGATCGAGAACCAGTCCTTCTGCAACCTGCACGGCACCTATCTTTCAGACTCTGCCAACAACGATAAGATCATTGCCACTGCCCTTGCCATGCGCCGCAAGTGCCGCAGTGTGGGCAGCTTTGTGCAGACGCTCAACCCGCCCCGACTCTCCGGCTCGGCGCAGCTATTGGTAGGGCGCATTACCGCCGACGGCAGCTATACCGTGCTGGTGACCACCAGCCTTGTGCACGTTACCGAGGCCGGCAAGGTGCTCAGCACCCTGCTGCCGCTGGCGGCGGCGCTGATCTTCGGCTTTGCCATGTCGGCGGCGTGGCTGTTCAGCGAGTGGTTCACAAAGCCGCTGCGCCAGCTTTCCAGCGCCGCGCGGCAGATGGCGCTGGGCAACTACGCCGTGCAGGTGGACAACCGCCGCAACGACGAGCTGGGCGACCTTGCCCGGGACTTTAACCACATGGCCGAGGAGGTGCAGCACGCGGTGCAGATGCAGCGCGATCTGCTGGCCAACGTCTCCCACGACCTGCGCACCCCGCTGACCCTCATCAAGGGCTATGCCGAGACGGTGCGCGATCTGACCGGCGACGATAAAGCCCACCGGGACGAGCAGATGAACATCATCGTGGACGAGGCCGACCGCCTGACCGCGCTGGTCTCCAGCGTGATGGAGCTGAGCAAGGTGACCAGCGGCACCTATAAGTGTGAGCGGGTGCACTTTGACATGGGGCAGCTGTGCGACGAGGTGAGCGAGCGCTACGACGCCATCTGCGCCCAGAACGGCTGGCAGCTGCAGCTGGAACTGCCGGAGGAGGAACTGCCGGTCTACGCCGACCCGGACATGATGCAGCGCGCGCTGCACAATTTGCTGGGCAACGCCATGCACCACATCGGCCAGGACGGCATTTTTATCCTGCGCGCCTTCCGCTGCTCTGAGGGCGTGCGGGTAGAGGTGGAGGATCATGGCCCGGGCATTGCCGCCGCCGACCTGCCCTATATCTTTGACCGGTACTACCGCTCCCGCTCGGACGCGGGCAAGCAGGGCACCGGTCTGGGGCTTTCCATCACCAAAGCCATCTTCCAGCAGCACAGCTTCCGCTTTGGCGTACAAAGCACCGTAGGCAAGGGCACCACCTTCTGGTTCGTCATGAGTGACCTGCCCTATGTGGACGACTTTGAGGGCAAGTGAACGCCCCCTGTAACACAGAAAAAGCACCGGCAGTTTTCCAACTCTTCCAATCGGGAAACTGCCGGTGCTTTATTATGTTCCGCTCTCTGCTGTATGGTAGATGCCAAAGGTGTTGTCCGGGGCGGGCATCTCCACCCGGGAGGCGCGGTCGTTCACCGCCCACATCATAGCGCCCATGGCGCCCAGCACCACCAGAATGATGAGCCATTTCACTGCATTGGGTAATTTTTTCATTCCGTTATCCTTTCCGTAGTCTCCATGCGGCACTTCTGCCGGGCAGCGCGCAGCAGCGCAGCGGCTTCAGCAGCTGAAAGCGCCTGCACCCACCCGGGGCGCTCCCCTGCGCCTGCGCCGGTGCTGCCTGCCTCAGCAAAGCCGGCCAGCGCCGTGTCGGTGCGGTCGTTCCAGCCGGCAAAACCCTCCGGCGCAATGTGCGCCCCAAGGCGGCAGTCCAGCACCGCCGTCTTGCCGGTAGGACGCCACGGTCTGCCCAGATACACGCTGCCCGCCGGGCAGTCCGAGACAAAATCGCAGTCCCAGAACACAAAGCCCAGCCCCTGTGCCGCACCGGAGGGTGCGGTGACCCAGCTGTGCGCAAGGCCGTTGTCCACCGTGCGCAGGGTGCAGTGCTCAAACAGGGCGTCTGCCCCGCCAAAGATAAAATCAATGTCTCCGGCAATTTCGCAGGCGTGGTAATACTGCGCGCTTGCCCGGCGGGGTGCCAGCCCGCGCGGGCCCAGAAAACCGTCCTTCTCCCGCTCTTTCTCCGGCAGAGGGGCGCAGAACAAAGTATCCTGATTGCCCAGCAGCCGCACGCGGTCAAACGCCGCCCGGGCGCTGTCCACATAGGCTGCGACCGCCTGCCCGGCCTTTGCGCCGGGGCCTGCGTCGTTCTCGATGGTCATATCCTCCACCCGCAGCTTTTCGCCGCTGAAAAAGGCGGTATAGCTGCGGAAGGTGTGGGTGGGACGCCCGTCCGGGTGCGGCAGCTTGCCGCCATCGTTCCATACCAGCCGGGTGGCATCCATGCCCGCGCCCGCAAGGGTGATATCCTTTTTCTCACAAACCAGCTTTTCCCGGTAAATGCCCGGCGCGATGCGGATGACCGCAGGGCAGTCGTAGGGCACCGCCAGCACCGCCTCGGAAATGGTGGTAAACTGTCCGCTGCCGTCGGGTGCAACATTGATGGTAAGCATAAGCCGCCTCCTGCGCCCGGCACTGCCGGGCAAAAAAATATGCTTCCAGTATACCCCTCCTTCCCGCAAATTGCAACGGAAGCCTTTCGTTATGCCACAAACTTTCCCGCCAGCACAAAAGCCTTCACCCCTTGGGGACAGATTTTCCCCGACCGGGGGAAGCCTTTAAGCGGAGAATTGCTCATGATATGCAACGCCTGTTATCCGCTCTTTTCCAGCCGGAGCACGGCGGCGGTGATATCATCCGGGCGGCCGGTCTTTTGCGCGCGGATGCGGGCGGTCTGTACCAGCGTCTCCGCCAGCTTTTCCGGTGCGTCTCCTGCCGCCGCCGAAAGCTCCACCTGTTTTGCCACCCAGCCCGCGCCATCCACCAGTAAGCCGTCCGATACCAGCACTGCGTAATCCCCGGCGGTCAGGTGCACCACCCGGCTCTGTCCGTTCACCCCGCCCAGCACCCCCATGGGCAAAGTGGCTTCGCCCACAGCCCGCACCCGCCCGCCGTGCACCAGAAACCCCGGGGCGGCTCCGGCCTTGAACAGCCGCGCCGTGCCGGTGTATAAGTCCACGCTGATGAGATCCAGCGTTGCGCCGCTCTCGTCCTCGCTTTTCAGCGCCAGCGCCACGTTCACCAGCCGCGCCGCCAGCTCGGCGGTAAAGCCCGCCTTGAGCAGCCGGGCGGTCAGCTCTGCCGCCAGATTGCCATCCACCGCCGCCGGGCGTCCGGTGCCCATACCGTCACATAAAATCATCTGCGCCGCCGTAGGGCTGCAAAATTGCTGCACTGCATCGCCGGAAACCTCGCCCCGGGCGGCAGCGCTTGCCGCACCGAACACCGCCCGCAGCGCCGGTCTTTCGCTGAACAGCAGGGTGGTCATGCCCTTGCAGGAGAGCACCTGCGGCACCTCCAGCGTGCGGCGGCAGATATGCCCCACCTCCCCCGCCAGCGCTGCCAGCTCCTGCGGGGTGAACCGGGTGCGCGGCAGGGTGACGGCGGCATGGGTGCGGCCAAGGTCGTCCAGCGTGACGGCGCACTCCTGCGGCGGCGCACCCAGCCCGGTGAAGAACTCCGCCACCCGGCTGGATTTATAGGGCTCCGGGTCGCCGGGGCGTCCCAGCTGCTCGCTGAGCACCCCAAGTGCTTCGGCTACGGCGCTGTACTGCTCGGTCAGGGCGGTGCGCATGGCTTCGGAATGGATGCGCGCTTCCTTGCGGCTGCGGTACAGCGCAAAGCTGCGCCCCGCCGCCGCGCACAGCGCCGCCGGGTGGATGCACCGCGCCAGCTGACCGGGCAGAAGTGCCGCTTCCAGATGGCCTTTTTCTTCCAGAATGGGGCGCAGGGCCTCCATTCCTTCCAGCGTGGAGGCGTGCTCCTGCTTCCAGCAGACTTCCCGCCGTCCGCAGTTGGCGCAGAGGCCGTCGTGGATGTTGTCGATGACCCAGCGGAAGGTGTCGCACCGGCGGGGAAACGCATCGTACACGGCGTTCACCGTCTCGGCCAGCGAGGAAAGGCTCTCGGCCACTGCTTCCAGCCGGGTGGCGGCGGCAGAAAGCCGGGGCGGCTCCTCGGGCGGCGCGGGGGCTTCCGGCACCGGTGTCAGCCAGTGTTTTGGGAAAAAGGCGGGGGCCGCAAAGCCCAGCCCGGCGCTGAGGAGCAGGGGCAGGGCCGTGCCGGAGGCGGGAACACAGAGCACCCCCAGCACACATCCGCCCGCACAGGCGGCAAGGGTCTCAGCCCGCCGCCCGGGGACCAGCAGGACCGCTGCCGCCGTGCCGCAGCAGAGCCCCACCGCCGCCGGGGCAAGGAAAGGGTCTGCTGCGCAGAGCGCGGCCCCGGTGAAGGCAGCAAAGGCCAGCGCGGGCTTTTCCTGCCCGCGGCAGCAGAGGGCGACATCCACCATGGCACAGGCCGCTACCCCAAGGCAGAGGGGGCCGAAGCGCAGCCCGCCCAGCGCCGCCGCCACGGCAGAAGCAGCCAGCAGGGTGCCAAAGCCGGGCTTTTCGGGCGGGAAGCGCTGCAGCGCATAGCCGAAGCCGCCCGCCAGCAGGGCATCTGCCCCGCAGAAGAACACCAGCGTGAAGCCTGCCCCGCCGGGCCCCAGCGCAAAGCAGACACCTCCCAGCACCAGCGCCCCGCACCCGGCTAGAAATGCCGGACGGAGCCTGCCGGGCCAGAGCCATCGGGCGGCCACGGCCGCCCCCACAGCGCAGAGCAGGCAGAGGCTGTCCAGTGAAAACGCCCCGAACCCGTGGAACAGGATGCTCAGCGCAGCTCCGGCTGCGCAGGCGGCAAAGCAGTCCGCAGGCAGGCCCAATGTCAGCCCCAGCCCAAAGGGGAGCAGGGCCCCGTAGAGAACGGCCCAGCCCCCGGCAAGCCCCAGCGCAAAGGCCCCGCCCTGCCGCAGGGCCGGGCGTACCGCCGCCCGGGAGGCCAACGCGGCGGCAACAGGCTGCTTTGGGTGGAGTTTTGTGGTTTCCGGCATGAAAAAATCCCCGCTTTCCGGCGGGGATCTTTTGCAATGTTCTGTTTCCCGCGCCCTTTGCATATACTGTAGCGCGGGCGCGCGGCGTTTTATGGGGTCATGCGGGGAAGCGGCTCAAATCAGCAGAAATAGCGCACTTCACCAAAGAAATTCATCCATTTGGCAATCACTTCATCGCTTCGTGCTTCGATGATGGCCATGATGTTTCGCAGAATACGGGGCGGAATGTTGGAATTGTTGTGGCACAGATAGCATTTCCCGGCCCGCGTGATCCAGATCTTGGTTGCGTTGCTGCTGGGAGCACCCTGTGAAACATGAACATGAATGGGTTCCAGCGGATCATTTTCGTTGGCCCAGAAGTAGACCCAGTAGGAGCCGATCTTAAAAATCTGCGGCATTTTCCACCCCTCCTTCCTGGGAAAACTGCAGGATCAGATGTGCAGTGGATTCCAGGAACTTCTGGTAGCGGTCGATCTCAGCAGGGGTGAAGCCGCTGACATCCTCCCAGGTATAATCCGGCAGATAGCAGACCGCAGAGTGGAAACAATCCTTCTCGTCGGGCTTTTCGATGTAGACCTTTACACGGTGGTCTGGCTGCATCTCGGAATGCACGATCTCGGTGTTGTCGTCCAGTGTCATAAACGGGTACATCATAAAAACACCTCCGTGGATATGATTGCGAAAAGGGGAAGGAAGATCAGCCGTTCAGCTTCTCAATGGCAGCCTTGACACGGGCAAGGGTCGTCTCGCGGCCCATCATGCAGGCAAGGTCGGTGCCGCCGCCGGGGGTGCGCTGCTTGC
>OHLH01000831.1_pt1 | contig 18107 bp, 26 predicted proteins | sample 1569061 | NCBI WGS metagenome assembly OHLH01 (sample SAMEA3879603, study PRJEB24766) | human gut metagenome | biome: human-associated habitat; feature: feces | place: USA | collected 1985/1987
TCATCAATGGAAACAGGAAAACAATATGATGAAGAGTTTAAAAAGCAGGCAATAAAGCTCGCAAGCTTCAGGCAGCAAACAAGCGGATCAAAGAGCTCGAAAAGAAAAACCGTGAGCTTGAAGAGCTTAATGAATTTCTGGAGGAAACATCTGCTTTTTTCACCGCAAACCGTCGGAAGTCAGGAAAGAAGAACGGTTAAAGTTCATTTTCAAAAAGACTGATGACGGTAGGATCACAGGAAGGATCAGTTTTTACTGCAAGGCTTTGGAGGTTACAAGACAAGCATTTTACGATCATCTCAGCCATAAAAACGCCCCCTGGAAGTATCAGGTGCTTGCAGATGAAATGATGAAGATCCACGAAGAAGACCAATTTGATTTGATGCCGCTGGGGATAGCTATTGAAGATAATATGAGAGCTTCGCTCTGCTGCCATACTCTTGAAAACGCAAACAAATCATATCCTGATATAAAAGGCTGTATCATCCACTCGGACAGAGGCAGTCAGTATACAAGCGAAGAGTACCGAGCTGCTGTAAAGAAATATGGGATCATTCAAAGCATGAACAGCGCCGGCGGAAGATGTCATAATAATGCACGCTGTGAAAGTATGTGGGCAAGAATGAAAGAAGAGCTGTTCTACAGCCGTGAGGACAAGTCGGAGAACTACACTATGAGAGAGTTGAAGACTATGATCTGGAGATATTATATGAGTTACTGGACTAACAGAAGAATCTGCACCGCCAACGGTGGGCTGCCTCCGACAGACCAATGAAAGCTCTACTATGATCATATCTTTCTCGTTGCATAATTCTTGTTCGAATAAAATGTGTCAAGTGATATTGACAAAACCAGGTAGAACTTGTCCGGCAATTTTAACGCAGTAAACCGCATCATGACAAGTACAAGTCTCTTTCAGTATGGAAACAAAAAGAATATACAAAGAAAAACGCTCCTGTACTGGAAAAGTACAAGAGCGTTGGAAGTCAGTTAAAATTATTGTATCCGGACGGCAGATTCCCGTCAGAAATGGTGCTTGACCGTCAGCGACAAGCGTTGTATGAGGAGCGTGAAAAACTCTACGAAGAATACCGCTACCTCAAAAAAGAATATGCTGATTTGGACAAGGCAAGTCAGACGATTGACGATTATCTTGAAGATTTGCGTAATGAGCCTGAACATAAAAGGAAGAAGGGTGAGTTAGAATAGCCGTGCAAACTGGAATTTGACGCTCTATTAATGCTATTAAACCCAATCAATAGCATTCTTTACAAGTTTGACAAATGGTTCACAGGTCAGATTTTGGGTAGTGTGTGCAGGAACGATACAGCAGATTTTTCCCTTGCCATAGGTGTGAATCCATACAGCAGGCTGAACGCCGTTCTTTGAAACGGTTTCTGCAAGAATCGTTGTATCAGCATTCGGAATCATTTTCATTACATAATGTTCGTCAAAATCAGGGAATGTGAATTTGCCAATGCCTTCAATAATCGGATGTTCTGCTATCGGTTTTACAGTAAGCGGACATTGTTCGGGATGAGTGATAAAGTTACTTCTTACAACATTTGTGAGGATTGCGTGATTTTCTGTGTAATCAGTAAGTGATGCGTGAAGCATAATCGTTCCCATACCATTCTGAACATCATTCAGAAATTTCTCCGTCCATTTTTCATCACACCAGATTGGAGTAGGAATCTGATCATTTTCAATAGGATCTTTGAAAGACAAAAACAAATCAAACTGCCCGTTGAAATAATCATTTGGCTTCTTTGTGAATGTTACTTCATAATCTGCGTTAAACAGATAGTCCATCATAGGCTTGATGGAATCATCGTGATGCCAGTAATCGTGTACCAAAACAAATACTTTTTTACTCATAAGTTATACGTCCTTTCATCACCATTTTATGGCTACGTTTCTGTGAATTCTCATTTTTTAGATGTGCGTTAAATTCCGATTTGTCAATCTATTTCATTTTCCGCTTCCGGCTTATAGTTCTTTTCAATATATTCCTCTACAGCCTTGATAAACATCTGATTCATGCTCATGCCCATTTCAGCAGCGATAGTTTTCAGTTTTTCACGCTGTCCCTTTGGAACACGAATCTTGATGTCATCAAGATGTGTTTTCACATATTTTGCCGTGATTGCTTTGCGCTTTTCGTTATAGTACATAGAAATCAATCCTTTCGTATTGTACCCATTTCTTTTATTATACCCTATCAAGAGCTTTTTGTCAATTCATCATATAAAAACTGTCCGGATTTTTTCAGAGAACTTTGTGCGCATTGCGGCTTGAAAAAACAAGTGCAATGATATATAATAGTATTGTACCCAACACTAAACATGAAAGGAGATTTTCAAAATGATTCAAAAAATAATTCCCATTGCAGCAAGTATTACTTTGATAGGCTCAGCAAGTCTGACAGCCTATGCCGATATGGTTTTGTCAATATCACTTGACACATTTTATTCGAACAAGGATTATGCAACGAGAAAGATATGATCATAGTAGAGCTTTCTTCGGTCTTCCGGAGGCAGCCCACCGTTGGCGGTGCAGATTGTTCCGGAACCTTCGGACAAGATCTCATCAATAAACTGAGTTGTATTATTAAGGTGTTCTTTTCTCTGCTTGCAGATTTTGTCATACTCTCTTAAATCTGATATCTTTTTATCAAGTTTAGCTATTTCATCAGCCCGACAGGACATTTGTGTCAGAATGTATATTTCTCATTGAATTACGCTCTGCACTGCGATAGTATTTTCTGTAATTTATCGGTGTAACGCCGTACAGCTTTTTGAATCTGCGACAGAAATAGCCGATGTTCTCAAATCCTGTTTCATGCGCTATGGCACAAACGCTGTTTTCGGTATCAACAAGGAGTTTTGACGCACGTTTCAGTCTGTATTCCACAACGTAATTTATCGGCGATGTGTGCAGGTATATCCTGAAAATATTGAGAACACTGCTTTTGCATATAAGAACTGTTCCTGCAATATCGTCCAGTGTTATCTGACCGCTGTAATTATCATGAATATACTGCATCATTATCTGAAGCTTAGCCTGCGTTTGTGCAGAATGCCCGGACACGGGGCCGCAGTCTGTTATTTGTATGCTTTCATATAACAGGCGCCATAGTTTCAGCAGCAGTTCTACCGTTTCCATTTCAGAAGCCGTGCCAGAACCCTGCACAGCAAATACCGACCTCATTGTTTCGATAACGCTGTGGTGCGCTGTTTCTTCGGCGGAAAAAATCACACATTCGGTAGTTGATTCAATTATCGGTCTGATGTATCTGCTGTATATCAGACTGTCCTGCGGCGCAAGCAGAACAGGTGAAAAAACAATGTTCGGAATGATGGTGCTGTCTTCTGCTTCAAACCTGTGTATCACCTGAGAATTTATAAAGATCCCATCGCCCGAGCTTAGAACATACCTGTTTCCACCCACCAGAAAATCAGCCTTGCCATGCTGTACATAAACAAATTCGACCTCTGGGTGCCAGTGCCAGTCGATACAGTGAAAATCGAAATCCCAGATGTCCTCATAATAGTAACTGAACGGATATTCTTCGCTGCCGTGACTTGCAGTTTCACGTAAGGTTTCGTCCGTTGTGATCCTGTCCTTTTTGATTTCATTTCCCATGTTCTCACCCGATTTACGATATTGTGTAATAAAAATGTGATTTTGTGTATTGAAACATTACGATATTTACTATATAATCTGATTATATCATTTGTCAAGGAGTTTGTCAATATGGCTGTGAATTACAGAAAAACACTTATATCCTGCTATCTTGGATTCATCACACAGGCAATAGCGGCTAATTTTGCTCCGCTTCTATTTCTCACATTTCACAATGGCTATGGTATCCCGTTTGGGAAAATTGCCCTTATCTCGTCGGTATTTTTTGTTACTCAGCTTATCATAGATGTGCTGTGCGCTCGTTTCGCTGACAAGATCGGCTATCGGAAATGCGTTATCGGTTCGCAGGTGTTTTCTGCGTTGGGACTTATCGGGCTTGCTTTTCTGCCAGAACTGCTTCCCGATCCGTTTTCAGGGATAATTATAAGCACGGTCATATATGCAATGGGAAGCGGTCTGACCGAGGTACTTGTAAGTCCGATAGTTGAAGCCTGCCCGTTTGAGCACAAAGAAGCTGCAATGAGCCTGCTGCATTCATTCTACTGCTGGGGTTCGGTCGGAGTCATACTCATTTCAACACTGTTTTTTACTGTTTTCGGCATAGAAAACTGGAAGTGGCTCTCTTGTATCTGGGCGATAATTCCACTGGTAAATGTTTATAATTTTTCAGTATGTCCCATTGAACACCCCGTCGAGGACGGCAAGGGAATGCGTATCCGTGACCTGCTCAGAGTACCGCTGTTCTGGCTTGCGATACTGCTTATGGTTTGTGCGGGAGCCTCGGAGCTTTCAATGGCGCAGTGGGCGTCGGCATTTGCAGAATCCGCTCTCGGACTGACTAAATCAGTCGGAGATATTGCAGGACCGTGTATGTTTGCGGTGACGATGGGCATAAGCCGTACACTTTACGGGAAGTACGGCGAAAAGCTCGATCTTATGAAATTCATGATAGGCTCGGCGCTGCTGTGTCTGATCTGTTACATCACTGCATCCCTGTCGGGAATACCTGTAATCGGACTTCTAGGCTGCATAATGTGCGGATTCTCGGTAGGTATCATGTGGCCCGGTTCTATAAGCATCTGTTCGGGAAAAATACCCACCGGCGGAACTGCAATGTTTGCACTCCTCGCCATGGCTGGTGACCTTGGCGGAGCACTCGGTCCCGCTATTGTAGGAAATATCACCCAGCGTGCAGGCGATGATATGCAGAAAGGTATGCTCGCAGGCTTCGCATTTCCCTTGATACTTATGATATCGCTCCTGCTGCTGAACAGAGCCAGACGTAGGAATAACTGATCGTATCCGGCAGGTTTATGCAAAGCTACAATAGGAAAAAGGCATCATGTATCCGGACATGATGCCTTTTTGTTTATCATACGGTGTCAGCGGTCAATTTACGAATTTCATAGAGCCTGTTCTATACTTCTGAACTGCGACGGAGTAATACTCTCGAATCTTTTGAAAATCTTGCAAAAATAACTGCTGTCACAGAAACCTGTTTCTTCAGCTATCTGATCGACAGTTTTCTGCGTTTCAGCCAGAAGCATTTTAGCCGCCTGTATCTTGCGTTTTGTGATATATTCCATCGGTCGGCAGTTCAAGGTCTGCCTGAATAATCTGCACAAATGCTGCGAAGAAACGCCTGCGGCTTTACTTATGGATTCAAGGCCGGGCTGTTTCATATAGTTTTCGTCAATATATGCGATCGCCTTTGTCACCGCAGGGGCGATTTGTACACTGCCTTTTCCTTTCGCCGCAAGGCGGCTCAATTCAATGAAAAAGCTGTACAGATAGCCCGACGCTCTGAAATTTCCGTCAACCTTGTCAGACAGGAGTGCCTCGTGCATACATCTGAAACAGTGGTCAAGATATGTAATTTCTTCCTTTGGAAGAGGGAAGATTTTCGGCTTGTCAAAGCCGAGTGCTTTAAGCATATCAGGGCAGGACTTTCCTGATGGTTTTATCCAATGCGTATCCCAGGATTCGTCCGTTGAATAATACTCATGCGGACAGCCGGCAGGGATAAAGAATGCGGTGTACGGTTTTATTATATGTTTCTCTCTGTTCATTATAAGTACGCCGCTGCCTTTTGTACAATAAAGAGCCTTTGCATAATTGTCGCCTTTGTCGCATTTAACATGATACTACCATTCGTTCAGCCCTACGCTCACCAAAAAGACGGGAAGACTGCTTTCTTTACTGATTATCGGATAATCGTAGAATTTCAAAATTAATTCACCGCCTGTGCTAAAATCGTTATATCTTAATAATATCATTCATTGACTTGTATGTCAATAAGCGTTATAATTCGGCTATTTCAACTTCCGTGTTAATGTTAACAAGTATTTAACAATCAACTTATGTAAAATGAAATAATTTAGAACGCAATATTTGTTCAGCTATACGAAAATCTTGTGCATATGAGAGAAATATGCAGAATATAGTGACTTTTGGTGTTATATGTTTTAAAATAATGTATGCATAGATAAAAAAGTCTATTGCAAAAAAATGTGGTGAGTCCAATGAAGATGTGAATATTCATTATGCACAATTATCCGTTGCAATAATTGTGTTATATGATGAAATTGAATTTATTTGCAACAAAACTTGAAGAAAATCACACCTATATTATGAAAAATATCGTTAAGAGAATCGCAGCTCAGGATGATTATGTTAGGGTCAACTACCGAATTGACAATATCTCAAATGCTACATCCGTTTCATATAGAACAACGGCTGGAGGTACATATATTGCAAGTGGAGAAATATCAAGTAAAGGAAACCATACTACGAAACACACTAATGCGACATATATTGATAAAGGTGAACGTATTTTGTGCACCATGTCACTCAATCCAGCTCCGTCAGGTGTAGGTAGTCAGGCTTCAGGATATGTTAGCGGTAAATAAAATTTAAACTAAGGCAATATCACTAACTATCTTTTTATGTGATATTGCCTTAAATTATACGATCAATATAGAAACTTGGTTTCTATATTGATCGGCAGCAATAACCCAAAAGAAAGGAACGACATATGAAAAATATCAGAAATACAAAAGTATTATTGCCCGTGATGTTGGCGGCTGTGGCGCTGTCAGCTTGTGAAAATACTCCCGACAATATCAGAAGTAATAAGCATTCGGCTGAGGTGGACAGCGGCGAGGCTTATGTTTCGTCAGAGAATATTTATGACAGCTTTGATGCTGCATTTGAAAAAGAGTATACAAAATTCAAGCTGCCCGAAAAATTGGCGGTGAGCATTTGCAAACCTGACGGCGTTTATGACTTGGAGCTTGCTTATATCAATGCCGAAAATGATATGGAATGGCTGTCGTCAAAAGTGGAAGAGCTGCAAAGTGCCTTGGATATCAAGATCGATGGTAAGATCGAAACTGTGGAAGATCAGGCACAGCTCCAGGACGAACATAACAAACTTAAAATAACACGCTTTGCACAGCCTTATTGCTGTTGGGAGGCAAGCGAAAACGGCGTAAATGCCGCAGACGCTGACGCCGATAATATGGAGCTTTTTTATCTTGACAGACCAACTTCTGAAAATGCTGACAGCGGTCTTTTGTCTGCTGCTGACAAGGCAAAGACTTTGGCGGACACGTTCAGCAAGGTGCTTGGTGAGGAGCTTGACAATGTGGTCAGTGACGGGTATATAATCACCACCGACAGCGGCGTTGGCTATGAGATCGAGATACAAAAGGCATATAAAGGTATCGGCATACAAAATGTTTTTTCCACGAATGCTGACGATACGCTGTTCGTGAAGGGAAATGCCCTTATGACCTATTCAATGCAGACTTATACCGATCTCGACGCAAACTTTGACCCCGAATATTACATAGGTTGTAACGCTTTCAAGGTGGCAAAGGCTGAGAAAATAGACAAAATGTTGTCTTTCAAGGGTGCTTGCGATCTGCTTGAGGAAAATCTTGCGGACAAGATCGATATACAGTTTGATGATGTCAAGCTTATGTATGAACCTCGTGGCGAGAGTACCGAAGTCGGCGAAAGTGCGGATAATATATGCTGTACGCCAAAGTGGTATTTTATTATCGACGATAAGCAGCCGACAGGTCTGCACGCAATAAATTATGTGACAGTCGATTGCGTTACGGGCGAGATATATGTGCTTATTCCATAGGGGGTGTGGCAATGAAAGCACTTAAATGCGACCTTAACAAGAGTATGCTGAATATCGGATATGTCGGTGCGGTGCTGCTCACGACCCTGCTTTGCTTTACCGCAAAGGCGTATACCTACCCGAACACGGCGAAGATATACACAGTGTTTGAGTGCATTGCAAAGCTTGACAAACAGCTTTTTGCTGATGATTATTCCTTCAGTTCCTATCTGATATTCGCAAAAGGTATGTCGGGATATATGGCAATGTTTCTGCCTATAATAGCGGCTTTTCCCTTTATGACGGCATTTTGTGCAGAACGAAACGGCGGCTCAATGCGGTTCAACATAACCCGAACAGGCAGTTTGAGATATTATCTGTCAAAATTCTGCTCAGCATTTTTGTGCGGCGGTTCAGCCGTTCTATTCGGATATATAATTTTCGGCGTTATCGTGCGGATAATATTTCCGCCATTGAGCCAATACGAACTTTCAGCAGATGACTTGTCATTCGTGCTTGTGAACAACAAAAACGAACTTACGGGCGTGTTGAGATATATGCTTTCGGCGTTTTTGTATGGAGCTATAAGCACAATGCCTGCACTTTTCATAAGCTCATTCTGCAAAAATTCGTATCTTATAACCTGCGTGCCATTTATGCTCAACTATGTCCTCACAACAATGCTCAATAGGATAATAGACGCAAATCTTTTCAACGATAACTTTGATTTTGATAGAGCGAATGCCTTTTATCCAAGCTCTGTGACGAATTTTCTGTATATCCAAAGCTTTGACAGAAGTGCAAAGTGGATAACTGCGGTGAACTGTTCGGGGGCGATTGTTACCCTGCTGGGATTTATTATCGTGATGAATTTGCGCAAGGACAAGGGGGTGTAGGTCAGCTATGATGAAAAATTTCAGCCTAAAACAAAGCTTTTTCTGTGCAAGGGCGGAGTTCATAAAGTGGATATGCGACGCACGAATGATAATCCTAGGAGTGCTTCTTATCTTCATTTACAGCTTTGCTATCGAGCCTCTTAAATCAAACGCCAAGCTTATGGGCGAGCCGCTGAATATCCTTGAGCCTTTTATCGCCATAGCAAATTCAGGTGCGATACTTCTTATCATACCGCTGGTTTTCCTCACACTTATCGCAGATTTTCCCAAGATAGACACCAACACAGTTTTCTACATAATGCGTGTGGGCAGGCTGAACTGGCTGTTCGGACAGCTTTTGAAGCTCATTTTTATGGCTTTATCTTATCTTGCAGTGATATTCTTGGGCGCAGTGCTCCCAATGCTTTCAGACGGTTTTTGGTACAACGGCTGGAGCAACGTGGCGACAAAGTTCGCTTCACGCTTTCCTGAACATTCGGGCAATTTCGGTGTGCAGCTTCTCCCTGAAAATCTCTACAATCAGCTCACAGTATTTTCAGCCGCAGTGCAAAGCTACCTGCTCGTGTTCGCATATCTCATGATAATAGGGCTTATCCTGCTGAGCTTTTCACTTGTGAAACACAAAACTGTGGGTTTTGTCCTCTGCGGAGCGGTGATATCATTAGGCACGGCGTTCTGCTCCATAAAGACCACGCTTATGTGGACAATGCCAATGGCGAACAGCATAATATGGCTGCACTACACAAAATATTTCCGTGAGCCTGTTATGTCAATGAGTTTTTCGGTCAGCTACCTTGCCTTATTTATAGCGGTGCTGCTGTTGTTCTGCTTTATCGCCATAAGAAAATTCAATTACGACAATGTTGCTGAGATAGCAAGTTAGGGATTAGGGGGACGAAATGGATATCATCAATGTAAATGACGTATGCCTTACGCTTGGCAAAACGGAGATACTAAACCACATAAATGTGTCCTTTGAGGAGGGCAAGATACACGGACTTATCGGGCGAAACGGCAGCGGAAAGACAATGCTTATGAAGTGCATATGCGGCTTTATCAAGCCCACATCGGGTGAGATAACAGTTGACGGCAAGCAAGTGGGCAAGGACGTTGACTTCCCGAAAGATATGGGTATCATTATTGAAACACCTGGGTTTATACCATACTATTCGGGCTACAAGAATCTCAAACTTCTTGCGGGGCTTAACGACAAAATAGGTAAAGATGAGATAAGAAACAGCATGAGGCAAGTGGGGCTTGACCCTGACCTAAAGCGACACGTCCGCAAATACAGTCTAGGTATGCGGCAGCGTTTGGGACTTGCACAAGCCATTATGGAAAATCCGAAGATACTTATTCTCGACGAGCCTTTCAATGGACTTGACAAGGACGGCGTAAAAGAAATGCGTGAGTACCTACTTTCATACAAGGAGCAGGGCAAGACTATTCTTATATGCTCACACTCGGCGGAGGATATTTCTGTGCTGTGCGATACTGTGCATGAAATGGATAAGGGAGTCATTGAGGGAGTAAGGTGACATAGACTGAGTAAGTATGGATTCGTATTTTTATTTAATGCAATACTATATTATATCATACTTTCTAAAAAAGTTTACATTTATCAACATGGAAGTTGAAATAGCCATATGAATTTATCAAATTCCATTAGCATCTATCACTGATAGGTGCTTTTTTTCATAACCAAAACAAGAAATGCGGGGAACAATTTATGATATAAAATTACGAATATGCTCCCCGATGCTATAGATACCAAAAGAGTCGAGAAATCGGCTCTTTTATACAGTAGAGGGATACTGTTTGATATATTCCCTTATTTCACACATAATATTAAGGACAAATTTGCTTATTCTATTGACATTTCCCTTATTTTGTATTATAATTTAAGGGAAAATAATGGAGGTAAGGAAATGAGAAGTTTTAATTACTCTGCTTTTAAAGAATAAAAGTGGGATTCTGATATTCTCGGACTTATAGCGGCCATATACAAAGAGGCTGGAAAACAGGAGCAGTATCTGAAACAGCGTCCGCAAGAGATGGAGAAGCTTGTTGAGATAGCAAAAATTCAAAGTACCGAAGCTTCAAATGCGATAGAGGGTATCGTAACAACAAACACGAGGATCAAACAGTTGGTCGAAGAAAAGACTACTCCTCGAAATCGTGACGAGCAGGAGATCGCAGGGTATAGAGACGTGCTGAACGTTATACACGAAAGCTTTGACGCTATTCCGATAACTCATAACTATATTCTGCAGCTTCACAAAATGCTTTATAGTCATATGAACAATCCGCTTGCTGGCAGAACAAAAAGCGTGCAGAATTATATCAGTGCGGCTTACCCCGATGGACATACAGAAATACTGTTTACTTCGCTCGCGCCAAATGAAACATCTGAGGCACTTGACAGGATATGTGAAGAGTATAATCGTGTTATTGGTAATTTGGAGGTTGAGCCGCTTATAATTATCCCTATATTTATCCACGATTTTCTCTGTATACACCCTTTTAATGACGGCAACGGAAGAATGAGCCGTCTGCTTACCACTCTTCTGCTGTATCAGAATGGCTTTTACATTGGCAAATATATATCGCTCGAGGCAAAGATCTCTAAGAACAAAGATCTGTATTACAGTGCTCTGAGTCAGTCGCAGATGGGCTGGCACGAGGGCAAAGAGGATGCTTTGCCATTTATAAAGTACATTTTAGGCACGATACTTGCATCGTATAAAGATTTTGAAGAGCGTACCTCCCTTGTTCAAGAAAAACTGCCTGCACTTGAGATGGTCAGAATGGCAAGCAAAAGCAAAATAGGACGATTTAACAAGCAGGATATAAGGGAACTCTGTCCTACTCTCAGTGACAGTTCTATCGAAGGTGCACTAAGAAAACTTGTTGCCGCAGGAGAACTAAAAAAAGAGGGCAAGGGAAAGAGCACCTGCTATTTCAGATTAGATTAGATTAGAAGATGTTCTACACATCGCATGACTAGGTTTTGGCGGACTTGGAGCGGCAGGTGAGTTTTTAGGTAACGTCAAGGCGGTTAGTTTGCTTGCTATAGAAAAGATAAAGTCAGGAGATAAAGTCATTTCAACAGACCCTGAAACAATGGAAACTTCTCCGAAAACTGTTCTTGAAACCTACATAAGAGAGGTAACAACGCTTGTTCATCTCACTGTGAACGGTGAAGAAATCGTTACAACTGTTGACCACCCGTTCTATGTAAAAAATCAAGGCTTTATCAAAGCAGGAGAACTAATAGTTGGTGATGAACTTCTTGATGTAAACGGAAATGTTCTTTTAGTTGAAAATTTTGATATTGAGTTGACAGATAAACCAGTAAAGGTGTATAATTTTCAGGTAGAAGATTTCCATACTTATCATGTTGGCGAAAATGGAGTTTGGGTTCATAATGCAAATTGCAAGTTGATAAAAAATGATGACGGTACATATGATGCTGAGCTATCATATAAAGAGGATTGGACACCAGAGCAACGAGCAGAAGCCGATGCAAAATGTAAAGCTTTATCGGATGCTGATACTGTAAAAACTAAGGTTGAAAGAAATGATTCTCCGTCTGTAGAATATAAGAAGGCATTTGGAAAAGATTCGATACCAGCTGGCAAAGATATTGATCACACAATAGATTTACAACTTGGCGGAAATCCTGATGTAAAAGTTAATGGAAAGCCTTTGGATAAAAGTGTAAATAGGAGTCTTGGCAAACAAATAGGCTATTTGATTAAAGATTTTGATTACGGTACAATAATAAGGAAATTTACAATGGTCAATCGACAATAAATTATTGAGGAGTGTTAATTCATGTACGAAAATTTTAACGAATTCATTAAGAATAATGAAAAATTGGATATTAAAAGCGAAAGAGAGTTTTTAGAGGTTTATAATGGTAAATCATTCTTAAATGGGCTATACAGAATCCATAATCTAGAAGATAGAGAAAAATGGAATGAAATAATAGGTAAAACATTTCCGCCAGCAATGGGAAAAATAATGGTTTTTGGCTATGATTGGCTAGGACGGAGTTTTGCAATTTATAATGAGACGGATACAGTACTGATGTTTGAGCCAGGAACAGGTGAAGCCTTTGATACTGATTTTAACTTTTATGACTTTCACAATAAAGAAATTCCCACTAATCATTTGGTATGCTTAGCTTCAGAGTATTATGAAAAGTGGCGTAAGGCAAATAACAATTATATTTTACCGCATAACAAGTGCGCAGGTTACAAAGTACCGCTATTCCTAAATGGAAAAGATGTGGTGGAAAATCTTGAAATATCTGATATGGAAGTATATTGGGAAATAATGATGCCATTAATGAATCTTTAACCAATATACTTACGGAGGTGTAAAATTGCCAAGCAACCAAGAAAAAGTTTCACAGCTTTTAGATACTATTAGGAGTTGTAGTAAAATACAACTGTATAAACTCTGACTATTATTGAGAGCAAAGACGATTTTTACGACGAGTACTACTACATGAAGCCCGAATGTGAAAAAAGCCGTTGGTAGAAATTCAAAGACGGCTGCAAAAAAGTCGGCGAGTGGTGCAAGGAGCATTGGAAAGCTGCTATAACAATAGTAATAGTTATTGCGGCTGTGATTTTAGTAGCCACCGGTGTCGGTGGTATATTGGGTGCTATGGCATTAGGCGCATTGTTCGGCACAGGCATAGGAGGTCTTTTCGGCGGTATTATTTCTGCTGTTACAGGAGGTTCGTTTTGGGATGGCTTTGAAAACGGAGCGTTTTCAGGAGCTATTGCAGGAATTATTTCAGGAGGAATGGGATTTGGGTTGTCTGCCGGAGAAAAAGCCGCTTTAGGACTTGGCAAAACTATGCTTATTGGTGCAGCATCGGGCTTGGGTTCCTCGCTAATTAGCGATTTAGGAGATATATTAATTAAAGGTGAAGATATTTCGTTAGGCGAGGTATTTTTCAATGCTGCTTTTTCTGGTGCATTTGGAGCTGCATTTGCAGGGGCTAGCTATGGCTTTTCTAAAGCCTTTGGTTCACTATTAAAAAAATTCTTCCTGGCTTTCAAAAGCAAAAGAGTTATTTAGAATTGGCAAAACTTCTAATGCTAATTATGGTAAAATAACATCTTATACGACAACAAATCCTAAGGGTATTTCAATAAATTTTTCAAGTTATAATTCTAAGTCATTTAGAATTGAATTTGACGTGTCAAGATATTTACATTATCATTTTCCTTCTTTGTTTGGAAGTAAAGCTCATGTTCCTTTATCTCCAATAATTGATTCGAGTATATCTCGTGTCATATCAAATTATTTTCTTAGTGAGGATTAGTCATTATGAGATACAATAATGAAGTATTTGTAAAATATAGCATAGATAAAGATTCAATTGTTTTTTGGACTTCGGACATTAATGAAAATATTTCTGCTGCCAAGGTATTAAACGAGTTTTTATATGATTTTTCTAAAGGAAAAAAGATATTTTTTCATGGTTACAGATTGCCGGAAGAATATCTTTCTCAAATAGTTGATACAAAGGTAATCTTAGAAAAATCAGAAATCATTAATGACCCATTTAATATTTTTTTGAGATTAAGCGATGCGAAAATAAATATAAATCATTTTGATTGTGCGTGCGAGTCAATGATATATTATTTTGATAATAAGGTTAATTGGACGGATTTTTTAGCAACATCTATCATTAGTCAGCCTCAAAAATATATTAAAGAAGGAATATTAATAGCCTATTTTGCTTCTGTGGACCAAGGGGCAGATTATTGGTTTGAATGTAGCAAGGATTACAAAGAAAATGTGTTGATATTACTCCGCACTCTAACGGCATTAGGATGTAGAGTAAAACAAGTTTCTCATTTATCATTTCCATATAATTAGAGCGTATCAGATGAATTTTTGGAAAAAACCAATTAAGGTGAGATGAGATGGAATATTTATTATTTGAAATATTGTATCGAGGATTAAACTATGAGAAGATGCGAATCACTAAACACATAAAAAGCAAACAGATAATTGAACTTAGAAAACATATGGCACTATTGAAAATGGTTTTGCACCTTGTCAATGCTATATACTATAAATTAGGAAATGATTATTGCAAAGCAATAAAAAATAACATTACATCAATAATAAAAAATGATCCTGAATATGCCGTAAAATATTATCACCCTTTATTTATTAATGATAATGCTGATTTGAAATCACTGAAATCAAAAGTGCTTTCCATAGATGAAAGCATATGTGATGTTGATGATGTTATCAGCTCAATAAAATCATCAACGCAGACCCAAGAGGACAAAATTAAATCACTTGAGTCATTGAAAGAAAATATTAGTGAATACATTTCCGATGTTGTGACTATTGACTAAAATGCGGCTGACGCTATCAATAAAAGCAAGAATGACTTTTATGAAAAATATGAATACTTAAAGCCGGATATTGAAAAAAGCTGGTTGGAAGAAAAAGTAGATAACGCTTGTGAGTGGTGTAAAGAGCATTGGAAAGAGATTCTCATCACAGTAATAATTGTAATAGGAGCAGTATTAGCTATAGAAATGGTAACAAGTGTTTCAAAGCTAGCTAATTTTGGAACTAGCAATTAATTATTAATTAACATTCCAAGAACTTTTGAATTTACATCAGGTTTATCAGGTCTATTTTCATTAAATGGAAGCATCATCAATTGGTTAAAGGAGAAGTGATAATTGAAAATGCATATGGAATTTGTAACAGTAGGCAAAGCAAGTAGCGATAAAATTCATGTAAAATATAATGATAAAATAGCAACATTTCATGGAGAAATAGGAATAGATTATTTTTTGGTGCTTGCTAATAAAATAGAGTGGTATCCAAATAAAAAAGCAACAATTAATGAAAAAATAGAATTGATGACTATAGCAAACAAAACCTTTTTGGGTGAGAAACGGTTGTATTTTATAGCAGATGATGCAATATGGTTTGATTGGAAATGTTATCCATTAATTGTTATAGAAAATAATATTATAAAATCAATGAAAATATCATGTGTTTGTGAAGTACTAGCTGAAGTTGATGAGTTTAACGATATTTCCGATTTTTGTTATCTAAAAAAATATATTGCTGAATTAAAAAAAGCAAAGAAACTTTGTAAAAAACACTCCATTAATAAGTATGATGGTTATGGACATAAAAAATTTTATTATAAGTGTACAAAATGTAGAAGTGTTTGGGCTTTAACAGAACCTGACGGCAATTTTAACGGAAGATTGGAAAAACTATAGGTTTATAGCTTTATACACGATAAAATATATGATCAATTATATTTCCAATCAAAAGTGTGGAATTGAAAAAATAAGCAGTAAAATAGCGGAATATATTTTACGTTTTGATAGTGCTGATAAGAGTAAGTACGTTTTTTTTACGATAAGTATGAATACTTAAAACCGGATATTGAGGATGGAGAATGGCGAGATCATGTATGAGGCTTTCAGAGATGCGACTGACAGAACTGCAGGGTGGTCATTCTCAGATGAGACTTACATAGCAACATTAGACTGGAAGGAGAAATAATAAATGAAAAAAGTCATCAGCCTTATTTCGAGCTTAGCATTGGTGATATCTCTGAGTAGTTGTGCCATTAAAGAAACGCCTATCATAAACGGTGTTGAGTATAAATACAACGATCAGTTCTACGCAGATACGGTAGATCAATTATTGACATACATAGACGATGGGGATAAAGACGGCGTAAAATCCTTACTGTGTAACGGTCTGAAAAATTCAGATGGTATTGACGCTGATATACAAGCGCTGATCGATGGATTTGAAGGCGATATAATTCGCACGACAGAGTATGAAAAGGATACTGTGAGCGCCAGTTCTTCAGGGAAAAATTATACCAGTGCTTTTCTTTCCAGATCATTTTATATTATCACGGATAAGCAAAAATATGGGGTATATATAGCAGTTTGTCCCATCGATGAAAAGCATGATGATGGGGAAGATCTGGTCGGCGTTTATAACATATCCATAAATACTTTGGATTATGAGTCCGGTGATATCGAGTGTAATACTGCCAATACTATTGAAATTGCAGACCATAACTGCTGCGTTGCTTCCGGTTATGGCGACAGCAGCAGTTATATAGTGGCTCAGACGGGCAATAAGTACGAAGTTATAGATATTTACAGGATAATCAATCCTCAAAGTATTGTAAAATATAATGATATAACCGCATGGAACAGCAGAGATTTTCTGAGCTTTAAGGAAAAATTCGGCGCTCCGTATGCCGAATCTCTTGACAATGACAAGGAACATGTTTTAGCCGATGTATATATGTATGAAATTTCAGATAGCAATAAATATGCGATCGTGGCTGTTGGCAGAGATGACGGCTCGATCAATGCGCTGTCTGTTAAGGATATAGACAGCCGTTGGAGCGAAGATAATAAATATGAATATATTTTAGAGAATGAATAGATTAATGGTAAGAAATTAAATAACAAATGAGCAGCGAAATAATCGGAACAAAATTCAAGTACACGGTAGATACATCGTATGGCATAAATCAAGACGGATTTATTGCAATAGGTACGGAAAGCATAGTATACAGTGGACTGAAAACTGCTGATAAAGGCGGTCTTCAGTTTTCCTGCGTTTTGAAATTCAAGCCCAGATATGTTTATGTAAACGAAACGAAAATTGACAGAGTCAAGGTTTTCAAGGAGGTGAACAGCACCCTCTGACCGTACAGATCTATTATCTCACATTTCTGTGTGATAAGCAAGAGTTTACATATGGGTTCTCTTTAAAATACCATTAAATACTTTTATTATTGTGAGGTTTAGACTATGGCATTTGTTAATGAAAAGCTGACTCCAACGCAAAGAGAGGAACTGGCTAAGAAAAAGATTAAGAACCCATATGGGAGCTTTAGGGACACGACAGAAGGTATCATGCCCCTGTACTTAACTATTGACAAAAATTCTGAAACATGGTTAGCACATTGCTATAACCATCATGACACGAATAATGATATAGAGGAATTTATCTTTATGTATAAATCAAATCCGATACCTGTTCAAGCAATAAAGAGTATTCATGAACAACAAGTTTGTTGGAATATAACACGTATTGATTTCCCGAAAGGATTGCTAAACGATAAAGAACACCTTCAAATTTTCTTAACTGACGCGTTCAAAGCTTACAACATATCCGGATGGCCTGGCGAAGAAAGTGGACAGACCAAGGTAATATATGGCTATGAGTAAGGAGGTGTATTGTAATGTTGACGTTATTGGAAGCATTAGATGAGCTCAATTCAAAATCAGAAAGTGAACTTACGCTTGATTATCTTGAAGAACTTGCTAAAAAAGTATCTATCGAACCTATGCCCCATTTAACGATTAAAGGCTCTGAGATGACCTAAA
>OHLH01000853.1_pt1 | contig 17921 bp, 18 predicted proteins | sample 1569061 | NCBI WGS metagenome assembly OHLH01 (sample SAMEA3879603, study PRJEB24766) | human gut metagenome | biome: human-associated habitat; feature: feces | place: USA | collected 1985/1987
CGCCAATGTAAAAGCGCTCCGTGTTAACTCGAAAAACGTGGCGCAGCCACTTTTTTAGACACACTTGGGCGATAGCGGCTCCCGCTATCGCCTTTAGTCTGAAAAAGAATTGTGCAAGCAATTCACTCGGTCATATTGTGATACCCGACACGAAGTTTCCCGGCAGCATGACTGCCTATGTTATATACATATTTTATGAAAAAAAGGAAGAATCGCTTATTTTAAGCATGAACGGCCGCTAACCCGCCATACAATTAATAAGGCAATAGGAGGTTTTAATTATGCGAATCACCAAGGCGCCGATATTATGGCTAAAGGCTTTAAGCTTCACGCTCATAATGACTATTTTACTATCGCCTGTTGCGGGCGCTTTAAATCCGACGGAACCGGTGGAAATCGGTGGAGTTAAGGCGGCGCTACTTATGGAAAGCAACTCGGGCCGAATTGTTTATGAGCACGAAGCCGATGTTGAGCTAAATGCTGCCGGGCTTTGCCGGCTGCCAGCCCTGCTCGTTATCTGTGAAGCGGTGGATAAGGGTGAGTTCAGCCTGGATACGCAGATTACAGTCTCGTCTGAAGCTGCGGCCGTACGCGGGCCGACGGCGTTCGTTGAGGCAAACGAAGTGATAAGCGCGGGCGATCTGCTTAAAAGCGCGGTCATGATCTGCGCGGGGGACGCAATTCATGCGCTTGCCTATACACTCTCCGGCAGTGAAAAGGCGTTTGTGGATAAGGTGAACGCAAGGCTTAAAGATCTTGGCGTTACCGCTCAAGTATCTACCCTTCTTGGAGAGAACACAAAATTTACGGCGAACCAGCTTGCCGCGATCGGAAAGATGCTGGCAAAAAGCAAAGCTTTTACGTCTTACAGCAACATATATCTAGATGGTATCAAGCACAGCGACGGGCGTGAAACGGAGTTGGTTAATTATAACCGCCTGCTCAAAAACTACAGCGGATGTTTCGGCCTTTCGACCGGTTCTTCACCTGATGCGGGGTATAGCGGCGTTTTTGCCGTAACGCGCAACAATATGACGTATATATGCGTTATTATCGGCGCGGCAAATTCGTCCGAGCGGTTTTCCGCCGCCACGGCATTGCTGGATTACGGGTTTAGCGCGTTCAAGCTAACGCAATTCGCCGAGGCAGGGAAGGTTGTTTTTGAAAACGTTCCCGTTAAGGGCGGGATAAAGCGAACCGTTAATCTTATATGCAAGGAAAGCGTAAGCTTTTTAGGAGCTTCAGCCGCCGCGTATGAAATAAAAGGCGAAGCCCCTGAATCTATCGATGCACCGGTAGACGTTAAAAAACCGATAATGACGGTTGATATATTGGATTCGGAAGGGAGAAAAGCGGGGGAAATGCCCCTATACGCGCAGGAGCCTGTCGATCAGGCGGGATTGTTTGATTTTATGATGAAGGTTTTGTGGGGATGGCTGTATATTTCGTAGGCGGTGGATCACAGAAATTTTAATAGTATTCTCCGAGCTTTTGAAAATAGGAAAGAGCTCAAGCTTTTGTTTGCATGCTTATCAATAACGTGCCAATGCTACATACACTTGCTTCCAGCCGTTTAAAAAGTTATAATATCAATGGCTGTTTATCAGTTAATCGTAACAAAGGACAAGGATATGGAATTGAGTTTTACCTCTGGGGAAGCGCTAAAAGCCGGTCAGGATGCGTGCGCGAGAATACGCGGCGCATATGCCGAAGCAAGTTCTCCAAGTTATTATATTGAATCATTCGGCTGCCAGATGAACGCGCATGATTCGGAAAGAATAGCGGGCATGCTGCATGAGGCGGGCTACACGGAAGCGCTTGACAAGCTAAGCGCCGACTTAATACTTTATAACACCTGTTGTGTTCGCGAGCATGCTGAAAAGCGCGTGTTTGGTAATATTGGCGCGCTAAGAAAGCTAAAGGAAGAAAAGCCCGGCCTTATTATCGCCGTGTGCGGCTGTATGATGCAGCAGGCAGAAGTAGCAAACCGTATGCACAAGCGCTTTAAGTATGTTGATTTGATTTTTGGCGCCCACGAGCTAAATCGGTTCCCGGTACTGCTTGAAAAGGTTCTGTCCGGGGAGCGCGTGATAAGCGTTGCTCAAACCGAAGGCGATATAATTGAGGGCTTGCCCGTTTTAAGAAACGGAAGGTTTTCAACCAGCCTGATTATCATGTATGGCTGCAATAATTTTTGTACCTATTGTATCGTTCCCTACGTTCGCGGAAGGGAACGTTCCCGCGAGCCGGAGGCTATCCTGACAGAGGCCAGGCAGCTTGCTCAAAGCGGCTATAAAGAAGTTACGCTGTTAGGCCAAAACGTGAATTCTTACCGTTCCAGTAACGGCATGTTGTTTCCGCAGCTTCTTGAGCTTATCGACAGCGAATCCAATATCGAAAGGATTCGTTTTATGACCTCTCACCCAAAGGATCTTTCCCCTGATCTCATACGGGCGATGGCGGGGCTTAAGCATGTGTGCAAGCATATACATCTGCCGGTGCAGTCGGGCAGCAGCCGCATTTTGCGGCTTATGAACAGAGGGTATGACAGGGATCGATATATGAGCGTCGTTAAAAGCTTGCGCGATTCGGTTCCCAACGTGGAGATTACGACCGATGTTATCGTGGGTTTCCCGGGAGAAACGGAAGATGATTTTAATCAAACGCTTTCTTTGGTTGAGGAGACTGGGTTCAGCGCCGCCTACACGTTTATGTACTCTCCGAGAAGCGGAACTAAGGCCGCCGCTATGGAAGGGCAAATCGACGACGCGACAAAAAAACGGCGACTGAGCGAACTGAACGCGCTAGTGACGAAAACTATTAAACGAAATAACGTGAAATATATCCAAACGACAGGGGAAGTACTTGTGGAAGGCTACGATATGCGGAACGAACCTATGGCGTACGGAAAGCTTTCAAACTTTAAGATGGTTTATTTCCCCGCACAAACAGGTCTGATAGGGCAGACCGTAAATGTAAAGATCGAGTCTGCACGCAATAATTCTTTGTTTGGTACCATCATTGGTTAGGAGGATGCGTAATATGATAATGGATACAGCGCGTATGCTGGGTATTGAGCTTAGCGAATCCGATGAGTTTAAAAATATGCTAAACGCGCAAAAAAGCCTGACGGAGGATACCGCGGCTTCTGCTATGCTCAATGAATACAAATTAAAACAGAAAAGAATGATGGATTTACTTCCTCATGAAAACCTTGACCGTGAGCAAATCTCTTTGCTTTCAGCGGATATTGAACGCATTCAAAGCATTTTGATGGTCAACGCTTCATTTACTCGCGCCGTAGAGGCACAGGCCGCGTTTCAAGAGCTGATACGCGAGGTGAACAAGGTGATATCATCATGCATCGGCATAGAAATGGGGGCGGAGCCAAACGCGTGTTCCGGCGCCTGCGATTCATGCGCCGGCTGCAAGCATTAGTATGATGATATAAAGTTTGAGGAGATGAGAGATAAGCATGGCCGCACAGATAACGCCTATGATGCGCCAATATCTGGATTTAAAGGATAAGCATAGCGATTGCTTGCTTTTTTTCAGGCTGGGCGATTTTTATGAAATGTTTTTTGAAGACGCCGTAACCGCATCCAAGGAGCTGGATATCGCGTTAACGGGAAGAGACTGCGGCCTTAATGAGCGCGCCCCAATGTGCGGGGTGCCGTATCACTCGGTAGATTCTTATATTACAAAGCTTATTGACAAGGGCTATAAAGTCGCCATATGTGAGCAGCTGACCGATCCCGCGCAATCCAAGGGTATTGTTGAACGAGGTGTTATCCGTATTATAACGCCTGGTACGGTAATAGAAGAAAGCATGCTGGATGAAAAATCAAACAGCTATTTATGCTCGGTTCTCCTTCAAGGCAATGCGTTAGGTTTGGCTTATTGTGATATTTCGACCGGGAGCTTTACACTTATGGAGCTGACTGGTGATAATTACGCTGAGCTTTACAACGAGCTTGCGCGTATAGCCCCTAAGGAGATTATCGCTAACGACGCTGTTTTTCTTCAGGAAACGCTGGTAAAGCGCCTTCAGGCGAGTTATTTTACGCAGCGGTATCATCCCTGGGCTTTTGAGGAGGTTCGCGCGCGTGAAAAGCTTCAGAAGCACTTTGGCGTCTCATCACTCGCATGCTTTAACCTGGAGGACAAGGCGTTTGCAGTATGCGCGGGAGGCGCGCTTTTAGCGTACCTTGAGGAAACTCAGAAGAACGCGCTCATGCATATAAAAAAGGCGGTATTGATTGAACGGTGCGCGTTCATGCGTCTGGATGAGTCTACGCGCAGAAATCTTGAGTTGACGCATCCACTGAGCCATGGGGGGAGCAAAAAGAATACGCTCCTTTACATATTGGATAAGACCAAGACCGCTATGGGAGCCAGATTACTGCGCTCATGGATTGACCAGCCGCTTCAAAACGCGGAGGCTGTTGAAAGGCGGTTGGATGCGGTGGACGAGCTTTTACAATCGCCCATAGCACGCGCAAGCTTGAGGGACGCACTTGGCGCGATACACGATATGGAGCGGCTGTGCAGTAAAATCGCTTATGGTACGGTTAACGCCCGGGATTGCGAATCCCTTCGCTGTTCTCTTGAAAAGCTTCCCGGTATCATTGAAACGGCGCGCAGGATGCGGGCCGAGGCGTTTGTCCAAATTGCGGGCGATATGGATGAAATGGATGACGTTCATTCGCTTTTAGCACGCGCGATCGTTGAGAACCCTCCACTCGGGGTGAAGGACGGAGGCATTATACGAGAAGGATATAACCATGAAGTGGACTCTTTTCGCGACGCGTCAAAAAATGGCAAAGAGTGGCTTGCCCGGCTCGAAGCCGACGAGCGGGCAAAAACCGGGATAAAAAGCCTGAAGGTAGGCTATAACCGCGTGTTCGGCTATTATATTGAGGTAACTAAATCGTATCAGGGATTAGTTCCTTACTATTTTGAACGCAAGCAAACCCTGGCCAATTCAGAACGTTACATCACGCCCAAGCTCAAAGAGCTTGAGGAAACGATACTAGGCGCGGATGAGAAGTGCATAGCGCTTGAGTACGCGCTGTTTACCGAAATAAGGGATGTTTTATCACAATGCATACAGCGCCTGCAAACTAACGCGGCGCTTATAGCCGAGCTGGACGTATACTATGCGCTGGCCGAGGTTTCGGCCTCAAACCGCTATTGCAGGCCCCGGATAACCGAGGATGGGTTAATCAGCATAAAAGACGGGCGGCATCCCGTAGTTGAGCGGTCGATTAAGGACGGCTTTATTCCAAATGACGCCAGCCTCAACCCAAGCGATGACCGGCTTTTAATACTTACCGGGCCGAATATGGCGGGCAAAAGCACGTATATGCGCCAGGTAGCGCTCATCACCCTCATGGCGCATATCGGCTGTTTTGTTCCGGCAAAGCGGGCTTCAATATGTATAACGGACAGGATATTTACGCGCGTAGGCGCGTCGGACAATTTGGCTTCAGGGCAGAGTACGTTCATGGTGGAAATGAGCGAGATGGCGAACATCCTCCATAATGCCACGTCCAACAGCCTGCTGATACTTGATGAAATCGGCCGGGGAACCAGCACATTTGACGGGCTGAGCATTGCGTGGGCGGTACTGGAGCATATCGCTTCACCCGCTACTTGCGGCGCAAAAACCCTTTTTGCCACGCACTACCATGAGTTAACTGAACTGGAGGGAAAGCTGCCCGGCGTAAAGAACTACCGCATATCGGTAAAGGAGGTAGGCGACGATATCATATTTCTGCGAAAAATCGTGCGAGGCGGCGCGGATAAAAGCTTTGGCATTCAGGTGGCGCGCTTGGCTGGGTTGCCTGCGGAAGTCATTCAACGGGCGAAAGCGATTTTGCATGACTTAGAATCGGCGGATATTAATCACAGCCTAGTTCAAACCATAAACGGCTTCCCGGATGAACCGGCCGCGCCCGAACAAATTACCCTTTTCGGCACAACGCGTCCGGACGACGTTATGCATGAGCTTTCAGAGTTGGATGTAAACGCGTTTACGCCCGTGGAGGCGCTCAACAAACTATATGATTTGCATATAAGGGCAAAATTGAGGTAAATATCCATGAGCCGAATAGTTGTGTTAGATCCGCATGTATCCAATCAGATAGCGGCGGGTGAGGTCGTAGAACGCCCGTCGTCAGTAGCAAAGGAGCTCATTGAGAACGCGGTTGACGCCGGCAGCACTGCGATAACGATAGAGACAGCCGGCGGGGGGATGGACTATATCCGCGTAACGGACAACGGCAGGGGGATTGAAGCGGAAGATTTCGCTCTCGCCTTTAAACGACACGCGACAAGCAAGCTTTCAAAAGCTGAAGATCTCAGCCGCATAGAAACGCTCGGCTTTCGGGGCGAGGCGCTCGCGTCCATCGCTTCGGTATCGCATGTAAAAGCAAAGTCAAGGATTGCTGAGGCGGAGATGGGCGCCTATCTATGTATTGAGGGCGGCGAAATCATTGATGAAAAACCTTATGGATGCGTCGAGGGGACGACGATTGAGGTGTCTAACCTGTTTTACAACGTACCCGCAAGGCTTAAGTTTCTTAAAAGCCCGCGAACGGAGGCCGGCTATATAGCGGATTATGTTTCGAGAATGATTATGGCACGCCCGGATATCGCGTTTAAGCTGGTTAATAATGGAAAAAGCATTTATCAAAGCTATGGCGGCAACAATCTGCTCGACGCCGTATTTTGCGTTTACGGGGCGGAAATCACCGAGCATCTTAATGAGGCCAGGTTTGAAGACGGGTATGTTCGTATTTCCGGCTATGTCGGGGATGATAAGATCTCCCGGCCGAACCGCCAGCAGCAATCCCTGTATGTCAACGGCCGCTACATACGCTCCGCTAAAGCGTCATATGCGGTGCACAGAGCGTATGACACTCGCCTTATGACCGGGCGTTTTCCATTCTTCGTATTGCGGATGAACATCTCCAGCCAGGAAATTGATGTTAACGTTCACCCAAACAAGATGGAGCTTCGATTCAAAAATGAAGAGCGTGTCGCCCGTTCGTTAACCTTGGCGGCCGGTGTAGCGTTGGATAAGTATGTTATCCCTTCAATTAAAGCGGCGCAGGTGAGAAGCGAAAAGGATGTTCTAAGCGAAGCCGCAAAAGAAGCCGGAATAAACCAGGATAGCGTCGGCGAAACTCGTACGGATCTTAGCTCGTTTCGGATGAACCATGTAGGGGAAGGAAGCTGGCGCGATAAAATGAGAGGGCAATTACCCTTCAGCCGTACGCCCGAGGAGAATGCGGTGTTGCATGATACGGGCGGGCATGCGGCCGTATCATGCCCCGGCTTTATGCCCGGCCAAAAGCCCGAATTCAAAAACAGCGAACAGGAAAGCCGTCAAGATACCGGCCTTCCCGAATCTTTGGTGAGCAACAGCGATTCTACCCCTGAGAAAAAAACTTTAAAGGCCGGCGCACATCCAGGCGTCCAGGTGGACTTTGCGCAAAAGCCATACGTATTGCTCGGGCAAGCGTTTAATTCCTATTGGGTTGTTCAGCAGGATGATAATATCTTTTTTATCGATCAGCACGCCGCTCATGAACGCAAGCTTTTTGAGCAATATTATCATAAGGATCAAAAACCGGCTTCTCAGTTTCTGCTCTCCCCGGAAGTTGTTAAGCTAACAGCGGTTGATTATCAGGTTTTTAGCGATAACCAATCATATTTTGAAGAGATGGGCTTTGAGATTGAGCCGTTCGGCCCGCTTACTGTAAGCGTGCGCGCGGTACCATACATTTTCGGCGGGCCGGAGAGTGTTGGATTCCTCAGCGATGTGCTGTCCATGCTTGGTAAAGATGGTAAAGCGGGAACCGCTGATTTAAAACGGAGCATTATCATCCGCACGGCATGCAAACATGCGGTTAAAGCGGGAATGCCCATGAGCTGTGAAGAAATTCAGGAGCTTCTTAAAAGCTTCCATGAAAACGGCACTCCGTTAACATGCCCGCACGGCCGTCCCGTGATGATACGCATGAGCAGGTTGGAGCTCGAAAAACTGTTTAAAAGGGTGCTTTAGGTATGAATAAGCAGACCGTACTATTTATCGTTGGCCCAACGGCAACGGGGAAAACCGCGCTTGCCGTAGAAGTGGCAAAGCGTTATAATACACAGATTGTTTCCGCGGACTCCATGCAGATCTATCGCAGAATGGATATTGGTACGGCTAAGCCTACGCTCGGTGAGCGCCAAGGTATACCGCATCATATGATAGATATTCTCGATCCATGCCGAGACGCTTTCAGCGTCGCGGAGTATCAATCGCTCGCTAGAGAAGCCATTGACAACATTTTGGCGGTTCACAGACTACCTATCGTGGCCGGAGGAACAGGGCTTTATATTAACGCGCTTACATATCCTATGTCCTTTACATCCGTAGCGGCGGATTCCAGCATAAGAGCCAAACTGGAAGCGCAATATGAGGATGATCCCGACGCGGTTTTTAAGGAACTAGAGGCTTCGGATCCCGTAACGGCGAAGCGGCTGCATCCTAACGACAAAAAGCGAATAGTGCGTGCGCTTGAGGTTTTTATCCAAACGGGCAAGCCTTTCTCAACGTTTGGCGAAGGGTTTACAAATATGGACGGCGCAAAAATCCCGTACCGCCCACTCATGTTCGGATTAAATATGCCGAGGGAGGAGCTTTATTCGCGTATTAACCGGCGTGTTGAAATGATGATGGAAGCCGGATTGCTTGAAGAGGTAAAAGCTCTCGAAAGAGCTGGCTGCACGATGGAAACGTCGGCAATGCAGGGAATCGGTTATAGGCAGCTTCTACAATATTTGGCCGGTGAGATTACCCTTGAGGATGCGTTGAATTGCATTAAGATGGAGAGCAGGCGGTATGCTAAGCGGCAGATAACCTGGTTTAAGCGGGATAAACGGATACGATGGCTTGACGTAACGCACTATAAAAACAACGGCTCGATAGCCGATGATATTATCCGAATCATACGGGAAAGCGGGGAAGGGGAAAGCGCGGAATGAAACAACATTTAAATTTTCAGGATATGTTCTTTAAAAAACTGAGAAACGGGAAGATACCAGCCGTAATACACGTTATGAATGGTTATCAGATTAACAATGCTTTGATTACGGCATATGATAATTTCACCATCCTTATTGAAACGGGCGAAAGGCAAATGCTGATTTATAAGCACGCTATATCCTCCATTACGCCGTTAACGAATCTGGATTTTAAGCAGGAGGAAAACGCGGATGAGTGCCGATAACGCTTTAATCAGTCTGAACCTATCCAGAGATTCGATTAACGAAGTTTCCTTGGCGGAGGCGGAAGTTGCCCAAGTTCACGCAAATATTGAACGTATTGAGTTGAATAATCAGGCGAGGGTGCTTGCTTCATTTCAGAAGGAGGGCGTCGCGCTGAGGCATTTTTCTCCCACTAATGGTTACGGATACGACGATATTGGACGGGACGCGCTCGATCGCGTGTTCGCCCACGCGCTCCAAAGTGAGGATGCGCTTGTTAGGCCGCAGATAACTTCCGGCACGCACGCGATTTATTTAGCGCTTAGCGGCTTATTAACTCCGGGAGATATCATGCTTTCCGTAACCGGCAAGCCGTACGATACCCTGGAGGAAGCCATCGGCATATCCGGGACGGCGCCGAACTCATTATCATCGCAGGGCGTGCAATATCGCCAGATCGATCTGAACGATAAAGGTGAAATAGACCTTGATTCCGTATCAAAAGCGCTATGCGGTCTTGTTCGCGTTATATACATACAGCGTTCGCGCGGTTATAGCTGGCGCAACGCGCTCGCGCCTGACAAGGTTCAGCCCGTGGCCGAGCTTGCTCACCATTTTTCACCTCAGGCCGTTGTGGTGGTTGATAACTGTTACGGAGAGTTCACATGCATTGACGAACCTACGGTTTATGGCGCGGATATCTTGGCCGGCTCGCTTATAAAAAACCCGGGGGGAGGCTTAAGCCCTACCGGCGGATATATCGCGGGCAAAGCGGAATTGATAGATAGGATCGCGCAGCGCATGACCGTTCCCGGCTGCGGGCGCGAGGTCGGTTCATATATAGGCGGTTACGGAACCTTTTATCAAGGCCTTTTCTTAGCGCCGCATACGGTAGCGCAAAGCCTCAAAACCGCCGTCCTTTTCGCTCGCCTGTTTGAAAGAAGGGGAATGGAGACGCTGCCGGGAAGCTCAGACATGCGCTCGGACATTATACAGTCCCTCCGCTTCAATACCGCTGAGGAACTGATTGCGTTTTGCAGAAGTATTCAAAGCGTTTCGCCGGTGGATAGCAATGCGGTGCCGGAACCCTGGAACATGCCCGGGTACCGCCATCAAGTTATCATGGCGGCAGGCGCTTTTGTTCAGGGCTCATCGATAGAGCTTAGTGCGGACGCGCCTCTTGTTAAGCCTTATACCGCCTATATACAGGGCGGGCTGACGTATGGGCACGGTAAAATTGCGGCCATGCATGTTCTTGACAGCATGAAGGCTTTCGCTCAATAGCGCCTGATTAGTCCGATCACCTTGCCAATGATGACAACATCCTCATAACGGGCGTAAATCGGCTCCATGGCGGCGTTTTCCGGCTGTAGGCGTATACGCTCTTTTTCCTTAAACATGCGTTTAACGGTCACAGTATCCCCCTGAATACGCGCTACAACAATATCGCCGTTTTCAGATGCAACAGCGTTGTGCACAATGATCATATCCCCGGCATAAATACCGGCGTCTATCATGCTCTCGCCCTCTACTCTTAGCATAAAAACCTCATGCTCCGTGCCCCCGTGAAGCCAGGAGGAGGGCAGGCTGAACGCTTCTTCAACCATTTCCAGCGCGTAAACCGGATTACCCGCCGCCACGCTGCCGATAAGCGGAACAGCCTGCGTTTCAGCAGCAATGGCATGTGGCAGCGATATAGAACGCTGTTTTGCGCGGTCCATCAGGATATAGCCCTTGCGTTCAAGCGCTTTAAGATGCATATGAACGGTGGAGGTGGATTTTAGCCCAACCGCAGCGCATATTTCACGTACAGTAGGAGGGATTGATTTTTGTTTTATAAAAGCTTTTATAAAATCTAAAACTGCCTGCTGGGACTTGCCTAATGTTTCCATAGCCTGCATAACTCCTGTTTCGTTAATTGTGGTATAATAAGTGTAGCATATTACGGGCAGATGTGCAAACGCTTGTTCGTAATGGTGAGTAAACCCGAGGTGAAGAAAATGGAAACACGCGTATGCGTGCTCAATGAGGCAAAAATCTGCGATAATTGCGGTGAGTGCGACCGCTGCGACCTGGATCCGGCTAAAATATGCGATAATTGCTGCAAATGTATCACAAATGAAGAGGGCGGCTATCATAAGGTTCCGCTTTCCGACTTGAAAGAAGTTGAGTCTGGCATTGATACGCAGCAGCTTGAAGGCGGATGGGCTTTTGACGATTGGGAATACGACGGAGAAGGGGAGGGGGAGTGTGACGAGCGATCTTTTGAAATGGATATACCTCTCCCCGATAAGGCGCTGATCGACGAATGGGAAAGGCGTTTGGCTCAGGCCGCTCAAAAAGACGCCGAGCCGCCTAACCTGTTTGATTAGCAGGTGTTTTCGCGCCCATAGTATATGCGCGATTCATGCGCCATCCGTTTGGCATGGCTGTTCAGAATTTTCTGGTTTTTCTGGTTGGCCGGAATTAGTTACGCGCTCATCATCTTCCCGCAGCTTGATTACTTTTGCCGCAAGCCGGCGGCGATCCTCAGAGATGGCCGCGTAATGCTTTCTGGTTGTGTTAACGTCCTTATGGCCAAGCACATCCGCTACAAGATAAATATCCCCTGTTTCCCGATAAAGCATCGTACCGTATGTACTTCTAAGCTTATGCGGGGTTATGGTTTTTAGCGGGGCTGCGAGCGCAGCATACTTCTTTACCAGGTTTTCAACGGCGCGCACTGATATGCGCTTCCTTTGAATCGATAGGAATAAGGCGGCCTCATGGCCTGGTAACGAGGTAATCGCTTCCCGCTCCTTCATATAATTGAGCAATGCGCTGCGGGTTTCGGCTCCAAACGCTAAAATATCCTGATTTCCCCCCTTGCGCGTAATGCAAAATTCATCCGCCATAAAGTTGACATCTTCCAGATTTACTCCGACCAACTCGCTGATTCTTATACCTGTACCGAGAAAAAGCGTTAGTATCGCCACATCGCGAAGCCTAGTATATTGATGGTACTTTTTCTGGCCCGCGCTGAGGCTCCCGCCGTCCTGAGCGGTATCGAGAAGCCGCGCTATCTCGTCGGGTTCCAGGCGAATAATATTTTTTTGATGTATTTTAGGCAGATCAACAAGTGCGGGAGGCGTGTTGTTTAACATCCCCTTTTTATAAAAGTATTTATAGAAAGAGCGTAGGGTCGCGAGCTTCCGCGCTTTAGCCCGTTCTTTATTTATGGTTTCCTTATCGCCGTGAATATAGTATGTAACGTACTCAATAAACAATTCAAAATCCACAATTTTAAGAGCATCAAGTTGTTCAAGCGTTATTGAGCGAATATCCGAATTAAGGCCGGCAAAAGCGCCGTCGCTTACTAAAAATTGAAAAAAGGTACGTAAATCCACAGCATAGCCGTATCTGGTTAAAACGGACGTGTTATTTTCAATGCCACGCATAAATTCGCCGCAGTACGGAGGAAGCTGTTTTAGAAGCTCCCGAAGCTTGGTTAAATATTGTTTATGTTTAAGTTCATAATAGTTTTCATCCATAAGATAAACAATAATTCTCCTTTCATACATGCATGATAGAGGGAGTAAGTACTCAGCAGAGCGTCATTAATACAACAAATTGTAAAAGCTCGATAATCCAAACGAAAATTCCACAACACTTCGTTAAAGACAAGTTTAACGAAGTGTTGTGCATGGTTTTATTAACTAAGGTATCCTTGGTTTCTCTAATCCTTTCGCTGCTGCAACAGCCAGCTTATCACACCGGTTATTCCATGGATTATCCGAATGTCCCTTAACCTTATGCCATTGAACTTTATGGATTTGTGTCAGCCTTAGCAATTCCCTCCATAAATCCTGGTTTTCCACCGGTTTTTTTCCGCTTGTTTGCCATCCGTTTCTTTGCCAGCCATCAATCCATCGATGCAAAAACGCGTTGCACAAATACGTACTGTCTGTATAAACTTCTACACGGCAAGGTTCCTTTAACAGTTCTAGCCCCTGTATAGCGGCGGTTAATTCCATGCGGTTATTGGTGGTATCCGCCTGTGCGCCGCTGATTTCCTTTTTATGCTCATTATACATAAGTAAAGCTCCCCATCCGCCGGGACCAGGATTTCCAAGGCATGCCCCATCCGTATAAATTGTTACATTTTTCACAACAAATGCGTACCTTTCATGCGTACTCATTGGCTTAAAGCCTATCAATATTATACACGATTAACCAAATCGAAAACAATAATCATCTCTTGACAGGATCAGGATATTTGCATATAATATTATAGTCGTCAAATTAAGGGGCATGATGTAATGGTAACATAGCGGTCTCCAAAACCGTTCTTGAGAGTTCGAGTCTTTCTGCCCCTGCCAATAAAAGCAACCATATGGTTGCTTTTTTATTTATAAACGATAAGAGCGCCGCGGCAATTTTTTATCTGAGCAAACGCTTGTTCAAGTTCAAGATTGCGCCATACATGTTTATCTAAATATAAATTAGATCGATGTAATTTAAAACATTATTCCGGTATTCAATAAAGACTTAGGAGCATTAAATAAACGCTTGATTAGAGTGATGCTTCTCAATTAAAAAAGCTTATCTATCCTTTCTAACTCGTTTTGATAGTATTAATTGTGCGAACTACGCTGGTTACAGAAGTCATCAATGATTGTTAATGCGCGCGTATAATTCCGCTAAGCTATCGAGGCTGAAGTTATCCCAACTTTAAGTTGTGCCAAACGTTTAACATGTGCGCAAAAAGAAACAAGCTGCTCAATACAACAAGTAAATAATTCCTGCGCCATAGTCCGATAAGGGCATAGTATATCGGGGGCATCGCAACTAATAAACAAAGTATTAAAGGCAGGCTTTGATAACCGCTAAAGTAAAATATCCACCCAACAAAATATCCAGCTAGAGCCAACATCGCTAAGCTGAAAAACGCTTTTTGATTTGGATTGCTAAATGAAAACGGCTTTCCGTCACTGCGTACGAGAAAAAGCATAACAAAAACACACGTTACGCCAAGCATCTTCTCAATAATACTTAAAAACAGGGATTTATCCGTCGTTTCCATAAGAGGATTTGATGTCAGGGGTATTAACGGCGTAATAATATAAGGCAATTCCTGAAGCGCAAAAAGCACAAGTCCGAATGCAAAAAATCCAAAGTATTGATTTTACGTCAGCCTAAACCATTTCACCATATAACGATTTTCCTCGCGTTTAAATGCCGTTATATTATACTTTATCCGCCATAATATTTCAATCTCGTATTGCTTTTGTTAGTTGAAAACCCTATTTGCATAAGTAATTCGTTTAGTCCGAACCGCATTAACAGAATTTACAGGATAGCTAATGCGAAGCTGGAGAAATGCGCAAAATCCCAATATAATATTCGGCCGATTTGAGCTGGCGGTATTTATCAATCTAAAAATGGACCCCGCGTACAACGATCACGAAGTCCATTAAAATATTCAACTTTCGCAGACGGCGGATACCTGCAAGAATATAGCAAAGCCGATTACTTACCGAATCAAAAGCAAGCTCAACAGCTCCCCCGCCCCCGCTTTATTATCAGCGGATTGACTGCGCGCCCAGGTTGATCGCCTCTCGGTTAAGCGGAATCAAATGAGCCTTCTTCTCTCCCAGCTTATAAAGAAGCGCCTTAAGCACATTCTCAATATCAACGCACTTGGTCTTTTCAATATACGCGCCGAGCATAACCATATTGGCCACCCTTGCGTTCCCCAGTTCGTCGGCTATTTCATTACATGGAACATAATATACCTCGATATCTTCCCTTTCAGGCTTTTTATCAATAATGGAGCTGTTGATAAAAAGTTTCCCGCCCGGTAACACATTACTTTCAAACTTATCGAGGGACGGCCTGTTCATTGCGATAACCGTTGAGGCCGCCGTAACCACAGGGGATGCTACGGGCTCGTCGGATATTACAACCGAGCAATTGGCTGTACCTCCGCGCATCTCCGGCCCATATGAGGGCAGCCAGGAAACGTTTTTATCCTCATACATGCCGGCATAGGCAATCAGCTGCCCCATCAACAGCACGCCCTGGCCGCCAAAACCCGCGAAAATGTTCTGCTCTAACATAGCTTAAACCTCCTTTTTGACGCCAAGGGGATAGTATGGGATCATGTTCTGCTCAAGCCATTCCATGGATTCAACGGCGTTCATGCCCCAGTTTGTCGGGCAATTAGATAAAACCTCGACCATTGAAAAGCCTTTGCCCGCAATTTGCGCTTCAAACGCTTTTTTTATCGCTTTCTTGGCTTTTATTATGTTCGCATTGCTGTTTACAGCTACACGCTCAATGTATGCCGAGCCTTCAATCGTAGCTAGCATCTCGGCCATGCGGATTGGGCTTCCGCAATGATCCTTGTCACGGCCATACGGCGACGTGGTGGTTTTTTGGCCAACGAGCGTGGTCGGCGCCATCTGTCCGCCGGTCATACCATAAATTGCGTTGTTAATAAATATTGTGGTAATTTTCTCGCCGCGGTGGGCGGCATGCACGATTTCGGCGGTTCCGATGGAAGCAAGATCCCCGTCTCCCTGATATGTAAATACGACTGAATCGGGATGCACGCGCTTTACTCCGGTAGCGACGGCGGGCGCGCGGCCATGCGCGGCCTCCAGCGTATCAACATTGAAGTAACGGTACGCAAAAACCGCGCAGCCGACGGGAACAACGCCGATGGCGCGCCCGCCTACATTTAACTCATCCAGCGCCTCGGCCACAAGGCGGTGTACAATTCCATGCCCGCAGCCGGGGCAATAATGCAGCACCGTGTCCGTTAGCAGAGGGGTTTTCTTAAATACGGTAGCCATGGTTTACGCCCTCCTCATATTCATAATCTGTTCAACGATCTCCTCAGCGGACGGAAGGTAGCTTCCGGGCTTGCCGAAGAAATGAACGGGCTTTCTTCCGTTAAGAGCCAACCTAACGTCGTCAACCATTTGCCCTGCGCTAATTTCTACCGTCAATACCCCTTCTACCTGTTCGGCCAGAGCGGCGCTTAAAAGCTGCTCGGTCGGGAAAGGCCAAACGGTTATCGGCCGCACAAGGCCAACCTTGACGCCCTGCTTTTGAGCGAGCGCTATGGCGCTTTTGCACATTCTCGCAACGGTGCCGTAAGCGCATAGAATGACTTGCGCCCCCTCCACGTTATAAAGTTCCGCGCGCGCCTCGGTGCGGCTGATTTGCTCATACCGGGCTTGCAGGCGGTCGTTCATTTCCTGCAGCTCTTCGGTTTCAATATATAGCGAATTTACGACGGCGCGGGGTCGGCTGCTCTGAGGCGACCATCCTGTTGTAGCCCAATCCTTTTTAGGCAGGACGCGGCCGCTTGAGGAGGGTTTAAACTCAACGGGCTCCATCATCTGGCCGATGATACCGTCCGCAAGCACCATAACCGGCGTGCGGTATACGTCCGCAAGCTCAAACGCATCCTGCATCAGGTCAACAGCTTCCTGAACGGACGCGGGAGCCAGCGCTATCATATGATAATCGCCATGACCGCCTCCTTTTGTTGTCTGATAGTAATCGCCCTGCGACGCCTGGATGGAACCAAGCCCAGGGCCGCCCCGCATCATATTCACAACAACGCAGGGAAGCTCCGCGCCGGCCATATAAGAGATTCCCTCCTGCTTAAGGCTGATCCCGGGGCTTGACGAAGACGTCATGACGCGGGCTCCAGCTCCGGCAGCGCCATATACCATATTAATAGCCGAAACTTCGCTTTCAGCCTGAAGGAAGCATCCCCCCACCAGAGGCAGCCGGGCGGACATATATTCGGGTACGTCGTTCTGAGGCGTGATGGGATAGCCGAAAAAATATTTACAGCCCGCCTGAATAGCGGCCTCGGCCACAGCTTCACAGCCCTTCATGAGTTTTTTGGCCATGATATAAGTTCCTCCTTATTTTTCGATTTCGATAACGGTGTCGGGGCATGTACGGGCGCAGGAGGCGCAGGCGATACATGAAGCCATTTCCGTGACTTCCGCGGGGTGGTACCCCTTGGAATTAAGTTTCGTCTTTGACAGAACAACGATTTTTTTGGGGCATGCGCGTACGCAGAGCCCACAGCCCTTGCAGCGTTCCTCATTGACGGTTACGATTGCCATGCTCTATTCCTCTCTTTCAGTATGATTAATGAACATACGTTAGAATATTACTCAATTAATTATATCATTCTCCTTATACGCATTCAAATAATATAAAGTATTCAATAGAACGATCCCTTTAAAGCCTATATTCAGAAATTGTCGCGGCGGCGATACGCTTCGCTGCCTTTGATTCAAACCAGTCGCTTGTTGCATTGGCGTGCCTGAATGACGGCATGAAGCCTAACACAAACTTTTGATAATGAGGCTAAGGCATTGAGGCGCGCTTAATTAATTCATTTGCCGGACAAAACCATGCGCGGCAATCGCCCATACCTGATAAACGCATGGTGCCGGTTTCGCGTTGCGCCGGCTTGAACTTTTTTGTATTTTAGTGAGCAAAATGCCATGGGTATAATTCGATGTTTCCCCTTCTTACGGTTAAATGATTCCAGAAAAATGGTTTAAAATATGAAGGCGGCATAAAGCCGCCACAGTGTGTCGAAAAAGTGGCTGCGCCACGTTTTTCGAGTTAACACGGAGCGCTTT
>OHLH01000866.1_pt1 | contig 17770 bp, 17 predicted proteins | sample 1569061 | NCBI WGS metagenome assembly OHLH01 (sample SAMEA3879603, study PRJEB24766) | human gut metagenome | biome: human-associated habitat; feature: feces | place: USA | collected 1985/1987
CCCGCCCCTTTGCGGCAGCGGTGCAGCCCTTTGCCAGCGCCCCGGTGCAGCTCGCACCGGCAACTGCCGCACCCCAGACCCCGGCAGCAGTAGCAGAACCTGCCCCTGCTGCGCAGCAGACGCCTCCGCAGCCTGCCGCACCGGAAGCACCGCCCGTCCCTGCGGAGGAGCTGCCGCCCATGCCAGAGGAACCGCCGGTACAGCAGAGCGATGCCGCCCTGCCGTGGGACGAGCCTGCCCCGCAGGCACCGCCGCCGGAGGAGCCGGAGCCGGTCAGTCAGCCGGAGCAGCCTGCCCCTGCAGAGCCTGTGCAGCCTGCCCCGGCAGCAGAGAAATCGCCTGCCCCGGTGCAGGAGCACCCTGCCGACCCGGTGCTGACAAAGCCCCGCAGCGTGGCGCAGCAGGGCACGAACCCCTTCCCGTACTGGGGGCAGATCGTGCAGAAGCTGGAAGGCATCGACCCCATGCTGTATATGTATCTGCGCAAGTCCAAGGCTTACTTTGACGGCACCCGCGTGCTGATCGATGGCGGCAAGACTTTCCGGGATTTTATCCGGGTGAACAAGGACAGCCAGAAGCTGATCAAAAAGCTGATCGCCGAGGTATCCGGCGTGCCGGTGCCCATCGGCCCCTACGAGCCCAAAACGGCCGGAAAGACCGCCTCCAACGCGGAGCAGTCCCTTCTGGCGCTGGAAAAGCTGGGGTTAGAGGTCAGCATTGAGGATACCGCCCGCAAAAAGCGATAAAAATTGTTTATAATAAAGGAGAATACCATTATGAAAGCAAGAATGCCCGCAGGCTACGGCCGCCCCGATATGAACGCCCTGATGCGTCAGGCTCAGAAGATGCAGGAGGACATGAAGAGCAAGCAGGCCGAGTTGGAAGCCGCCGAGTACACCGGCAGCGCCGCCGGTGAGATGGTGACCGTAAAGATGAACGGCAAGCATGAGGTGCTGTCCATCACCATCAAGCCCGAGGCTGTGGACCCGGACGACATCGAGATGCTGGAAGACATGGTGGCTGCTGCCATCAACGCCACCGTGAAGCAGGTGGATGAGACCGCCGAGGCCGAGATGGGCAAGCTGACCGGCGGCCTGAACATTCCGGGTCTCTGAGCCGGGAAGGGGAGATACCATGGACTACACTGCCGCACCGCTGGAAAAGCTGATCGAAGAGTTCGGCAAGTTTCAGGGCGTGGGCCGCAAGGGCGCTACCCGCATGGCCTATCAGGTGCTGAGTATGTCGGATAAGGACGCTGCGGCGCTGGCCGATGCCATCCGCGGTGCGCACACCCGGCTGCACCGGTGCCGCATCTGCCAGAACTTTACGGACGCTGACCTGTGCCCGGTGTGCGCCAGCGCCAAGCGGGACACCTCGGTGATCTGCGTGGTGGAAAAGCCCCGGGACGTGCAGGCTTTTGAGCGCACCCGGGAGTATAACGGCCTGTACCATGTGCTGCATGGTCTGCTGGACCCGCTGGCCGGTGTGGGCGTAGAGCAGTTGACCGTCAAGGAGCTGCTGGCGCGGCTGAAGGACGACACGGTGAAGGAGGTCATCATGGCCATGAACCCCACCGTGGAGGGCGAGGCTACCGCCATGTATCTGGCAAAGCTCATCAAGCCGCTGGGCATCCGGGTCACCCGGCTGGCCTCCGGTCTGCCGGTGGGCGCCAGCCTGGAATATGCGGACGAGACTACCCTGTACCGGGCACTTTCCGGCCGGGGAGAGCTGTGAGTTTGTAAAAATTTACAATTCTGTCAGAAACAGCCCTTGCATTACCCTGAAAAAATGGTATACTGAAACAACAAACGGAACGGAGAAAGGAGGCGCGCAGCATGGCACCCACAAAGGAGCGCCCGGCGACCAAGAGCATCGCCACCAACCGCGAAGCGCGCCACGAATATTTTGTTCTGGAAGCGCTGGAGACCGGTGTGGAGCTCAAAGGCACCGAGGTGAAAAGCCTGCGGGCCGGCGGGGTCAACCTGAAGGACAGCTGGGTAGATATTGAAAATGGCGAGCTGCTGGTAAAGGGGATGCACATCAGCCCCTACGACCACGGCAATCTGTTCAATCAGGATCCTATGCGTGTCCGGCGGCTTCTGGCGCACAAAAGTGAGATCCGGCGTCTGCACCAGCAGTGCAAACTGCAGGGCTATACGCTGGTGCCGCTCTCGCTTTATTTCAAGCATGGCCGCGTAAAAATGGAAGTGGGCCTGTGCAAAGGCAAAAAGCTGTACGACAAGCGTGCCGATGCCGCCCAGCGCGATGCAAAGCGCTCCATTGACCGGGCTGTGAAGTCCAACGGCAAGTACTATTAAGCATTCCAATTGCAGACTGCGGCTCACCGCAGAAAACCAAGCTTTCCGCACATCGCAAGATGTGCTTTATAGGGGGGCGTAAAGGTTTCGACGGGGGGAGCAAGGTCTGGGCAGCGGGTAGCAGCGGGGGAACTGCTCTATAACTCCTCCAAAAAAATTAACTGACAACAATAATTATCAGTTGCTCGCAGCCTGAGTGCTGCGCGTTCCGCCCACTCTTGTGTCGTGTGGGGTCGGGGCGTCCTTTAGACACAGCACCTGAACGGACCTAAGCTTTGCGGACCGGCAGGAACTCATGAAGCTACCAATGCGTTAGCCTGGCGACCGGCGTGACGCGGAGGGAATGTTGTTGATCGCCTGCACCCGGAGACACCTACACTGAGCTCTTTTCGGACATGGGTTCGACTCCCATCGCCTCCACCAACATAAAAGCCACCTGAAAACTTACGTTTTTCAGGTGGCTTTTGCTATATCTGCTATACCTGCTATTCTGTTACGCCAGATCCGGCAGGATATCCGACCACAGAGCCTGCTCCTGCCGCAAGGCATCAAAGCAGCAGTCCAGATACATTTTGTTGACCGCGGCAAAAATGGTGCTGCGCAGCAGCAGACGCTCGTCGTTGAGCGTAGTCTCCGGCTGGGCTGTCTTGCCGCCGAACACCACGGAAAGACTGGCCTCTAACTCCTCGCAGAAGATATCGTAGGCTGTCCCGGCGGAGCAGTGCTCCCGCTGCATTTTGAACAGGGTGTCGATGTTTTCAATCGAGAGCACCGTTTTGGAGACTGCAATGTACATCAGGGATGCAATCTGGTCCCGGGTGTATTTTTTGCGGATGGGGTGATCCACCACCCCTTTTTTGACGTAGTTGCTTACCATAGAAGGGGTCAGCTCCACCCCGCAGAAGCTGCGGAAATAGCCGTTGACGAACTGCACCGTCTGGTCCAGATACAGCCCTACCGAGGGGAGATCGTTGTACCGGGGCAGGGCAAAGCCCGCAGCACACGCCGCAACGCGGAGTTTGGTTTCAGCTTTCATAGTATCTTGTTCCGTTCATGCTCCTGCACTTTTTGCAAGCAGGAACGTTGTTTTTGTGCAAAGGCAGAGCAATTGCTTTCCGCAAAAGTACTTCTGCCTGTGAAATAGTATACCGCATTTTGGAAAATTGGTCAACGGGCAATGAAAACTTTGTAAAAGAATTTGAGAAAACAGTTGACAGGGTTTTGAAAAACTGCTATGATGGTCACGGACAAAGGAATGACTGCGGCGTGCGCCGCTTGAAAATGGAGAAAAATATGAAAAGCAAAATCGTTGTAGATTCCTCTGCAAATGTGTACGAGCTCCCCGATGTAGGGTTTGCCTGTGTGCCGCTGAAGATCCTGACCGATGAGCAGGAGTATGTGGACACTGCAGAGGTGGATGCTCCCGCGCTGGCCGAGATGCTGCGCACCTATAAGGGACGCACCAGCACCTCCTGCCCCAATATCTCGGACTGGCTCACCGCCTACGAGGGCGCAGACGAGGTGTATGTTGTAACTATTACCGGTACGCTGTCCGGTGCCTATAACGCTGCACTGCTGGCAGGCGAGGAGTACGAGCAGAGCCACGAGGGTGCGCGGGTCTTTGTGCTGGACAGCCTGTCTACCGGTGCAGAGTCCCGGCTGCTGGTGGAGCGTCTGGCGGCGCTGATCAAGGCCGGCAAGCCCTTTGACACCGTGTGCGAGGAGATCCGGGCGTACCATGAGCACACCCATCTGCTGTTTGCGTTGGAATCTCTGGCAAACCTTGCCCGCAATGGCCGCGTGAAGCCCGCTGTGGCTGCTGTGGCGCGGATGCTGGGCATCCGGGTCATCGGGCAGGCCAGCGATGCCGGTGATCTGGAGGTTCTTTGCAAGACCCGCGGCGAGCACGGCGCACTGGAGCGCATGGTGCTGGAAATGAAGGCGCACGGCCTGACCAACGGCCGGGTGCACATCGACCACTGCTGCAATGCTGCCGCTGCGGAGCGGCTGAAGCACATGGTCCATGCGGTGTTCCCGGAGGCCAAGGTGGAGGTAGGCAGCTGCGGCGCGCTGTGCAGCTACTACGCGGAGCACGGCGGCCTGATGGTGGGCTACGAGGACAACGAAGCCCCCACCGTCTGAGCGGAAAATATATAATAGAATCTTGGTTCACCGGGGCATCTGCGGACGCTCCGGTGAACTTTTTTATAAGGAATAAAGGCGGCCGGCACGCCGGTGTACCCGACACCAAAAGCTTGCAAAGGGGGAAAAACCGCGTTATACTTAACCGTATTATAGAGGTAAGCTAGGGTGTATCTGAAAAGTCGAAAATTTAGTCTATTTCTACAAACACAGCTGGATTTTGCGTGAAACAGTCTTGAAATCCACAAAGGATTCCTGCGGCTATTTGCCTTAAATCCCGCTTGTGCTTGCGAAATATTCGTCATTTTCTTTGTTTTCAGATACACCTTAACACGGAAAGGGGAGATGGTATGCTGTTCCGATTGCCGATCGTCAAATTTTTCAACCGCATCCTCAACCGCATCACGGTTACGGTGGTGCTGGTGGCGCTGCAGCTTGCATGGCTGGCGTGGGTGTTTTTCGCCCTCACCACCGGCACGGCGCGGGTGTGGGTCACCGGGGTGCTCAACGGGTTAAGCCTGCTGATCATTCTGTATCTGGTGCGCAAGGATGAAAACAGCGCCTATAAGGTGGGTTGGATCGCCCTCATCGGGCTGTTGCCGCTGCTGGGCGGGGCACTGTATCTGGCCTTTGGCAACAAGCGGCCCTCCCGCCGTCTGCGCAGCAAAATGCAGGCGGTGGAGCAGGCGCACCGGGCAGACCGCGCTCAGCAGCCCGGACAGACCGCCGGGCTGTGCGATGAAAACCGGGGCGTGAGCCGCTACCTGACCCAGTACGGCTGCTATCCCGCATGGAAGAACACCACCGCCCGGTATTTTTCCTGCGGTGAGGCCATGTACCCGGCACTGCTGGCCGACCTTGAAAAGGCGGAAAAGAGCATCTTTCTGGAGTTTTTTATCATCAGTCAGGGCAAGATGTGGCAGGGCGTAGAGGATGTTCTGCGGCGCAAAGCGGCGCAGGGGGTGGACGTGCGGCTGATCTACGATGACTTCGGCAGCCTGCTGGGTCTGCCCAAGGACTTTGTGGTGCGCATGGAGCGGGCGCATATCCGCTGCATTCCCTTTAACCCGGTGGTGCCGCTGCTCTCGCTGGTGATGAACCACCGCGACCACCGCAAGATCGTGGTGATAGACGGCAAAGTAGCCTACACCGGCGGCATCAATCTGGCCGATGAATATATCAACGCGATCACCCGCTTCGGCTACTGGAAGGACGCGGGTCTGCGCATCGAGGGCGCTGCGGTGTGGAACTTTACCGTAATGTTTCTGGATTTCTGGAATGCCTTCCGGCCCTTTGAGCAGGATTACAGCACCTTCCGTCCGCAGCTTGCGGTGCTGCCCGCCAGCGATGGAGTAGTACAGCCCTACGCAGACAGCCCGCTGGACGAAGAGCCGGTGGCAGAAACGGTCTATCTGGACATTCTGGCACAATCACAGCAGTACGTTTATTTTTATACGCCCTACCTTGCCATCGGCGAGGAGATGCTGGACGCGCTGCGCAACGCCGCCAAGCGCGGGGTGGATGTGCGGCTGGTGCTGCCGGGCATCCCGGACAAAAAGCTGGTGTTCCGGCTGAGCCGCTCGTACTATCTGCCCCTGCTGCGGGCGGGGGTGCGCATCTACGAGTATACCCCGGGCTTTCTCCACGCCAAGTGCTGCGTCAGCGATGACCGCGCGGCGGTGGTGGGCAGTATCAATATGGACTACCGCAGTATGTTTCTGCACTTCGAGTGCGGGGTGCTGCTGCTGCAAAATAGCCAGGTGATGGCTTTGCGGGACGATGTGCGCCGCACCCTGCCCCAGTGCCGGGAGGTGCAGTGCGCGGACTGCCGCACCGGTCTGGCCGGTACGGTGCTGGACAGCGTGCTGCGGCTGTTAAGCCCGCTGATGTAAACATCTGCTCATAAAACCCGCGCGGCGGGGCACACTAGCTCCAAAGCCTGCGTCTGCAATGCAGGCACGGAAAGGGAGCGTATGTGACGATATGAAACAGGCATTGCGTTGGTTTTTGTGCTGCACGCTGGCGGCAGCACTGACATTGACCGGCTGTGGCGGGGGAAACTCCGGCAGCAGCTCCGGTTCTGTGAGCGGCAGCACCTCTGTGGGCAGCAGTGCAGCGCAAAGCGCGGCGTGGCGCACCGGGCTGGGGGTCCTGACCGAGACGACCGGCACAGACCGTGCGGGCAACATCCACACCGTAGCGGCTGCCGTGCTGCTGGATGCAGACGGCAAGCTGGCCGGGGTGACACTGGATGAGCTGGAGCTTTCAGTCAGTGCGGACAGCACCGGCAAGGTGACCACCCCCACCGACACCCGCACCAAGCGCCAGAAGGGCAAGGACTACCCACTGGCAGAGGTGTCCGGCCTGAAAAAGGGCTGGGCAGAGCAGGCAGACGCCTTTGGCAGTTGGCTTGAGGGCAAGACTCCGGACGAAGTGAAGAAGCTGAAAACGGATGCGGACGGCAAGCCAACCGATGCAGACCTTCTCTCCGGCTGCACCATCGCGGTGGACCGTTACCGGGATGCTGTCGTCCGCGCCTGCGAGAATGCACAGGTGCTGGGTGCTGCCCGGGGCGATACGGTCAAACTGGGCGTAGAAGTGGCAGAAATGCCGCAGGGGCTTACGGGCACAGACGACAAGGACGCACAGGTGCAGGCTAAGATCACGCTGGCGGTGGTGACCATGGACGAGAACGCCCGGGTGACCAGCGCCATCGGCGATATGACCGAGCCGGAGCTTTCCGTCAGCGCGGATGGTACTGTGTCTGCCCCGCGGGAGCCGGTGTACACCAAAAACGAGCTGGGCGACCGCTACGGAATGCGCAGCGCAAGCGCGTTAGGCAAGGAATGGTACGAGCACAGCGCAGGCTGGTGCGGCTACCTGAAGGGCAAAAACGCCGTGGAGATCGGCAAGCTCTCCGCAGACGGCACGGATGCCGACCTGAAGGCGCTGTGCACCATCTCAGTTACCGACCTGCAAAAAGCGGCGCTGAAGGCCATGGCGGAGCAGTAATCATAAAAACAGGATGTCCCTCTGCACAAAAAGTGCGGGGGGATTTTTTATGGATACCCCCTCAGGTGCTAACGCAGTGAGCAGACGGAAGGGGTATGCACACTTTCCCACAAAAAGCGGGCTTATGGGCGGGACAAAGCAGTGCATTGTGCAAAAAAATGGGTTTACCTCTTGCAAAACGGCGGCAAACGCGCTATTCTATAACCACAGTTTATCACTTTAGCATGGTAAAATGGTAAATCGAGAGGGAAGCGGGACGCAGAACGTCCCCCATGGGAGGAAAAAGATATGAAACTCAAGCGTATTGCAAGTGCATTTCTGGCCGGTGCTCTGGCACTGAGCCTTGCAGCCTGTGGCGGCAGTGCATCCACCTCTGCTGCGGCATCTGCTTCCGGCAGCGCAGCCGGTTCGGCTTCTGCTGCAGCGGGCAGCGATCTGGATTACATCAAGGGCAAGGGCAAAATGGTCATCGGCTATACCGTGTACGAGCCCATGAACTACACCGACGCCGACGGCAACTTTACCGGCTTTGATACCGAACTTGCCATTGCTGTGTGCGCAAAGCTGGGCGTAGAGCCGGAGTTCGTGGAGATCAACTGGGACACCAAGGTGGTGGAGCTGGACGCCAAGAGCATCGACTGCATCTGGAACGGCATGACCCTGACCGAGGATATCATGGCCAACACCGCCACCACCAAGGCCTACGCCAAGAACGCACAGGTCGTGGTGGTAAAGGAGGGCACCGCCTACACCTCCACCGCCGACCTTGCCGGTAAGACCGTGGTGGCCGAGGCCGGTTCTGCCGGTGAAGCCGCCATTCAGGGCGACGAGAACCTTGCCAAGGCAGACTACGTTTCCAAGAGCGTGCAGACCGACTGCCTGATGGAAGTTGCCGCAGGCACTGCCGATGCCGCTGTACTTGACCTGACCCTGGCCAACGCCATGATCGGTGAGGGCACTGACTATGCCGATCTGAAGATCGTGGACGAGCTGAACGCCGAGGAGTACGGCGTGGCCTTCCGCAAGGGCAGTGATGCCGCCGCCGTAGTGGACGCCGCCTTTGACGCGTTGAAGGCTGACGGCACCATGCAGGCACTGGCCGAGAAGTACGAGCTGGCGCTGGCCGACTGAGCCGGGCGTAAAACAAAACGATAGATGGGTGTGTTTTTGTGTCTGTGATTCTTATGCGCCTGTCCGGCGCGTTCCTGCTCAATTGTGAGCTCTTTGCCCTGACACTGCTGTTTGCACTGCCGCTGGGGCTGGTGGTCTCGTTTGGCTCCATGAGCCGCTGCAAGCCGCTGGCCGGGCTGGTCAAGACCTTTGTCTGGATCATCCGCGGCACCCCGCTGATGCTGCAGATCATCGTGATCTATCTGGGCCCCGGCCTGCTGGGCATGAACAACCCCTGGCCCTCCGGCTCCGGCGGACGGATGGTGGCGGCGGTGGTGGCTTTTGCCATCAACTATGCCTGCTATTTTTCTGAGATCTACCGCGGCGGCATTGAAGCAGTGCCCAAGGGGCAGACTGAGGCCGGGCAGGTGCTTGGCATGACTAAAACACAGATCTTTTTCAAGGTGACCCTGCTTCAGGTCGTCAAGCGCATCCTGCCCCCCATGGGCAACGAGATCATCACGCTGGTCAAGGATACCTCGCTGGCAAACACCATTGCCAACAAGGAAATTATTATGATGGCCAAGGAGTATAGCGCAAAGGGCCTGATCTGGCCGCTGTTCTCTACCGCGCTCTTCTTCCTGGTGTTTGTGGGCGCACTGACCATCCTGTTCAACTGGGCTGAAAAAAAGCTCGATTATTTCCGCTGCTAAGGAGGCAGATAGATTATGGCGTTGCTCGAAGCTTCCGGTATCGGGAAAAATTTTGGCGAGACCCATGTGTTGAAGGACATCTCCCTGGATCTGGAGCAGGGTGAAGCGCTGGCGATCATCGGCTCGTCCGGTTCCGGCAAAACAACTCTGCTGCGCTGCCTGAATTTTCTGGAACGGCCTGACACGGGTATTATCAAGGTGAACGGCGAGACCATGTGGGATGCCGCCGACCCTGCCACCCAGAAGGAAAGTGAGATCCGCAAAAAGCGGCTCCATTTCGGTCTGGTGTTCCAGAACTTCAACCTGTTCCCGCAGTACACGGCCTTGCAGAACGTGATGCTGGCAGGGGAACTGCTGGCAAAGGAACGTCCGGAATATCAGGCAAACAAAAAGGCCATCCACGCGGAGCTGGAACAGCAGGCGAGAGAACTGCTGGCGCAGATGGGCCTTTCGGAGCGGGCCGGCCACTACCCGCATCAGCTCTCCGGCGGCCAGCAGCAGCGCGTCGCCATTGCGCGCGCGCTGGTCAACGAACCACAGGTGCTTCTTCTGGACGAGCCGCTCGGCGCGCTGGATCTTAAGCTTCGAAAGGGCATGCAGATTGAATTGAAGAAAATGCAGCAAAAACTGGGCATTACCTTCATTTACGTGACGCACGACCAGGAGGAGGCGCTTACTATGAGCGACACCATCGTGGTTATGAACGAGGGCGTCATTCAGCAAATAGGCACGCCGACCGATATTTACAACGAGCCAAAAAACCGGTTTGTCGCCCGCTTTATCGGGGAAAGCAACATCGTTCCGGGCGTCATGAAAAGGGATTTTCTCGTTTGTTTTGGCGGCCGCGAATACGTATGCGTGGATAAAGGGTTTGAGCCGGACGAGAATGTGGACGTGGTCGTTCGGCCCGAGGATGTGGATATTGTGACGCCGGACGGAGCAAAGCTCACTGGCGAGATAAAAAGCGTATTGTTCATGGGCGTCCATTATGAGATTGTCGTTCAGTGCGGAGGGGATATGTGGACCGTTCACACTACGGATTTCGTACAGGCCGGGCAAAAGGTCGGCATTGAGATCCTTCCAGACGCTATCCACATCATGCGCAAAAGCGAGTAACCGGCTTATCGCGCAAAAAGCATGAAAGGAGCCTGAAGGTGCGCAGAACCGTATTTTCTTATCCATATATCGTATGGATGGTCATATTCATACTCTCCCCCGTCATTCTGATAGGGTACTATGCCTTTACCAGTAACGGAACGTTCACCCTGTCCAGCGTTGCGAACGCGGTATCCGATCCGATTTATCTTCAGGTGCTGGTCCGCTCCATATGGATAGCGCTTAAAGCAACCTTTTATTGCCTGCTGCTCGGCTATCCCGTCGCGTACCTGCTTTCTACCATGAAAAAGAGCAGGGCCGCTATCCTTTCAGTCCTGTTCATCGTGCCGATGTGGATGAATTTCCTGCTGCGCACCTATGCCTGGCAGATAATACTCGCTTCAAACGGCGTAATCAACACGCTGCTAAGCTGGCTGGGCCTTCCCGCGCAGCAGCTTCTGTATACCGAAAGCGCCGTGATGCTCGGTACAGTCTATAATTTTCTCCCCTTTATGATCCTCCCCATATATACGGTGCTGTTAAAAATAGATAAATCGCATATTGAGGCGGCGAATGACTTGGGTGCTAACGGTCTAATTACTTTCTTTAAGGTGGTGCTTCCGCTTTCCGTTCCGGGGATTATCTCCGGCATTACCATGGTGTTTATACCGGCAATAACCACGTTCGCCATATCCCGCCTGCTCGGTGGAGGTATGTTCATGCTGTACGGCGATCTCATTGAATCCCAGTTTATTACCGTGGGCGATTGGAGTACCGGATCCGCGCTCTCATTCATATTGCTTGTACTGGTTATCATCTCCATGGCTATTATGCGCAGAGCGGAGCGCGACGCCGGGCAGGAGGGGGGTAAACTGTGGTGAAAAAAACGCGTTCATTCTTTAAAGGCACCTATTTGGGGCTTATGCTCCTATTCCTCTACGCGCCGATTGCGGTGCTGGTTTTTTTCTCGTTCAACGAGTCAAAAACCATGGGCAAATGGGGCGGCTTCTCCCTCAAATGGTATGAGGCGCTCGTAAATGATTCCGCGTTGATGGACGCGCTGTGGGTCACGCTTTCCATCGCCGTGCTTTCGGCGCTTATCGCCACAGTCGTGGGTACGTTCGCCGCAATCGGCATCCATTCCATGAAAAAGCGGCGGCGGCTTATTATTGAAAACATATCGCAGTTTCCGGTCGTGAACCCCGACCTGGTAACGGGAATCAGCTTTATGATGATATTCACCTTTATCGGCATACAGGCTGGCTACACGCGCATGCTTATAGCGCATATCACGTTCAATATTCCGTATGTGATATTCTCCGTATTGCCCAAGCTCAGGCAAAGCTCCGATACGCTCTATGAGGCCGCGCTGGATTTGGGCTGTACGCCGTGGTCTGCCATTAAAAAGGTAATTATCCCGGATATTATGCCCGGCATCGTATCGGGCTTTATACTGGCGTTTACGCTCAGCCTGGACGATTTCGTTATCAGCTGGTTCGCCGCCGACGGGGTGCAGAACCTGTCCATCTATGTATACGGCATCGCAAGGCGCGGCATCAATCCTAAGATAAACGCCCTTTCGACGCTGATGTTCGTTGCGGTAATCTCGCTGCTGCTGATTGTGAACATCAAGACTATACGTGAGGAACGCAAAATGGCGGAACAGGCCAAAAAGCGCATTACGCATTAACCCCGCAGCCGGCCGGCAGACAGGGTTAAGATAGAATCGTTTAAGCAGGAGGAAGTATTGATGAAAAAAAAGTGTTTACTAATGGCGGCGGTCGTTATCCTTGCCCTGATAATCGGCTGCTTCACCGGTTGCTCAAACAATGAGCAGATAACGCTCAACGTACTCAACTGGGGTGATTATATTGATGAAGAGCTTATAAAGGAATACGAGCTCGAAACCGGCGTTAAAATCAATTACCAGGTCATGTCCAGCAATGAGGAGATGCTCGTGAAGCTCGCTTCTCCCGACTGTATCTATGATCTGTGCTTTCCTTCGGATTATATCATAGAAAAATTGATAGACCTCAACGCCCTGCATGAGATTAATAAAGAGAACATCCCGAACCTTGCGAACATCGACGAAAGGTTTATGGACCTTGATTTTGACCCCGGCAACAAATATTCCATCCCCTATATGTGGGGCACGGTGGGCATTTTATACAACAAGACCAAAGTTGAGGAGCCCGTCACAAGCTGGGATATTCTTTGGGATGAAAAGTACGCCGGCCAAATCCTGATGTACGACAGCATACGCGATTCCATCGGTATTACCCTGATAAAGCTGGGCTATGATATCAATACCCGCGACGAAAGCCATATCGCCGCAGCGAGGGACGCCTTAATCGAGCAGAAGCGGCTCGTGTTGGCATACCTTGGCGATGAGATTAAAGAGCGCATGATCTCCGGCGAAGCCGCGCTTGCCGTCGTTTACTCAGGAGACGCGGTTTGGTGCGTAGATGAAGAGGAGGGTAACACGGATTTGGATTACGCCGTACCCGAGGAGGGCAGCAACCTCTGGTTTGACAACATCATTATCCCAAAAACCTCAAAGCATGCCGAGGAGGCGGAAGCGTTTATCAATTACCTTTGCGAAGCGGAGGTTGCAAGGCGTAATACGGAGTACATCGGGTACTCTACGCCGAACAAAGCCGCTCTCGCTTTGATGGACGAATACTGGACGGGAAGCCATATTTATAATCCATCGGACGATGTGCTTGCCCGTTGCACCGTATTCCACGACCTTGGTGAGTTCGTTACCGTATACAACGACGCTTGGAACGCGGTTAAGCTGCACCATGTATCTGGGAGCTGAGCCGCCGGCTGTTAAGCGTATACCCTTTTTGACAAGCGCGTCCTGTATTGCAGCTTAAGGGAGTTAAAAAAGAGCGGTTAAGCCGCTCTTTTGGTTTTTTTAAGTATCTTCTGGGAACTTGCAATAAGCGAAATTCAAAACCTTCCTCATGAATGGCTCGTGCGCGCCGCGAAACTTTCCGCTCGTGGGTGGAATCAGCGCCTCACTCAACCCGCAAAAAGCTAACCGCTTTGTCCCCGATGCGCCTAATACCGATACTTATCCTCATGAGACAGTGTAACCATATCCTCTAATGATAGGCGGGCAACAGGCGCGGCGAATTAAACCTTGGAGCGCCCGCCGTATAGCGATAACCGCGCGGTATTTTCGGCAGTCGTTTAAGCTTGCCTGCGTGAACGCATTAACTGGAAGCGGCATATACGTTTAAAAAACAATAATTAGTATTGGAGCCTATCCCTTAAGCAAGATACGAATCAACTCGTCCTCGCTGGGAAGGGGCAGGCCCATACTCCGCTTAAGCGTATAACCATCGAGGAAAAGAAGAAAAATGCCTGAAAGGTTTCTAAGGCGCGAGGACGTTCTGGCCGGTATTTTCAGTATCCCTAGCTCAAGCATAACCGACCATTCCCGGTGGCATGAGGCCAGCTTATCCCTTAACTGCGCGTTTCCGGCGGCGGCCTCGGCGCATATAGCGATATGCAGGAGCTGCATTTTTACGTTTTGATTCCAGGCGGTAAAGAGAGAGCGAACCGCTTCCTCCTCTGTTGAATCCCTGTTCAATCCGTTAATCCATTCAAAGAACAAATCGGCGACCCGGTTAAAATGCATGGCGGAAACTTCTGCCACCAGCAGTTCTTTCGCGGGGTAGTAATAATACAGCGTGCCCTTGCTAATACCCGCTTTTGCGGATATATCCGCCAGGCTCGTCGCGCCAATACCTTTTTCAGCAAACAGGTTCGCGGCATGCGTAAAAATGGTTTCCTTTACATTTGTATTTCCGGTTCGTTTATTATTCATATCGTATTACGCTCGCTTTTCAATCGATAACGTTCGGGCGCTGATCACCCTAATATATTTTATTCATGGCGCGCCCTGAACTGTGAGCGCTTAAACAACGCCGGGACAGGGCAGCTATCCTGTTTTATCATTATAGGTTCAGTATATCGCATAATTTATCTTCATGCAAACCAAACGGTCTTAAAGGATTGCTTTTACCGCTTCGGCCGAGCCGTATACAATAATGCCGTTAAGCGCACATTTATTTAAAGTTAAATGCGGCGCCGGCTAATTGCCTTTCACTAGAAAACGCATATTGGATATATACTTGAATGCACGTATGTTAATATCATTGTATATCTTAAAAACCACTTGAAAACAGTCCGCCGAAAGGGTACATTATTTGTTGGATAAGCGTAATTCGCATAACTTCGCGCTTATTCACGCTATGGAACATATAGATGTACCAACAAACATATTAGGGAGGATTTATCCATGCAAATTGTCGCCGTAGGCGTCTCGGGTACGATGGAATCCAGCGACATCATTATACGGATTGAGCCAAAGTCCACCGAAGGTATCGACCTAACGCTGGAAAGTACCGTTATGCAGCAGTTTGGAAAGCAGATTGAGAAAGTAATTAAGGAAACGCTTACCAACCTCGGCGTTACAAGCGCAAGCGTTAACGCCGTTGATAAGGGGGCTTTGGACTGTACGATAGCCGCCAGGACCTCTGCGGCCGCTTACCGCGCCGCGGAATCGACGGATTTTGTATGGGAGGTGAAAGACAAATGAAGCAGCTTCGCAGAAGTATGCTGTTCGTACCCGGAAATAATCCGGGCATGATCCGGGATGCGCATATCTACGGTTCGGATTCCATCATGTTTGATTTAGAGGATTCGGTCGCCATTCAGGAAAAGGACGCCGCCCGTTTTCTCGTTTATAACGCGCTTACAAAGCTTCGTTACGGTAAAAAGGAGCTGGTTGTGCGCATCAACGATTTAAGCTCCGGCCTTGGCATTATGGATCTTGAGGCCATCGTCCGCGCGCGCCCGCATGTTATCCGTCTGCCTAAGACGGAAACCGCTCAGGATATCGTCGATTGCGAGCGCGAAATTGAACGAATCGAGCATGAAGCCGGCATACCGGTGGGTTCGACCCGTATGATGGCAGCTATTGAGAGCGCCAAAGGCGTGCTCAACGCTTATGCCATCGCAACCGCTTCTCCACGCCTGGTGGCTATCGCGCTGGGCGCGGAGGATTATGTTACGGATTTAAAAACAACGAGGAGCGATGGTACGGAGCTATTCTTTGCCCGCAATATGATACTGAACGCGGCGCGCGCGGCGGGGCTTGACGCTATCGATACGGTGTTCTCCGACGTGAACGACGAAGAGGGCTTTATGCTTGAGGCGCGGTTAATCCGCCAGCTTGGCTTTGACGGTAAAAGCGTTATTAACCCGCGCCAGATTCCCCCGCTGCATATGGTATTCGTGCCGACTGAACGGGATATTATGAAAGCCATTCGTATCGTGGAGGCCAGTGAGGAGGCGGCTAAGCGCGGCTCGGGCGTTGTAAGCCTCAACGGGAAGATGATCGATAAACCTGTGGTACTCAGGGCGCAGTACCTGCTTGATCTGTACCGGGCCGCGTCCATTGTGCCAATTGAGGAGGTATAACCATGAGTGAATTCGACATAAAAACCATTCCGCATATTGATGAAATTTGTGCGCAGCACGGCCGCTATGCTGGCCTTGCGCCGAAAAACACCATGACATTTGCCCAAAGGCAGGAAGTGAGCAACAAGGTGGTTTCATCGCTTGAAGAGGCCATCAAACTGACGGGGCTTAAGAGCGGGATGACCATATCCTTTCACCATCACTTCCGCAACGGTGATTATGTTGTGAATATGGTGCTTGAAGAGGTCGCTCGTATGGGGATACGCGACTTAACGGTTGCAGCCAGCTCACTTACGGATATACACGCCCCATTGATCGAGCATATCAAAAACGGGGTAGTGACGCATATCGAAACCAGCGGCCTGCGCGGGAGGCTTGCGGAGGAGGTTTCACGCGGGCTGATGGATTTCCCCATCGTATTCCGTTCGCACGGCGGCAGGGCCGCCGCGATTGAAACCGGCGAGCTGCATATCGACGTAGCGTTTCTGGGCGCGCCGTCGTGCGATCGCTACGGAAACGCCAACGGATACAATCGTGACGAGGAAGGCGGCTCATGCTGCGGAAGCCTGGGTTACGCCAAGCTCGACGCGCACTATGCAGAGCAATGCGTTATCATAACGGATCATCTTGTCCAGTTTCCAAATACGCCGTTTGGGATTCCGGAATCAGACGTAAATTATATCGTTAAGGTGGATTCGGTGGGCGATCCCAAGGGCATAATGAGCGGAGCGACCCGTTTTACCAAAAACCCCAAGGAGCTGCTCATAGCCCAAACCGCCGCCAATGTGATTGAGAACAGCGGTTATTTCTACAACAATTTCTCCATGCAGATGGGCAGCGGCGGCGCATCCCTGGCGACAGCCCGTTATCTGCGCGAAAAAATGATGATGAAGGAAATAAAAGCCCGTTTCGCATTAGGGGGGATAACCGGCCAGATGGTCGAGATGTATGAAGAGGGACTTGTGCGCAAGATTCTGGATGTTCAGTCGTTTGATTTAATCGCGGCGAATTCGCTGAAGAACAACCGCTTCCATCAGCAGATAGACGCTTCATATTACGCTAGCTACGTCAACGAGGGGGCGGCGGTGAACCAGCTCGATTTCGTCGTGCTTTCCGCGCTGGAAATCGATACGGACTTTAACGTGAACGTATTAACCGGTTCCGACGGTATTATAAGGGGAGCTATCGGCGGGCATCCAGACACGGCGGCAGGAGCGAGCATGTCCGTAGTGGTCGCCCCCCTTACGCGCGGGCGTATACCATCTATCGTATCACGCGTGAATACGGTTGTAACCCCGGGAAGCGCGGTCGACGTATTGGTAACGGATCAGGGCATCGCGGTAAATCCCGCCCGACCGGAATTGCGTGAACGCCTCGTCGCTGCCGGCATGCGCCTCTTTACCATCGAGGAGCTGCGCAAACGCGCAGAGCGTATAGTAGGCACGCCGGAGCCTATACAATACGAGGATAGGATTGTCGGCGTGGTGATGTACCGCAATAATACAATTATCGATGTTATACGGAAAATCAAGGAATAACGCGCGTCTCAATGATGAGTGTTTTGCTGCTCCCCCGGATGAACCGGGGGGCAGTGTGTCGAAAAAGTGGCTGCGCCACGTTTTTCGAGTTAACGCGAAGCGCTTTTGCATTGGCGTGGTCAGCGCCCCGTGCAAAGAAACCCTTGCTGCGCAAGGCATTTTGAACCTGACGCACATGTCGTCAGGTTCGGTTGAAAGCCTATGGGGGTTGCTGCTCCGAGCCTGTGTGTCGAAAAGTGGCTGCGCCACGTTTTCGAGTTAACACGGAACGCTTGCTCATTGGCGCGTCAGCGCCCTGTGCAAAGAAACCCTTGCTGCGCAAGGTATTCCGAACCTGACGCACATG
>OHLH01000870.1_pt1 | contig 17743 bp, 14 predicted proteins | sample 1569061 | NCBI WGS metagenome assembly OHLH01 (sample SAMEA3879603, study PRJEB24766) | human gut metagenome | biome: human-associated habitat; feature: feces | place: USA | collected 1985/1987
CACGAAGGGAGGTATTCAGGGTGGAGGTAACGCGAGCAAACTAAGAGCGTTGGCATTACACTCTTCGAACGAGTGGCAACACTCCATTTGCACTAGTGTTCAGCACGTCCGACAACTTGCGAAACTTGTATATATAACTAAAAAATAACTCTAAGATGGAAAACAAGGAAATGCCTGTCCTGCTTCTGACAGGATATCTCGGAAGTGGCAAGACTACGTTGGTGAACCGTATTCTCGAAAACAAGAAAGGAATCCGTTTCGCGGTCATTGTCAATGATATAGGTGAGGTCAACATTGACGCGTCCCTTATTCAGAAGGGCGGCGTGGTCGGTCAGAGTGACGACAGTCTGGTCGCGCTGCAGAACGGTTGCATCTGCTGCACATTGAAAACAGACTTGATGAATCAGCTGGTCGAAATCATGAAGATGGACAAGTTCGACTACATTGTCATTGAAGCCAGCGGAATCTGCGAACCGGAACCTATCGCGCAGACTATCTGTTCAATGAAGTCCATCGGGGGAGTGTACACGGAATTCGGCACACCGAAGCTGGACTGCATTGTCACCGTCGTGGATGCATTGAGGATGGCTGACGAATTCGGTTGCGGAGAACAGCTGGAACGCAAGGACCTGGGTGAAGAAGACATTGAAAACCTTATCATTCAGCAGATTGAGTTCTGCAACATCATTCTTCTGAACAAGGCTTCCGAAGTCAAGCCCGAGGCACTTGACAAGATCAAGAAGATTATCCGTGAAATCCAGACCAAGGCGCAGATTATCGAGTGCGATTATGCCAATGTTGATATAGAGAAGTTGTTGGATACCAATGCTTTTGACTTCCGTCAGACCGAGGCCGGGGCAGGCTGGATCCGCGGTATCGAGAGCGATGTCCATGAGGATGAACATCACCATGTACATCATCACGAGCATGACGAAGACGAGCACCATCACGACCATGAGCATGACCATGACGAAGACCATGCCCACGACCATGAGCATGACCAAGACCACGAAGTTCACCATCACCATCATCATGATCACGAAGGCGGCGAAGTCGAGGAATATGGCATCGGCACATTCGTCTATTACCGCCGCCAGGCATTTGACCTGAACAAATTCGACTGGTTCGTGAGCAAGCGGCTGCCGAAGAGCGTCATCAGGGCTAAAGGCCTTTGTTACTTCTCGGACAATACCGACATGTCATGTCTTTTCGAGCAGGCCGGAAAACAGATTATGCTGCGTGAGGCCGGACAATGGTATGCCACAGCGCCGGAAGAGGAACTTATCCGCATGATGCGTCAGGACCCGACTATCATGAAAGACTGGGATCCGCACTATGGCGACCGCATGCAGAAGATTGTCTTCATCGGCCAGAACATGGATAAAGAGCAGATCTGCAAGGATCTGGATACCTGCCTTGTCGAGGAATAACGTCCGAAACGAATATGAACTGCCCCGGGAAATGTAACAATTCCCGGGGCAGTGTCTATTACAGCCCCGCAAGCACGTGGTCTGCCTTGATCTTGTCAATGATGCTGCACACGACCTTGAAGATGCGGCTGTAGTGGCAATAATTCGCCGGCGTGATGAAATTTACCCTGCCCTGGCGCAGAAGCTTCTCCGCAACCACCTGTTTCTCAGGCTTGTCCGGATTGTACACGGCGATCGAATGGCCGCCGAACATGCTGACGATTTTCATGCATGGCACATCGGTCTCTCCGTCGCCGACATATATCATCTGCGTGAACGGGATACGCTTCTTGTCCTCCGCCATGCTCTCATTCACCTCCTTGGTATCACGTGCGCTGAAAATACCCTTGTTTATCTTGAAGATGAACTGCGTCTTGGCAGTGTAGTCGACCGCGATTCCCGGCCACTCTGCCTCACCCTTTTGGTCGTAAATGAATGAACTTGCGAAGATGTGCTTGAACTCCTTGGCTATCGGGCAGCCCTCGATAATCTCTTTCAGACCGGAAGAATTGATGTAGTGCTCCACCTTCACTCCATGTGACTTGCCATATTCATTCACGAGGTCGAACCATCCCGTGACCCCGTCGAACAGCTTTATATCCTTGCCGAATTTCTTGAACTCGCTGCGTTTCAGGCGGATGCCGTTGTCCTTCGCCTCATCGAACATCAGCTTCATATAGGCAAGAATGTTGCTGGCATCCTGGCCGGCAGCGATGCCGTCGCTCATTTTCCAGAACTCCTCCGGCGTCTTGCCGATGGCCTGGATGAAACCGAATTCCTGCATGTTGCCGGGAGAAAGAGTTCCGTCAAAATCATAAATCAGAGCGACAATTGGCTTTCTTCTCATAGCTTTTGTGTAATCAATCGCTCTAATATAGCGAAAAGTTGTTAAATTTGCGAAAATTAGAATTTTATGGAACATTATTTTTCGCGACTTCAAAACGCAATTCGCCTATACTGGGAAAAACCTGCTGTAGGCAACTATAAAGGCGAAACATTTTCATACGGGCAACTCGCCACACAAATAGAAAGATTCCACATATTCTTCGAAGCCTGTGGCATCAAGAAAGGAGAACGAATCGCAATCTGCGCGAAAAATACTGCCAGAATGGCCGTGTCTTTCCTTTCGGTCAATACCTATGAGACGGTGGTCGTGCCGATTCTCTCCGATTTCACACCGGACAGCGTGAACCACCTCGTCGACCACTCCGAGAGCATTATCCTGTTCACTGACAATGATATATGGGCGAAGCTCGACATTTCCAAGATGCCCCTCCTGCGCGCTGTAGTCAGTGTCAATGACTTTACGCTTCTCTATGCCGCCGAAGAGTCCATCAGCAAGGCATTCGCATCCGTTCCGGAACTTTTCTCCGCGAAATACCCTATGGGATTCACCGGCGAAAACGTGAATTACAATACCGAAAACTGGGACGATCTCGACATCATCAACTACACCTCGGGAACGACAAGCGCGCCTAAGGGCGTGATGCTGACATACAAGGCATTGAGCGCAACCATCAACTTCGGTCAGAGATATATTCCGTCGTCGGACAAATTTACTATGGTGTCAATGCTGCCGATGGCGCACATGTACGGCCTCGTGTACGAATTCCTGTACCCGCTCTGCAATGGTACAAGCATCACTTTCCTCGGCAAGACACCTTCACCGTCATTGCTCCTTTCAGCGATGCACGACGTAAGGCCGTATCTTCTCATCACGGTTCCTCTCGTCATGGAGAAGGTTTACAAGAGCGCCCTCAAGCCGGTTCTCGACAAGCCTGTGATGAAAGTCCTTACGAAGATTCCTGGCATCAAGTCATTGATATTCAAGAAAATCAGAGAGAAACTCTTGACCGCCCTCGGTGGAAATCTCCAGATGATAATCATGGGTGGCGCACCTCTCAATCCGGAGGTGGAAAAATGGTTCAAGAGAATCGGCCTTCCTTATACTGTGGGTTACGGCATGACCGAAGCCGCTCCGCTTCTCGCTTACGAACCATGTACTTCCTATGTGCCGGGCTCATGCGGAAAAGCCGTGGATTGCGCTACGGTACGCATTGACTCCGATGACCCTCAGCACGTGGTCGGCGAAATCCAGGCGAAGGGAGCGAACATCTGTCTGGGATATTACAAGAATCCTGAAGCGACATCTGCTGCCTTCACCGCTGACGGTTTCCTGAAGACCGGTGACTTGGGAATCATTGACGCTCACGGCAATATCTTCATCAAGGGCCGCAGCAAGAGCATGATTCTCAGCGCAAACGGCCAGAATATCTACCCTGAGGAGGTCGAGGCCGTCGTGAACAACCAGGACTATGTAGTGGAGTCCGTCGTCGTCGACCGCGCAAGCAAGCTCGTGGCCCTCGTCTACCTCGACCATGACGCCATCCGCAAGGCTGGCCTCGATGACGAGACCATCGCCGACATTCCGGAAAATATCAGGATCAATGCCAATAAAGCATTGCCTTCCTACAGCCAGCTCCAGAAAGTCGAGGTCGTGGACAAGCCGTTCGAGAAAACCCCTAAGATGAGCATCAAGCGCTTCATGTACAAATAGTTGTTTTTGGTGCAACGTATATGTTTTTTTCTGCATCTATGGATTGTTGCATATTGATGAGCTATGAAAAAATTGATTGTACTTGCACTTCTTGCATGCTTTTTCCATCAGAACGCAGATGCGTTCCGTCCACAGAAGCCATTTAAGGCGGATATCTCCTTTTCCTTTGCGGTAACGGGAGCTGTCAACGGCACCGCTTTCCAAGACCGTTTCTGTGAAGGCTATCTGTCGTATGATAATGACTTCTATCATGGCTATTCCCCTGATGTGGAGCATTTGTACGCTGAATATATTCAGTTGCAGGCTGCTGCTGACGGGATGCCGATGTTGTCCTTGAGGGCTGATTTCAAGGTCCGCGAATGGCTTTGTATCGGCGTGGATCTGGCATACCAGCATATACAAGGTACTGTCTATAAGGGATTTGACCGCCATCCTGAACGGAAGGTGAAGGGTGACGTGTATTATGTGATGCCGGAAATACGCTTCGATTATTTCAGGACGCGGCTTTCCACATTGTCTTCCTCTTGCAGTATCGGGCTCGGGATTTATGACGGATTCAAGAATAAAGTCTATGCGGATATCCAGTTGAGACCCATTACTTATTCGATCGGTACGGTGGTCTACGGTAAAGTCGGATTGACGTTCGGTACCCTTGTGAATGGATTGGAATTTGGTGCAGGTGTAAGGTTCTAAAGGAGGTAATGCTATGAAAATTAAAGTGTTGATGGCGTTGGCCGTTTTGCCGCTTATGGCTTTCGAATGTTGCGATGACTTCGATACGTGGTCGGGTCGTTGCCAGCAGGGAAGTGAATTCACGCTTTATCCTCAGGACGTTCTCGATGAGGTGATAGGTGAATCGCTGATGTCGCTGAATTTTGTGCAGAGCGTCATTGATTCGCATGATGGAAATCCTTCTCTGGGCATGCACACCGTCAAGGACAAGACAGGTTGTGTGTATCAGGTGGAAAACAGGATTGAAAAAAGCGATACCATCTGGTCTGATGCCAGAAGAAGAATGAGGATTCGCCGTTCGCAGCCTGGCAACAAATGGATTGTGACTCGAAAGGATGATTACGGTTACAATGATCAGAAGTATTCGTTTGAACTGAAGGCCGAACGCTGCGACAAGGATGTTGACGGTGCTCTCAAATATCCGTGGCTCGTCACTGTCGAAGGCAGCCGTTCTGAAGACTCGGATTATTCAATGACCTATTCAGTGCCGGCCCAGATGAAAGTCAGATGGGGCAACATGCTTACTTTCAGCAGCGAAGATATCATGCCGGAAGGCAAACTGCTCGTCTCTTTTTACAAGGAAGGCAAGAAAACCGACTGGATAACTGCTTGTTACGGAGCAGACGGCACCAGTTATGAGACTTCATTGAACAAGTAGAGACGATAACCCAGTCCATCATTGTCCCGGATTCTCGCCCGGAACGCGACTGACAATTTGTCACGATTGTCGCTAGTGGAACGTTATTTGACCTTTTACAAACCGTCCGGTCAGCCGGGCGGTCTTTTGTATGCCGCCGCATTGATCGGATAGGAATTATTGATATTAAAAAAATTAAATATTATGGCAGAGATGAAAGGTAAAATAGGTGTCACTACGGAAAATATCTTCCCGGTGATCAAGCAATTCTTGTATTCGGACCATGAGATTTTCCTGAGGGAACTCGTGGCAAATGCTGTCGATGCTACGGAAAAGATAAAGGCATTGGCATCTTCCGGTGACTTCAAGGGCGTTTTGGGCGACCTGTTCGTGAAGATTGAACTCGATGAAGACAAGAAGATTCTCAGAATCATTGACCGCGGTATCGGTATGACTGAGGAGGAAGTCGACAAATACATTAACCAGATTGCATTCTCCTCAGCAGGCGAATTTCTGGAGAAATATAAGGACCAGATCGGCAATATCATCGGACATTTCGGACTGGGATTCTACTCCGCATTCATGGTCTCCAAGAAAGTGACCATCGAGACATTGTCATGGAAAGACGGTGCGAAACCAGTGATGTGGTCTTGCGACGGCAGCCCTGAATACGAGATGGGCGAGTGCGGGAAGGAGGACAGAGGCACGACCATCACATTGTACCTTGACGATGATTCGGCAGAATATGCAACTAAGGGAAAAATCGGGCAGCTGCTCGACAAATACTGCAAGTTCATGCCGTTCCCTATCGTGTTCGGAAAAGATCAGGAATGGAAAGACGGCAAATATGTCGACACGGATAAAGACAAGGTTATCAATACAGTAGAGCCTTTGTGGACACGCAAGCCGGCCGACCTGAAGGAAGAAGACTACATGAACTTCTACAAGGCGCTGTACCCGACATACGAGGATCCGCTTTTCTATATCCATCTGAACGTGGACTATCCGTTCCACCTGACAGGTATCCTTTATTTCCCTAAGATCAATGACAGGATGACCGTCGAGAGGAACAAGATCCAGCTCTATTGTAACCAGATGTTCGTTACTGACCATGTCGACGACATCGTTCCGGACTTCCTGACGCTGCTCCATGGCGTTATCGACTCTCCGGACATTCCGCTGAACGTCTCCAGAAGCTACTTGCAGAGTGATTCCAATGTGAAGAAGATTTCAGGCTACATCACCAAGAAAGTCGCTGACAGACTGGAAGATATCTTTACCAATGAGCGTAAGGCCCTGGAGGAGAAATGGGATAATCTGAAGCTGTTCATCGAATATGGCATGCTCTCCGATGAGAAATTCTGCGAGAGGGCAATGAAGTTCGCACTGCTGAAGAATACGGACGGCAAGTATTTCAGTTTCGATGAATATCGCAAGGCCATCGAGGCGGAGCAGACCGACAAGGACAAGAAGGTGGTATATCTGTATGCTACTGATACTGAGTCACAATACTCGTTCATCGAGGGTGCCAGGAACAAGGGCTACGATGTGCTCCTTATGGATTGCGAACTGGATTCACACTATATCAGCCTGCTGGAGAGGAAATTCACGGATTGCAGGTTCTGCCGCGTGGATTCAGATGCCATCGACAATCTCATCCCTAAGGAAGACAGGACCAAACCGGAGTTGTCCGAGACCGAGAAGAACGATCTTTCCGACCTGTTCAAGGCAGTGCTGCCTAAGGACTACGATTACTATGTGACGGCTGACAATCTCGGCAAGACCGGCGAGCCTATCCTCATAACACAGAATGAGTTCATGCGTCGTTACCGCGAGATGAGCAATATGGGCGGCGGTATGAATTTCTACGGCAAACTGCCTACCTCATACAATATTACCGTCAATGTCGAGAATCCTCTCATTTCACAGATTCTTGATGCGGAGAAAGCTCAGGTTAAGCCGCAGGAGGCCGTGGCAGATGCTGATCCGGAGATCGTAAAGGCCGGCGAGGCCAAGGATGCTACCGATGAGCAGAAGAAGGCTGCTGAGGATGCCAAGACTGCTGCACGTGAGGCCAAAGATGCTGCTTATTCTGTGCATAAGGCTGATATCGAGGCATTTGCATCGCAGAATGAAGCACTCCAGCAGATTGCCGACCTGGCCCTTCTCGCCAACGGACTCCTGAAAGGCAAGGCATTGAGCGACTTCATTGCCCGCAGCCAGAAGGTAGTCAGCGACGCTTATCTGAAATAAGAGGTAGCCTGATTCTGGTGGGTTGGTTTTATTATAGCGGTACGACAATACCAGCCTGCATAGAAAACAAGGTATCGTACCACGTGGTATAAGACTTGACAAGAACATTGCCGCTTCGGGACTTCCATGAATACGGGACGAGAGACATCCGCGGTTCGAGGAAGAGACCGAAATGCGGGGCAAGATTGAAACGGAATTGGATTCCTCCGGTGAGCCCGAGATAGAGCCTCCGTATGGTATATCCGTCATCCGGCTTCCAAATCAGACCCGCTTCGGGACCGAGAAAAACCGGCATTGAAAATACCTGACTGCTACGCCTGCGCCAGTAGAGAGTTTCGAACATGAGCTCCTCCCTGACGCCGGCGTAGTGGCATTTCAGCTGCCTGCCGTCATTGAACCCCTTCCAGATGTCGCCACCGTAAAAGCCTGACAATCTGAGAGAAAGCGGTCCTGAAAGCAGACGTGTGTATGATATGTTGATACTTTCGCGCGCCGAAGGGAAGTAGCCGACGGTCTCGCCGGTGATGTCGGCAAGCTGGAACTGGATTCCGCCCGAAAATGAAATTGACGCATCACGGACGAACCATGCCCCGAAACTTTCCGGAGCGGCTGTCGTATGCCTGTTGAAATATTTGTGCACCCCGAAATTGAACCCGTAGCCGAGGTGGCATCGGTCGGGAGATGAAGTGCCGTCCATCCTGTCGTTTCCCAGCATCAGTCTTGGCGTGAAGAAAAAGTCAGTTTCGTGGGCTATGCGAGCGCGGAAATCAATGCCGAAATTCACCATGAGTGCAGCGGAATAAGTGCCGGAAGTCCTTACAAGACCCACTTCGGCGCCCTCTATGCTGGAAATGTTGAAAACTCTGGAAGGGGAGTAGCCGAAGAAATAGGAAGTCCAGTCGAAATGATGAGACGCGCCGACACCGGCCCTCCAGACACGCACCCCGTCGGCATTGCGCCTGAACTCGGAAAAAGTCCCGTCGATGCTCATGGCGTTCAGCGGGGTGAACATCTTTCCCACGGAAAATGAAACGCAGGGTCCGGCAGAATAGCCTGACATGGAATTCCGGAAGAGTCCGCAGGTCCCGATGCCGCCCCGGATGAAAGTATTGTCCATGAAAGTGTTGGCCACAAATGCTTCATTCTGAGGACGATACCGTTTCTGCATGCTGTATTCCAATGCATTGAAACTGGTCGTGTCTATCTCCTGCGCCGACTGCGCCGACATGGCCAGCGGCAGGAGAAACAGCGCCGTCGCTGCGAAAATGATTCTATTCCCCGTTCTCATATCTGTCTCGTGCACTTTTCATTATGGTCTCGACAATATCACCGTCGCCTGCGGCAATGTCGATGTACGACGGATCCTTGTGGAAGCATGCCACGAGGTAGTCCTCCGACGCCATATCATCCATAAAATCCTGGGTACGGGCACCTTTGCGCCCATAAATCACCGCCCAGAGGTAGTCTGTCAATGCCGAATCGCCCGGCAGCGCCGACATGGCTTCCTCCGCCAGCGAGTCATAAGTCTTCGTGTTCATCGCAAGACAAAGCACGACCTTGTTCAGCGGCGAACTTTCTGAAACCGTTTCGAAAACCTCTCTGGCACGTCTGCGCTGGTCCGGAGTGTTTCCGCCCTTGTAATAACCGCCGAGACAGAGGGCATAGGCCCGGACAAGACGGTTCCTGTCATTGTCAGGAAGAATGTTCGTGAGCTGACCCGCCTTACGGAAATTGTTGGTCATCACGTACATTATCATCTGGTTCGCGACGACCGCCTCCGGATTCACGATTTCATACCCGTTTCCGTTCATTCGCATCAGGTGATAATTCACCACAGGAGTCTGAAGGTCAATGAAATTGCGCAGAATAGTCGTGTCCGCCACGCCGCGGGCGATATATGATGCCGCCAGCGAATTCGCCGCCAGAATCCATGGTCGTCCGTTCGCTTCGATGGACTCGTCGTAGGCCCGTTTGTATAGCTTTTCCAGTTCCTCCGGCTCCTTGACCAGCTGGAACAGATGCCAATACTCATACAGCGCGAATTTCTTGCGTCCGCTCCGGTAATCCTCATCATTGCGGTAGCGCTCCAGAATTTCTTCCGGCGTCAATTCCCTGAAAATCTCGTAGCCGTACTGGTAGCGGACCGAACGCAGCCGCGGAAGATAATTCACGATAAGGCTGCGGTAGTATGGCAATGCGCGTATTTTCCCCCATTGCCGGTCAGGTGTCCCCGGATTGTTCGAGACAATGTTCCTGATGGCTTCAGCTTCCACCGTCAGCGAGTCGGCTTCCAATAGTTCAGCGACCGCGGTCCAGGGCGCCACAGTAGCCGTAGTAGTCATGTAAACTCTGTCACGCACATTTTTCGGCAGCACCGAAACTATCTGGTTCAGAGCGTATTCCATTCGTTTTTTCGCAAGGTTCATGTTTCCGGCGTAAGGTCCGTCCGGGGAAGCCGTACCAGTGATGTGGAACTCCTTCAGCTGTGAGCCCTCGCCATGGATAATGTCCAGCAGCACGGATTTCACGGAGTCAATCTGCCGGCGGCCCTCCTCGTCATCGGCTGCAAGCTGCGCCTTTCCCACCATGAAATTCAATGACATGTTGCCCGCCGTGTTACGTTTCTCCCTTTTCGCACGTTCACGATATTGTTCAGGATCAAGCATATACGGCTCCATTGAATATTCGAGAAAACGGAGTGGACGTCTCAGTCGCGACGATGCCAGGAAATATTCCTTCTTGAAGTAGGGGAGATTGTAGTCCTCCAGCTGGATGATGCCCTTTACCTGGTAATTTTTCGAAGGATTTTCCAGATAGATGGTATCTGCCCAGTTCACGATTTGTGCGGCAGAAGTGAGAGTGTCAGGTGAAAGCCATCTGTTAAGCGGGTCATTGTCAGCATTGTAATTCATCCTGCGCAGTTGGGTGACGCGATACTCCTGGCCGTCCATGACGGTCGGCTTCAGGTAGCGCAAGGTGTCCTTGGTCACGCCGTCTATCAATATCGGCTGGACAATCATCCTCGCATTGGTCTTGCCGCTGTTTTCCGGCAGGGCGATGGTGCTTCTCGCCTTCAGCCAGTTGCCCTCTATATCTCCTTGAGGGTCAAGCACTCCGACCTGGTCGCGCACCGCGGTTATGGTACTGGTGCGGATGTAGTTGTCCATCTCGATTTTCACATTGATTTCGAGCCGGTAGTTCACTTTCTCCAGCACGGCCGGCTTCATGTCAGCCTTGAAAATCAGCGCTCCGGTCTCCGGAATGGTGATTTCGTAATAGCCGTTGTCGTCGGGAAATGCCTGTGCGTCAGGGGCCACGAACGTGTTTTCATCGCCGTCCATCTGCTTCTTCACATCCTCCGCCTGCGCGACGGTATTGAATCCATAGACACTCACCGACACCTGTTTCAGGTCAATCGGCTTCCCCGTGGTCTTGTCGACTATATGCCCGGTGACACGCTTCATCTCCTGCGCCCCGAGCGGCAGCGCAAAAAGCTGAAGTGCCAGTAGCAATATGGTCAGGCATTGTCTCATCTATCTTATTATGTATATGAAAGTTACGCCGAGATTCATCGGCATCAGCTTATAGCCTTTCGAGTTGTGGGTGTCGCCGTCCAGGTCACCGAAATCGTCGTAACGGCTGGCGCGTCGCTGTCCGAATCCGACCACTCCGAGGCCGCCCGAAAACTCCAGCCCCCAGCGCTGTCCCAGCGAAAGCACGTACCCGCCGGTCAGACCTACGCCTCCGGCAATGCCATTGTAGCTCCGGTCGCCGATGGTCATGTCATACTTGGTGAACAATCCCGCAATGCCCAGAAATTCCCTCACGAGAGGCCTGCCGCCCAGCCACCACCTGAATTGAGGCTGCGCCGCAATAAGTTTCGAGTCAATGCCATAAGGTTTCCAATGCCCGAAGACATCTAGCGACAGCGAACTGTGCTCGCCGGTCACCATTTCCAACCCCAGGTCAGGAGTCAGCAGGATGTCGTTCAATGCATTGGAACGTATGGCAATTTGTTGTGCATCAGCGCGTTGCCCGAAGCCTATCATGACTCCGAGCAACACGGCGGATGCTATCAGATATTTTTTCAACTGTCCCAATGTCAGATTTCTTTGCCCGGGGTCGGATTGGTTCCGGGTATCCATTCCGTCAGTCCTGTCTCCACGATGGTGATTTCCTGCGGATTGTTGATTGTTACAGTGAAATAGTAGATGTAGCCGGCATCGTATTTCGTGCGGCCGTCAGTGCTTCCGAGCGGAATTTCGACAGTGCTCTTGTTGGCGCCGTCTACAGTGAGCGTGATGGCTGACGTGTAATTCCTTGCCGGCATCGCCAAGATAGTGCAGAGGTCTGATTCCTTGGTTGTAGGAGCCACGTCGAGGTCTGTGAAACCGATGCTTCCGCCATCTTCACTGCCGGTAAGCACACCTGACTGCTCTCCCTTGCTGTCCGCGATACAAAGTGACGCCGTGGAAGACGTGTTGGTAATCTGCATTCCGGTTACCTTTACATCATAATTCTCGATATCATTGTCTTTTCCCACTATGCGGAACACGAGCGCCGTCAGGAGGTGGCGGTACTGGAGCTTCGGATAGTATTGGGAATCGACGCCGTCGAGTTTTACGGCGCGGCAATAAGCTGCATTGTAGCCTGTCAAGCCATTGTAGTCCTCAGCTACGGAACTGGCCCAGAGGATGTCCGTATTGCCGAGCTTGTAGGTGAGGCGGTATGCACCGTCATTGACAGTGGCTGTCTGCCCATCGGAATTCTTGTACGGATAGTAGCTGTAGAACGAGTATGCGTACTTGTTTCCGAACGGGTAGTAAATCTTTGGCGAGAAGATCACCGCTCCTGTGGAAGTGGTCGTAACTCCCAGATTGTCAATGAGTATGGAGCCGTCGAGGTCGGTGCTCCATGTGACAGGAGTCGCGTCGCTCTGCTTTTCGGCCACACCGACTACGCCCACGTCGAGGGTGTTCATCACGCTTCCGGTGACGAGTCCGTTCTGTATGGCTTTGGTGGTGGCGTCAATGTTGGTCGCGGAGCCGAAAAGCACGGGAACCTGACGGCTTTCGTCATGAATCCATGCGTTCTCGTCCTCAGGACCTTGCTTGCCGCAGCCCGCGAAAGCGATCACCGCCAATGCGATTGTATAAATGTATTTTCTCATAATTAATTACTACAAATCCGGATCGATAGTGGTAGAACCGCCATCTTTCCAATCCTCAAGTTCAGCAGTAATCTTGACCTCTTCAAGGCCGTAGATGACAATCTTGATCTTGTATGAATAGCCTGCCTCGAATTTGGTCGCACCCTCCGGAGCGTTTTCGATATTGGCAATGTTCAAGGTCCATTCCTGCGGGGCAATCTCTGTGTTCACGCCATCCTGACGGGTGCTTACATAAATCTTGTAGCTTTCCTCGCCAGGGATTACCATAACGCTCTCACCGATAGCCTTGTAGTTGGTCTTTCCTGCTACGTAAGCGTCTGGTTTCACCTCTGTGAGAGCCTGGATGCCGTTGCCGCCTTTTTCCTGGAGAGCGAGCCTTGCTGTCTCCTCATTGACATCAGTAATGCCGGTATTTGCGCCCACCACGGTGAGATTGCCCTTGAATTTGGATTCTACTCCGATGCCTGTAACAAAGATGTTGCTGCCTGCTTCTGAACCTGCCACGATTTCGAAAGTGAATCTTGCAAGCTGGTGTTTGAACAGGAGGTTAGGCTGCACACCGCGACGTGCGGCGAATGCGCTGTATGCCTTGTCCACGCTTACCTCGTCAGTCTTGCCGACTGCGTCAATGTCTGTTTTCTGGTCAGCTTTTGCAAGCATAAGGTCCTGTGAACCATTGATTTCGAATGGAACTGCTACGGAAGCGGCAGTCTTTACAGGCTCTCCGGAAGCGGCATCGTCGATGTGATATCCATAGAAATCGTAATTCTTTCCGGTAACATAGTAGAACGGCTCATTGTCGTAAGCCGGATTGAGGACTGCGATTGCTCCCTTGTTGCCGTCAGCCGGTGCGGTAGCGCTTACATTGTCAATGAATGCAGCCTGGGTGAAATCGGTGACGGTCCTGTCATAGCCGTAGATTTTCAGTTCCTGGTTGTTCCAGGCCTTGTCTACTGCGCCCACGGATTTCACCTGGAGTTTCGGTGATGCTGCAGAGAAGAGTACCGGGACAGGATTCCCGTCTTCAAGCGGATCCGTAATTTCCGGAGGAGTGGTCTGTCCGTTTTTCGTGCAGGATGCCAACGCTACGATGGCAGCAGCCGCGAATAATTGATACTTTTTCATAAACGTTTGATTTTAAAGTTGTTATATTATTTCAATTTATCTTCTTCGTCCAATATTATGCTTCCTCCCGTGCCCCATGGCTCGACTTCCACATTCGGTCTGATGTCCATCATTCCGTAAATCGAAAGTCTCACCACATATTGGCTTCCTGCCTGGAATCCGGATGCCGAGCGGATGGTGAAAGAGGACTTGGTATGATATGTCTGCCCCTTCACTTCTTTCATTTCTATGTTCACTTCATATTCCGTGTCAGGCGCCACCAGCAGTGACCCGCCGACCTGGACATGAGGCCGTCCGTAAAGCACGTCCGTAAAATCTCCCTGATAATCAGTATGATACGTGTCCTGTTTCAATGCACTGCCGTCCCGTTCCCTCAGGCTGAGTTCTCTGTAATTCTTGTCAGATGAGAAGTCCACACCCAGTTTCGATTCGTCGCGGCTCACGACCGTGAATGTCCCGGATGTCTTGGATTTTACTGTTATGGAGTTCACCATCACAGTGTTGGAGCCGTCGGATGCCGGATAAATCTCGAATCTCAGACGAGTCAGATGGTGGACGAATTCCAGCCGCGGATTGATGTTCCTTCTGGCTGTGTATGAACTGAATGCGTATTTCCGTATGAGTGATTTTTCCGTTTCGGAATACAATGTCCCCTTGAAGACGTCGTCCTTCAGCGGCGCCTTTCCGGTCATCAGGTCCATGCTTCCGTCTATCGTGACCGGCAATGTTATCATGTCCTTGCTGCGCCTTACGGCTGTCTGCGGAATGTTCAGATTATCAATGTAATAAGCATGGAAATCATAGATTTCGCGGCCATTCGGATAATACACTTCCTTGTCCGAATCCGCCCATGTCAGGTAGCCGTCGGAACCGTCATAATAGGCCTTTCTTCCTGCCGTCCATCTGGAATTGTCCACGGAAGCGTCTATCAGACAGCCGTTTCCGGAAACAGCGGTGCTTGCGAATGATGAACCGTCGCGGTTGAAGGCATACACATATATATTGACATCGGCCCATTGCCTGCCGTCGGCATCATCCACAGCCCCGCTGCCCCTGGTATATGACAGGCCCGAATTGCCGACACCGACCAGGACAGGCACGGGATCCCCGCCGCCGAAATCGTCGAAATCGCCGTCCGTCACACCGCGCCAGGAGTTCTGGCAGGATGCGAAAATTACCAACAATGTCGATATGAGCCGTAATCTTTTCAATGTTTGTTTATACTTCAATGTCAATGTAACCGCTGTCAAACCAATCTTTTACGCCGTCGTTCCCGCCTTCGCTGCTGAAACTGTCTGCGCCTATAGTCAATGATTCTGACAATTCCAGCCGGGCTTCTTTCTTGGCAATGCGCCGTCCGTCCGACCCGGGCACGGATTCCATCAGTGATGCGGAAGTTATCTTGTTCCCAATATTGATTGCGGGGTACAATACCTTGGTTACTCCATCTTTCCTGGCTGTGATGTTCAGTCGGAGGATTCCCGGACCGGTGCGCAGGCTGCTGTTCGCTGACGGAAGGATTCCCGGAACCGCTGCCGTGCCTTCGTAACCATAGGAGGATTTTTTCAATGCGAAGATGACTCTTGCCAAATCATTTTCCTCCACTTCTCCCGTTAGAAGCGAGAAAGTCGCCGGAACGCCTGAAAGTTCGGCAGTTACGGATATGATGCTGACTCCGTTTTCCGGCACCAGCTTTACTGCAAATGTGAGTTTCTGCTGCAGCGGCTCCATGAAGAAGCGGAAGGTGTTTTCCCTCGTGTCGGAAACATCGTCCTTGCGTGAGGCTGCCCAGACTGGTCCTGGCATACGTATGAAACGGTAAGCCGAGTTGAAGTCAATTTTCGAATCGCCCCTCATGGCTGTCAGTTCTTCTTCCGGCAAGTCCTTCACCGTCGCCTTGAAATCTCTCACAGAAATGGTCTTGTCCTTCATGAAGCGCTGTGCGCCTGAAAGTGTGTAATTGTCTTTGTCACAATGATATGCCAGCATTACATAGTGACCATATTCCGCATATTCGCGGTGGGTGACCACGGTGTCTTCCTTTTCTATGGTGTAAGGCAGGAATGCCCCTTTGGAGTCCGTTTCGTAAGAATATTTAAGGATGTCCGAGACCTTGTTCATGGCGATGTATACCGAATCGGGGAGTGCCGTACCTGAAACCTTGTCCCAGGCAATGTCAAATCCGATCTCGGCTTCATCCGAGGTGTCGTCAGCGGTTTTCAAGTCCAGTCTGACGCAGGATTGCGTCGTCATTGCGATGAAAAAGAGCATTGCCGCAATGAGGTCTGTCATAATTCGTTTCATCCGGCTACCTCCTTTTCTTTTTCTGCTTTTCTTTCGGCTTTCCTTTCGGCCATCCCTTCAGCTTTCTTCTTCGCTTTCCTTTCCGCTATCTTTTCGGCCTTCTGCTCGGCTGCAAGCCTCTTGGCCTCTTCCGCCTCCTGCTTCAGAATCAGTTTCTGCGAGTCGACTTTCTTGTATTTCTCCTTGATGGACAATGTCCTGAAAACGAAGCAAGCCTTGAGTTCCGAGAGTACAGGGAACGGGCACAGATGCCATCCCTTGGATTTGCCCGGCGCTTCGATGTAATCCGTATTGCTGCGGTTCATCGTGTATCCGTCATAGGATGTCACAGTGAGTCCGGCAGCCACGCCGAGTTCGAAGTCAATGGCGAAATGCCTGTATGTATAAAGCGGAAAGTCATATCCGAACAATGCTCCTGCTCCGAAAAGCGGTCCCTGGATGCCATATTTGCCCGGTTTGATGGAGTAAGTGCCGCCGCTTGCGTAGCCTCCCAGGAAGAATGCCCTCTCCCTTGTCGGCTTTGCGTTCCCTTCTTTCGGCTTCATCCTGAACCATTTACGGAATTCCGGGCGTATTTCGAACATGTTGAAGACCAATGTCGGCGGTACGCTGTGCCATGTGTCCCAATTGTATTTGGCAGTGAGTCCCAGCGACCAGCGGTTGTATGGTGACGAAGAAACGTCGAATTCCACATTGAAGTTAGGTACGGTGCAGAGCAGTTCCAATGCATTGGCCCTGAAGCTCCAGCGGTCGAGGCCGGTGATTCGGTCAGAGGCTTTCGCGGCAGCGCTTTTGGCTTTGGCTTTGGTCGTGGTTGTGGTTGTGGCTTTGGCTGCGGTTACGTTTGTGGTTGCGCTTGCGGTTACGCCCGAGCCCGAACGCCCTGACCCGTCATTTTGGGCCAAAAGAACGCGCGTAGAGAAAAACATGGCCAAGGTGACCACAATGTATATCTCTGCCTTTTTCACTTAACTGTTCTAAACAATCATCCCAGTTTAGACAAAACCCGCCCCATATGGCTTAGAAATCTCCTGAAAAATTTCCAAACTATAGGCAAGTCTCTCAAAACATCTTTTTAGTTCGCAAATATAATAATTTTTCGTTTCTGCAAAATAGGCGGCGCCAAATAGTTCCTGATTCTAATTCGGAAACCGGAGAGGGTAGGGCTTTAAATTGAACAAGTTGGCAGGCTATGATTTCTCTAACTGATTGATTAACTGTGCTTTGTGAAAAATTGTCCATGCCAGGTCCCATGAAAAAACATGGGACTTGGCATGCTCTGTTGGCTGATATATGCGCTGTAACTGACTGGTAATCAGTAGATAAGCATGGAAACCGTAACTTTGGTGGCCTGCCAACTTGTTCAGTTTTTTGGCCGCGTCTCGCCGGGGTAAACCTGGAGAGGCTTACGGCGTTACTCCTTGATTTTAGAATCTATGATGATGGTGACAGGGCCGTCATTGATCAGGGCGCATTGCATGTCGGCGCCGAAAACA
>OHLH01000877.1_pt1 | contig 17684 bp, 17 predicted proteins | sample 1569061 | NCBI WGS metagenome assembly OHLH01 (sample SAMEA3879603, study PRJEB24766) | human gut metagenome | biome: human-associated habitat; feature: feces | place: USA | collected 1985/1987
AATTATAAAAATAAAGAATAATTATAAATAATTATTGCATATAAACGAATAATAATGTTATATACTGTATACTCGGCATAAGACTTAGAATATACATTAGTAAATGTGAAGCAATCTAATAAAATCATCGTTTAGTTTTGATTGATTATATACATAACTATTCAAACAAAAGCTTATTGCCAATAGGATTTTCAGCTCATATAATATTCTAATTGTCTCATATTAATTTCAGAAGCGCTGCATTTTTAATAGCAAACAACGTTTCATTTAAAAAAATAATATGGCTGTTGACAAATTGGTTTATACCACATATACTTAGTTACATAAGCAACTAACTAAGAAAGCTGGTGATAGGTTTGTTCGAGGCGGATGACGGCCGGCCTTTATTCCAGCAGATCGCGGATTGGATAGAGGAGGGTATAATGAGTGGAGCGTTTAAGGATGAGCAGCAGATACCGTCTACTACGGAGATTTCGGGCGCTTACGGTATTAACCCGGCAACGGTGCTAAAGGGCGTAAACATACTGGTTGAACGCCGGGTAATATACAAAAAACGCGGGCTGGGTATGTTCGTGCGTAGCGGAGCCGCCGAGCTGGTGAAAAAAACGAGGCGGGAGCAGTTCTACGCTAAATTTATTCCATCTTTGATAAAAGAGGCGAAAAACCTTGGCGTTTCAATGGAAGAGCTTTGCTTGATGATACAGAGAGGGTATGAGGTATGAAGATCACAGTTGAGGGGATAAGCAAACGGTTTGGTCAGTTATGGGCGCTTAAAGATATCAACCTTGAGTTTGGTGACAACAAAATATACGGCCTGCTTGGGCGCAATGGGGCGGGTAAAACGACGCTTCTTGATCTGATGGCTGGGCGCATATACCCCAATGACGGGGCGATTAAGTTTGATGGGATGAACACGGACGACGGCGTTACGGGCGAATTGTTTTATATGAGCGCCGCTACGCTTTATCCCGAAGGGATGCGGGTACGGGGCGCGATGGAGTTCGCGAACGCGCTTTACCCGGGTTACGACGCCGCATACGCAAAGGAGCTTTGCGAAAGGTTCAAGCTATCTACGCGCGCGAAGATAAAAGGTTTGTCGACGGGATATAAAACGATATGCAAATGCGTTATCGCGCTTGCAAGCAACGCCCCGTTTGTTGTATACGACGAGCCGGCGCTCGGCCTCGACGCAAACCATCGAATGCTGCTTTACCAATGTATGATCGAGAATTATGCTCAGCATCCAAAAACCATCATTATATCCACGCACCTCATAGAGGAGGCCGCCCATTTAATAGAAGAGGCAGTAATATTGGATAATGGGGCGGTGATTTATCATGCGCCGGTCGAAACGCTGCTTTCAACTGCTTGCGTTATATCTGGGCCGGCTGAAGCTGTGGATGGGTTTTGCTCGGGGTACGACGTATACGGGGAGGAAACGCTCGGCGGATTTAAAGCGAAATATCTGGCGCAAAAGCCGTCGGGGCAAGCGCCTGACGATGTGAAAATCGGAAGGCCGGAGCTGCAGAAGCTTTTTGTTCAAATGACGGGAAGCTCAGACTGGAGGAATAGATTATGAGAATTATACCAGCGCTCAAATATTATGCGAAACACTGGCTTAAAGGCATAGCGGGATTTTTCCCGATTTCCATTTTGGTGTGCCTTTGGATGATGTTCGGCGTCAGAAACCTGTTTGGCGGCGGATTCTCAGGAGACTTCTCCGTACATGGCTGGGATATGATAACGATGGTGTTCGTTTTCGTTACGTGCCTAAACGCTTTTAAGGAGCAGTTTCTGCTGTTTAATCAAAATGGGATCGGACGCAATTCCCAATACCTTGCTTTTGCTGTGAGCCTTATTGCTTTTTCAGTGATAATCGCGGCAATTGACATACTCTTACAGGCTGGTCTTAGAAGCATATCTCCGTACACGTCCGTGTTTGAGCAAATATTCAAGGCCGGGCTTTCGGGAACGGCGGATAGCGGCATAAGCTTGATGTTGACTCAATTTCTTTGGGAGTTCTCCATATTTTTTATGGTGGGCGCAATCGGCTATACCCTGACAAGCTTTATGTACCGATTGAACAAGTGGGGGAAAATAGCATTTTGGTTGGGCGTGGTTTTCGTATTAAACCTCTGGCCTAGGCTTTTCGGGGTGACGTTTAAGTTTGGAACGCCCGGGCTTGCGGGCTATATTTGCGCGGCCATTCTCGTGGGCGCCGGGTTCTTGGCGCTGGCGTATGCCGTTACTTGGCGCATACCCGTTAAGCGCGAATCGGCCGTGGGCTGACGCGGACGCCGCGTTTAAATATCTATGGCGCGACTGGGTTTTGTGCATTATAATTAAGAAAAAGGCTGGCGGCGCTTCCGCCCGTTAACATCGGAGAGCGGCGCTGTCTAAGGAGGTTAGCAATGGGAGTTCCTACGCCGCATATCAACGCGAAGCCGGGTGATTTTGCAAAAACCGTGCTTATGCCGGGCGATCCGCTCCGCGCAAAGTACATTGCGGATAATTATTTTGACAATGCCTTGCTCGTAAATAATGTCCGGGGGGTACAGGGGTATACCGGCATGTACCGGGGCAAGCGCGTTTCCGTCATGGCAAGCGGCATGGGTATGCCGTCCATCGGAATTTATTCTTATGAGCTTTATCATGAGTACGGCGTTGAAAATATTATACGCGTTGGCTCCGCGGGCGCAATCCATCCGGATTTGAAACTGCGATCCATCGTGCTTGGCATGGGCGCGTGCACCAATTCCAATTACGCCGCGCAGTTTGGTCTGCCGGGCGCGTTCGCGCCGATTGCCGGTTATTCGCTGCTAAAAAAAGCGGCGGAGGCCGCGGAGCGCATGGGCTTGCCCTTCATGGTAGGGAATCTTTATTCTACAGATACGTTTTACGACGATTCTCAAAGGCTGGGCGACTGGCGTAAAATGGGCGTGCTGGCGGTTGAGATGGAGAGCGCGGCGCTTTATATGAACGCGGCGCGCGCCAATAAGAACGCGCTATGCATATGTACCATATCGGACTGCCCGTTTACCGGGGAGGAGTTAAGCGCAGAGGAAAGGCAGAAAACCTTTACTCAGATGATGGAGCTCGCGCTGGAAATAGCGTGAATGTTAGATTATCCGCCGCTGATTTATACGGCCTAGAGCCGAGCGCGGCGCGGCTGGGATTCTAGCTCTTGAGAACCGCTCAAAGCGCCGGATATGCGCTAAGGTAAAAACCAAGAGGATGCTCTGGCGCAAGAGTATCTGCGTCTGCCGAACTTAATTTTATCTTTCGTGGCTGTACGGTTGCTGCACGCGTGCCCATAAACGGGCCTGCTGACAAAAGAACGGCGATATGCTGCTAGAAGGGAAGCGTATCGCCTTTTATTTCGTTGGAATCTAAAGGGGCGGCGCTCCTTTTGCAGCCGGCGCTGCGAAGTAAAGTGTAGAGCGATATACATCTGACAGCGCCGCCGTAATATCAAGGGCGTTTCGTGCGGATTTACGATGCATCGGCGGCCGTAAAGGAAAGCCAATAGAGGCGGACAATATATACGAAATCTTCGTTTATCGTTCCTCTTGTAAGCTTCGGTGCATTTGTCACTAAGCGCGACTAAAGTTCCGCTCCGCACCTCGGATGAGGGCGGAGGTATAGAGATAGAGAAAACGAACCACATTTGAAAAGCGAGCCGAAATTTATGTTTGCATATTTAGCCATAATGCAGGTCGAACGCCGCCCCTGTTATCCCCATTTAAAGGATGAAAACAAGAGGATATGTTGCATTTAAGGATATTGTTGCCCTGGATACCTATGTTGCCGTCGCCGTGGACGTATACGGCTTTGACATTATTACGGCCGGGTGACCGAAGCCACCACCACCATGAATAACCCTCTGACGTTGCCGCTCGTTTAATGTTGTTCTCATCTTTCCTTTGAAACCAATACATTTGATTCTTACCTCGGTTTAACAGCTTGGAGCTGCTGTCGCCAAAATACTTGCAAACCGCTTCTTCGATGCTTAACAAAAACACGCTGTCCCGCGTATCCTCTCCGCCCTCTGTCCCATACCAGGGGTTATCGGGGTTTTTGTTTATCACCGAGATGATTCTTGATTGGTCGGCTTCTCTAAATGCATCATAGAACGAACCGTTAAGATATTTTCTTAACGCGCAGTATGCCCATGTAGTATCTCTGTAAACGTCATGGTAAGCTCTTAATTCTATTATACCTTCGGTAATTATTAAAGCCGCATTGTTCTTTATATCAAGAACGCGCCAATCATAACCGCCGAATGGCACTATTGAGCCAATATTAAGCCCTTTCATTGTCCCTCTCCTTAATCGGGAATAGTAAATCAAGCTGCAGGTCTTTCATTTGACCATACTGAACATAATTATAAAAATTCAATGTCTCTTCAAAACCTTGTCCCGCTACGGTTTCAGGCGACGTCCACCGGGGGGAACCCCAGTCATTTTCATATTTATCACTCGCGTTTACCCACGCGCCCAATAAACGCCAGTCTTCAAAATCCCACGACCTTAATACGTGCGCCGCATATAATCCGCCCTTGAAAACTCGTTTTATAAGCGGCGAAGGGATCTCCATATCGCTAGGAACGGACACCCACGTCTCATATATGTGCGAGGGTTCTCCAATTTCGGCCGTCCCCTGAGAGCAGTCGAAACCGAAGCACCGCGCGTCTGGCTTAATGTGTAGCAATCCGCTCTCATCTACAAACTGCTTAATCATGTCCGCCGTTTTGCCTTCGCAGCCTTCACCAGAGGCGTAGGCGGCTGCCACGGTCATGGGCGGAAGGTAAACTATCCGCACATCTTTGTCCTCAAGTTTACTTAATTTATTACTTGCCTGGTTAAGTTGTTCCATTGACTTTTCCTCCTTGAAATGAACTTTTGTGACAGTTAGTGAATCTACAACTTCCATCAAGCTTTCGTCGTCCGGCAGCGCAAACTTCGCGCCCATGAGGTTGAGCTTATCGATAAAAGCTTTGGTGACGCTGCGAATTGTGGACAGCGCGGTAATTTCGTCCTCAATGTCGGCAAGGCTCCGCTCGAAGGCTTCAATTGCAACGCGCGCGTTCGCGCTTTGCAGAACCTCGGCAATCTGTTTGAGCGGTATCCGCAGTTTACGAAGAACGATAATCTGACGCAGACGCATGACGGCCTCGTTATCATATGCGCGGTATGCGGAATTTTCTTGTTTCGCTGGGGTTATCAACCCGATTTGCTCATAATACCTGAGTGTGCGGGTTGAGATAGAGAACAAATTTGATACCTGACTGATGGTTTGCAGTTCCATGAGTATTTTCTCCTTTAAGTATTTTCTCCTTTAAGGGTAGTATAAAGGTTGACGCGACGTCAAAGTCAAGAAACCATTACGAAATATTTCTGTTAAATGAACAGAAAAACAAGCTGCTGCTTGCCGTGTAGATAGTATAAATTTGCCGCGCCTTTTCATTTAAAGTATACTTCCTCTTATATTTGTATCCATTTTACCACATCGATCTAATCTTGTCAGTTTGGTTTTTCCTAGACCTCCGTTTGACAGGCATTTAAGGCTTAACCTGCTGAGAAAAAGGGGCAAGCTAATGCTGTACTTGGTTGGTAATGTTGTAATCACCGAGTTTCGTATAGTAAAGGAGAATGACGGTAGGGGGTAAGGGAGGTTTCTTGTAGATTATCCCTCTGCCTGCAAGTCCTATATGAGTTCCCCGGCGCGCTGGTGACGTCGATAGGCGTTGTGTGTCATCTTACATATTCTGTCATCATTCGATGGGGTTGGACGGAGCTCCATATCGCAAATGTACAGGAGGCTAAAGTATCTAAAATATATTTAAACAGCGGTTTTAAGAGTTGATTTAAGCGTAAAAAACGGCGCAGCTGTAAGCCGCGCCGTTTTCATGTTTTCGCTTCGCCCGTCGATGGCGGTTCATCCTAGATCTAATTCACCAATTTCCGCATCTTGCGGAGTAAAGGGGATTAGAAGCTCCTGCGAGCCTGGTAGCAAGCGTTGCAGTAAATAGGCTTGTCGTTCTTGGGTATAAAAGGAATCTTCGTGCTTGCGCCGCACTGAGCGCAAACGGCGTCGTACATTTCGCGCTCGCCTCCGCGCTGTGTTTTACGGTTGCTTCTGCACGCTCTGCAGCGGGTAGGCTCATTCTGGAAGCCTTTATCCGCGTAGAACTCCTGCTCGCCTGCCGTAAATACAAACTCCGCGCCGCAATCCTTGCATACCAATACTTTTTCCTGGAACATGTGTTGAATCCCCTTGTAAATAAATATTTTGTATTCCGTGCCTCGGCTGACCTGGTTTTTGCCCCCACACCCGCCGACTGGAAGTTTCGCTACCGAGCAAAATGCCTCCCACTACCGCTTCTCTCGGGACTTATGTTCGCAATGGATTGGGCTACATGACGCTACCTTGATAACCAAGACGTGATATGCTGCATAACCATTATCGCAAATATTCCCGGTCGGACTTACTTCTAAGCCGCACCATGCTCATCGGCCGATTAACCGACTTATGTGGATCGTTTCGCCTGCGACTGGCATCGATTTTCAACCACAGACCCGAAACTCGGTCTACGGGATTATTATACGCCGATAAATTTGAAAACGCAACTACATATTTTGGCGGAAAAGGTAGTAATCGTTTAAAAATTGCCATACGCGAAAGCCGCGGCGCGAGTTATTCATGAGCTCATGCGATTAAGGCGCTTGTAAAGACCGAAATTGCTAAGCGCTCAAAAGGCTCAATGGCTGGGCATCTCATCATATTGCGCGCGCGGCCCGCCGATATATTTAGGCCGTGTTCGCGCCATGGTTACGTTAGCTTCGCCGATCCGGCGGTTTTTAGCGTGTATGGGTACGACGACCGGCCGCATATGCATACCGATAAAGGTTCCGCCAATATCAATTCCGGCGCACGCCTGCCCTTTCAGGTCCTCTACGATTACCGGGTCGCTCAGAAGTTCGAGCGCGAGAGAGGCAAACGCGCCGCCCGCATGCGGGTGCGGGCGTACCCAAACCTGAGTGAGGCCGTATTTATTCATACACTCCCGTTCGACAACAAGCGCCCTGTTTAAATGCTCGCAGCATTGGATCGCCAAATAAAGCCCGCGTTCCCGTATCAAGGGAAACACAGCGTCTATAATCGCGCTGGCCGCATCCGAATTGGAATAAGTGCCTATGCAGCGCCCCATTACCTCGCTTGTGGAGCATCCAATAACGACAATATCCTTTTCCCGCAGGGCGGAGGCAGAATCAAGAAGCTCCAGCATGGCCGCTTCAGCCTGTTCCATAATGCTATTCATTAACGTTAACACCTCTTTGTTTTATACTAGCAGCAGTATTATATTCCCCATAGAATGATTTTGCAACACGCAGTAGATATACAGATTCTTCAATTCGTCTTCTGTAAGCGCTATATACCGGACATATATAACAATTAGAAAGATTGATGTCACGTTTAACTGAAAGTGAGGATAAGGAGATCCCCATGCGCTTGACTTTATTACGGCGTATTAAGCGGGCTAAAGGCGGCTTTGGGCCGTTCAGCTAAAAATAGGGTGGAGAACAGATCGGCGGCCGCCTTAATTTGAAGTGAGCGTTATGACAAAATCATTAAACGGCTGGTTTTACCGAACATAAATTTGCCGCTGATAAATATGTAAAACCGATTTCTCAAACATCCGCCCAGGCATCAGGCGAAGCCAATACGCAAGTTTTTGAACCTCCCCGGCGTATTGCAGATATTAGTTGAGCTGATAGGAATAGCTTCCAAAGGGTAATTTTTCACCTTAAGAAGATAAAACGTTCACATACGAAAAAAATCCGTATGCTATAATAACCTATATTGAAGGCGGCTAAAATGGCTTAACTGGCTGCCGAAAAAGGGGGATGTTATGCACGTATGGTTTAGGATATTTTTAATCGTATTTGGGCTTTTTTTAATTTTAGATACGTTTTTTGCCGCCGGCCTGAGCAACATGAACCTCGGCGTAATCATGCCGCTTATCATTGGCTTTCCCCTACTGATTCTCGGAATATTCTACGGCCCTATTACAGGCTGGATGTCAGGCTATACGCTGGGTAAATGGATTAAATGGCTGATGGTGTCCGTATACGGGCTGTTCTTCATATGTTTCTTTATCTGCACATCTATACTTATTTACTATGGAAACGCCAAGCCGGATGAGAACGCGGACGTTATGATTGTGCTGGGGGCGGGGATACATGGCGAGCAGCTTACGCTGTCGCTTGCAGCTCGGCTTAATACAGCGGTGGAATATCTGGAGGCCAACCCTAAAACAACGGTTATTGTTTCGGGCGGGCAGGGGAGCGGAGAGGATATCTCGGAGGCGCTTGCGATGCAGCGTTATCTGCTTCGCCGCGGGGTTGCGGAAGAAAGGATTATAATGGAGGATGCTTCTACCAGTACGGTCGAAAACTTTCGCTTTTCCCGGGGAATTATAGAGGATATATATCCTGGCGATCCGCATATCGTGTTCGTTACAAGTGGATTCCATGTTTTGCGCGCTGGGCTTGTCGCGCGGGCGGAAGGCGTTGAGGCGCAGGGGTTGGGCGCGCCCAGCCTGTGGTACCTGTATATAAACGATTATATGCGTGAGTTTGCGGCCATTGTTCAATACTGGATATCAGGCAAAATCTAACGCGCCCCAAAGATATGCGCATGCGTTTATCATAAAGGATTGAATTGATAGGCGATGAGTTGCCGTATTTTTTGGATAGAAATCGTGTTTTTTCTCATTCCGGAAATTAATTGGATTTTTTATTGATTATTTAGGCGAAATGGTCTTATAAGCCTTTGTAAGTGTTTATAGAACACGCTCGAAGTGTCTTAAATCAAGGGCTTTCCGCATATTTCTGTTTATTGTTTATATCTCTATTAAGGTTGAAAAGTCGGGCACCATTTCAGCACCAAAATTAAGAACAAACACATAAGCATAGGGCGACGTTACCACGCCTACAAGGACAGAATAGAACCATGCTGGATTTACGCTATTATGCTACGCAACAGGGTTCAATAGACCTTGCAAACAAAGGCTTTACAGGCACTAAAACTGATAGGGCAAGGCATTTCCTCGAAAAAAGCTCAGTACCGCGTAACATTTTTATGAGGGGAATACCATCCATTCCTTATTCTAAAACATTTCCATACAAAGCGTGGGCAAGTGAAAAAGTAAAGGAAATACCGCCGCATCCAATGAAATGTTACAAACAATCACAGTACAATGATGGGTGTAAAAATTCCGTAGCAAGCATAGAAACAGGGTATCCTTTCCGTAAAATGCACTGCATTTTCGCTTATTGGGAATATCCCAAACCCTTTATAAACAAAAGTATAAATCCTAAATCTCGTACCTTGTTCCATGTGAAAGTAACAGTCCATCTGTTAATTTCACACATATGATTATTGTATTCTCATCATCGAAATTATTATGTCCATTATCTATCCATTCAGAAAATACATTTTTCAACTTCTCGGCAATCATGTGATTTTCTTCTCTCCCAAAATAACCTAAATTGATACCTCTTCCATGTGCTGTAAACCACTCGGCAGCTATTCCAATAGTAGAATTGTTCTCCATATGTTTCATTTTATTTGAAAGTGCATGTGTAATAATATAAAATGCACCATTCTCATAATAGGCATTTACGTATCGCACATAAGGCACTTCGTTTTCTACTGTTGCCAATGCAATAATGGTATCTTTTCCAAAACGTTCAGTCATTATTTTTTCAGCTTTTTCACTCAAATTTTTCACAAGGTCATCTCCTTCGCAACTTACGATTTATAAATGTCTGGTTAAAATTATACCACTCAAGTATGCGGTTTCCTATCTTATTTGTACTCATTTCCTCGGAATAGCATAGCCAGCCTCCTTGCCAATGGTCGACATAAACGGGTTTCGCCCGCCGTTGACAAGTATGTCTGCCGCTGCTTATGCGGCAGAAAGAGAGCGGAAGTAACGAGTGCTTTCGCCCTTACATAGTATGGTATTTCTTTTTTTTCGCTCATTTTTATAAACGCTTTTTTGCGTAAATAGTGGAGCACCAATTTTACAGAATGTGACTAAAAAATAGCAGTTATGCATACATGGTTTATAGTTTTTTAGCGTAAAAGCCTTCTAAGTATGCATAACCGTATTCGTTTCAGTTCCGATCATTTATCACAATAGTTTATGATCAATCGAGTAAAAACATCTATTGAACGCCGTCAAAAACGCCTGTGAAGAGGATTTGGCCGCCGCCCGGGGTTGGCGCGTAAAGCACCAGCGCAAAAGGTTTATCGAAATATAGATCTTTTCCCCCTTTGTCAATTTTGGAAGAGCTTTCTCGGTCGGCGGACACGCTGTTTAATGCAGAACCGGTAACGCCAACCTCCAACGAGGCTGCGTGCAGAGCGCCGCTCAGGGCGGTTTTTTGACCAAGCAGGGTATTGGTGAGCGCCTCTTTATCAAAAAGCGAGTCCATTCCCAACGCGCGCAACGTATCCGCAAGGCTCGTCTTGGTGTTAAGCTTAAAGGAGGGGATATGCATTTTAAACGCACCGTTCTTAAGGTTGGAGGTTATATCGGCAAAGCGCGTAGCGTTCATACCGGACATCATTTTTGTTACGTCGCCGTCTTTGGGAAGCATTAGCATCAACCTGCCTCCGGTTAAATAATCCAGGCATAACGCCTGAAGCTCCCCATCCTCATAGTACGGCAAACTTGTGCTTGAGCGGACCATGAATTCCATCTCCTTGTCGCCGCTCGTTCCATGAAACGCCTTTTTCTCGACCAAACTCGGATCAAACGGCGTTTTCCATTGGTCTGAGAAATAGGCGCTGGACGCAAGAAGCAGGCTGGCGCTGGGATCCCATTCGTCAATTAAAGATGGCACGTAACCGTCCGTTTTTTTGTTTACCCATTTATTGATAGCGTCCGTACCGGATACGGCGGCGGCTGCGTTAATAATATCCATATGGTATTTCTCCGTCAGATCGCCGCCAAAGGGCTCCGCCAACGCTTCTTCAGAACCCAAAACAAGGGCGTTCGCCATCTGTATGGAGCCGGATTTCTTTGAGAGCTTTATACTGTTAATTAAGCTGTTAAGGACGTTAAAATATCCGTATTCAGCGTCCTCTTCACTTTCAAATTTTAAGCTTTTGAGGATTTCCCCCCGCGTAAGCTCGTCCGCCCCGGCGATAATCGCGCGTACGGCGGAGAACACGGCATATGGCGAGGCGATATAGCTGCCTTCCCCTTGTCTTATAAGCTCAGCGTTAAGCAAAAACGCGAAATCGTTCGCAGCGTTAACGGCAGGTACGCTCTTATCATCAATTTCATATTTCGTTTGACCGCCAACGTATTTTTTCTTAGCGTCGGTAGACGGTCCGTTCTGCTGCTCCGGCGTCGGCTTTATTTCGCTATTGGCAGGCCCGCAGCCAGGCAATGTAACAGCGCACATCATTATGACCACAGCAAACAGAGCTATACGTCTGATTAATACTGAAAAACCTTTCATGTTACGGTAAAACCCCCTTTTGGACTAAAACAAGTATAGCATGCAGCGGATATTAAATCAATGAATGCGGGCCGGCCGCCCATAAGCATAAATAAGATAAAACGCGTTAACCGTAGGGAAGTCTTCAATCAACAAGCTTGTGGATGCCGGGTGTTTCGGTATTTTTCGCAAAACGGAACCCCAGTTATTTTAATCGGGATACTTCAATATGGATGTTTTGTACGCTGAATATTGTTAGGTAAGGTTCACTCAGCCCATTTTCCCTGACAAGCGGGAAACATTTGGTTTTATATTCGATAGACGGTAAGTTCCGACAAACTAAAGCGCCGAAGTTCAGGCATAAAAAAAGGGCCTATTGGATAAAGGATTTCTTATCCAAAGCTGCCCGAATCTTGTGGAGGCGCCACCCAGAATCGAACTGGGGATGAAGGTTTTGCAGACCTCTGCCTTACCGCTTGGCTATGGCGCCGTGTGGAGCGGGAAACGGGGCTCGAACCCGCCACCTCCGCCTTGGCAAGGCGGCGCTCTACCGAATGAGCTATTCCCGCAAGGAAAAAGGTAAATGGTGCGGGCGAAGAGACTCGAACTCATACGCCTTTTGGCACCAGAACCTAAATCTGGCGCGTCTGCCAATTCCGCCACGCCCGCTTACAGATAGAAAAATGGTGACCCGTCGGAGATTCGAACTCCGGACACCTTGATTAAAAGTCAAGTGCTCTACCGGCTGAGCTAACGGGTCAAAAATGGCTGGGGTGGCAGGATTTGAACCTACGAGTGCGGGAGTCAAAGTCCCGTGCCTTACCGCTTGGCGACACCCCAATAACCCCGGCGTTATTGAAAGATGGGGTGAGTAGTGGGTCTCGAACCCACGACCTCCAGAGCCACAATCTGGCGTTCTAGCCAACTGAACTATACCCACCACAAAAATTGGCGCGCCCGCAGGGATTCGAACCCGGGACCTACGGCTTAGAAGGCCGTTGCTCTATCCTGCTGAGCTACAGGCGCAAACATAACGCCGCGGCTGCGGTATTGGGCTTGTATAAACCGGCACCCGCCAACATTTAGGTATTTTAACAGAGATAGATCCTTCTGTCAATAAAATTAAGTTGTTTTTTTCTATAAATGAAATAGAAGCTTAAAACACCATTCAGGAATTATTTCATTTTGTTCAGGCAAACTAATTAAAACAGGTACTGCCGTGGAGCGCGTTAGTGTTCTGTGACGACGCGCGCATGTAATCCGTATCCGGAAAAACATTCTGGAGGAAGCAATATGCTGATATTGTTTGTACGCGCAATAATTCTATATATCATTGTATATGTAATAATAAGGCTGACAGGAAAGCGCCAGGTGAGCGAGCTGCAGCCTTACGACTTGGTAATTACTTTGCTCATTGCGGATCTCGCCTCCGAACCCGCGGCGGATATGCGCATACCGCTGATGTACGGCATCGTACCGATACTCGCCCTGTTTTTAATGCAGCAGCTGTTTTCATTTCTATCATTAAAGAGCGACCGAATGCGCGGCTTTATTTGCGGGCATCCGCTTATAGTGATATCAGGCGGAACCGTGCAGGAAGAGGTCCTGCGCGCTTCAAGATATACCCTGAACGATTTGTTGGAACAGCTGCACGAGAAAGATATTTTCGATATTGGGCAGGTTCAGTATGCTGTTTTAGAAACAAACGGCGAGCTGTCCGTAATTTTAAAAGGGCAATATCAGCAGCCCACTTATCAGGATTTTAACCTGACGCCGCCGCAGGCCGACCCTCCAGCCATATTGGTACTGGACGGTAAGTTGAACGAAAAAGCGTTAAAGAGAATAAAGCACAGCCCGGATTGGCTTCTTTCGCAGTTAAACAAAACAGGGAGGCGCAGCTTTAACGAGATACTTCTCGCAAGCCTCAATAATGAAGGCTCCATGTATATTCAGGATAAAAAAAAGTACGGAGGGCAATCGCGCACGTTGAAGATGGGGGGTGAACGTGTTTATGAACAAGAATAAGGTGCGTTCACATGCTTTAAAAAGCTATATTGCGGTTTTAATTACGGTTCTGTTTTTAACGTTTCTATTTATTTATCCTCGCTACTTTCTAAAAAAAATGACGGGGGAGCTGATAAGAACATCGAAAGAAACAATAGATTTAGTGCAGAATGAAGAGTGGGAAAAGGCCGTGAGCAATGCACAATCCATGGTTAAACGCTTTGAGGAATCTCGCGACCCGCTCAAGCTGTTCATCAATCATGAGGATATCGACGAACTTGAGGAGGCGGTAAAAAGCTGCCTTCAGCTTGCTAAAGCTGAAGACAGCGGCCAGTTCCTTGTCGAGCTTGTGTTCATCATCAGTCAATCCAGCTACCTTGAATCCATTGAAACGTTAACCTTATTCAATCTCTTCTAACTGCTTCAGGCGCTCTGAAAGCGTATCGAGCATCTCCCGATGGGCGAATAGCTTTTTCCGCTCCTCATCAACTACGCGTTCGGGCGCTTTCGCGATAAACCCGGCGTTATTAAGCTTACCTTCAGCACGGGCTATCTCGCCGCGCGTTTTATCCATTTCCCCCGCAATGCGCTCCCGTTCCTTCTTAATATCAATGAGCTGGTTAAGCGGGATATACGCCTCTGCCAACGCGCTAGCCACGGAAACCGCATTGGGTTCCACGACTTGTTTATCCTCCTGTACGTTCACTCGCGACGCGCCCGCAAGCCTAGCTATGTAGGCCGAAGCCATAATACAGACCTGGGCGCGCTCCGGCTTTGCCACGAGCGTCAGCTCAACCTTTTTGGCGGGCGGCACGTTCATCTTGGCGCGCATATTCCGTATTGCGCGGATAATATCCATTACCCCCTCCATCGCCTCCGCCTCGCGTACAAACTGATTATCCGCTGAAGCCCGAGGCCATTTGGAAAGCATGAGGAAGCCCTCGCCGTTGGGCAAATATGAGTAGAGCTCTTCCGTAATAAAGGGCATGAACGGGTGGAGCAGCTTCATGGAATCGCCGAGCACGCGCACCAGAACAGCCTGCACATGCGCTTTGTCCGCTTCATCTTGCCCGTAAAGCCGCGGCTTTGCCATTTCAATATACCAATCGCAGAATTCGTTCCAAATAAAATCATACGCCTTTTGAGCCGCTAAGTTCAAATCATAAGCGTTGAAATGAGCGGTAACGTCCTGAATCACGCAATCGAGCCGATGCAAGATCCATTTATCCGCGATATCCATTCGATTCGCGTCTATGCTCCCGCAAACCCCCTCGCCCAGGTTCATGATAACAAAGCGGGCCGCGTTATAGATTTTGTTGCAGAAATTGCGCGCGGCCTCTGCCTTTTTCGGGTAAAACCGCATGTCGCTGCCGGCGGAGTTGCCGGTGATTAAGCTGAATCTCAAAGAATCCGCCCCATAATCCCGTATAATTTCCAAAGGATCAATGCCGTTGCCAAGGGATTTGGACATTTTGCGCCCCTGATCATCCCGTACGATACCGTGTATATATACCGTATCAAACGGCTTAAGCCCCATTACCTCTATACCAAATACGATCATGCGGGCAACCCAGAAAAAAATGATGTCATAAGCCGTAACCAGCGTTGAGGTCGGGTAAAAATAGGCCAGCTCATCCGTATCATCCGGCCAGCCCAGGGTGGAAAAAGGCCACATGCCCGAGCTGAACCAGGTATCGAGCACATCCTCATCCTGGCTTACCGTTCCGCCGCATTTAGGGCATGAGGATGGAGCGGATTGCTCAACGATTGTTTCCCCGCACCCATCGCAGTACCATGCGGGTATTCGATGCCCCCACCATAGCTGCCGTGATATGCACCAGTCCCGGATATTTTCCATCCAGTTAAAGTAGGTTTTTTCGAAGCGCTGAGGCACAAACCGGATTTCACCGGAGCGCACGGCTTCAAGCGCCGGTTTGGCCAGGGGCTTCATATCAACAAACCACTGCTTGGATATCATCGGTTCGACCGTAGTCCCGCAGCGGTAACACCCGCCCACATTATGGGCGTATGGTTCCGCTTTCACCAGCGCCCCCGCCTGCTCGAGCGCCTCAACAAACGCCTTGCGGCACGCAAACCTGTCCATGCCCGCAAATTCCCCGCCCAGCTCGTTGATACGTCCATCCCCGGTGAATACGCATAAGGAGGGCAAGCCTGCTCGCGCGCCAACCTCAAAATCATTCGGGTCATGGGCGGGCGTTATTTTTACCGCGCCCGTTCCAAAATCCATCTCAACATAGGAATCCGCCACGATGGGGATCTCCCTGCCCACAACGGGCACGATCACCTTTTTTCCTATAAGCCCCTTGTATCTTTCGTCATTCGGGTTTACGGCCACGCCCGTATCGCCCAATATGGTTTCGGGACGCGTCGTCGCGCATACGATTGAAAAGCTCTTATCCGGCGCGTCGTAGCGTACATGCCATAAGTGGCTGCTTTGCTCTTCGTATTCAACCTCCGCGTCGCTCAACGCCGTTTTACAATCCGGGCACCAGTTGATTATACGGTTCCCCCTGTAAATCAGCCCTTTATGATAAAGGTCAACAAACGCCTTTGTAACAGCCCTGCTGCAGCCCTCGTCCATCGTGAAGCGTTCCCGCTCCCAATCGCAGGAGCAGCCAAGCTTCTTTAACTGTTCCACTATCCTCCCGCCATACTCGCGCTTCCATTCCCACGCGCGCTCAAGAAAACCGCCGCGGCCGGCTTCCTGCTTCGTCAGCCCCTCCTTCGCCATCTCCTCAACGATTTTTACCTCTGTGGCTATTGACGCGTGATCCGTTCCCGGCAGCCAAAGGGTTTCAAAACCGCTCATCCTCTTATAGCGGATTATCGCGTCCTGAAGCGTTTCATCAAGCGCATGCCCCATATGCAGCCTTCCCGTGATGTTAGGCGGCGGTATCACTATGCAGTACGGATCTTTTTCGCGGTTTGGCTCCGCATGAAAACAGCCGTTCTCTTCCCAACATTCGTACAGCCTGCCTTCTACCGCGCTATGGTTATACGTCTTCTCCATTTCCCTTTCCATATTCAGCCTCCAAACTCTAAATATAACAAAAGCCCTCTCATTCAAAGGACGAGAGGGCCGGCTCGCGGTACCACCTTTGTTGAATGCATCAAAAATACATTCCACTCAAGCATGATAACGGTATGCGCCCGTTCCGTACTACATATCGCCCGGAAAGCTCGGGAGCGACGTTCCGCGCCTTTTTGCCGGCAACCCTTTCAGCCGGTGGGGCGGCCTCTCTGACGCATAATTACGCGCGTACTCCTCTCCGTCTTCGCCAATATACATAAAAACAGTTTATGCGCCGCGCCTTAAAATGTCAAGCGCTATTCATCCGGATCCTGCTTAGCCCCGCAGGAACCGCAAAACCGGCTGTTTTCGCGTAGCTGCGCGTTGCAGCTTTGACAATAGCGAATTGGGGTTGCGTTCTCCTCCTCCAAAACCTCCGCGTGCTGATCCTCTAATTTCGTGCCGCAATTGGTGCAAAAAGCAAAGTCCGCCGGAATCGTTTCGCCGCAATGCGAGCAAACGCTGGTTTGATTTGCTTCCTGCGCCCTGTCAAGCTTAATTCGCTTAATTTGGCCGTTTAACTCATCAATCGCCAGATAACGCTCCTGTATCTTCTCGCAAAGGTCAACGGCCGTATGATCGAACAGATCGCTTTTTTCAGCGGCGTACCGCCCCCAGATATAAATACCAAGCTCAAGCTGTAAGCCCTCAATCTTTTTGTTCTCACCGTTTATGGCGCTTTTCAGCTTCTGTATTTCAACCAGGTCGCTTGTCTTTGTCACGGCATTGTGCGCCGCGTTCCCTACCTTATCGAAAAATCCCATAATAAGCTCCTTTCCTTTCATTGTATTATCCCTACATCATATGCTTTTATATGTACTTGCCATTCGCCAAAATACGCCGCGTATCGCCGGTAACACGTCCGCGCAGGCATGCGATAAAGATACTTTACCTCCTAAGCTTGGGACAAATTGTGGCGCAGCCCCTTAGGATAATGGTTTTTCAGCTTTCCCGAGCCCGCCTTTCCATAGCCCACTGTAAACCCATCCGCTTCAACGGCGCAGTACCCCTTCATGCCCTTGGGCGCGTTAAGCTCATAGCCCGAAAGAAACGCGCGCAACTCTCTTGAA
>OHLH01000882.1_pt1 | contig 17638 bp, 8 predicted proteins | sample 1569061 | NCBI WGS metagenome assembly OHLH01 (sample SAMEA3879603, study PRJEB24766) | human gut metagenome | biome: human-associated habitat; feature: feces | place: USA | collected 1985/1987
ACTTCTTCGCTCGCGGTATTCTGTGCTTCTGATGAAGTTGTTGTTGCAACGATAGCTGATGTATTTTCTGGTGTTTGATCGGACGCATGTTGCTCATCGGCTTTGACTTGTTGTGTCGAAAAAGCTAACAAAACGGCTGTGAAAACAGAGAAATAATATGGTATAATAAAGGGACATTATCATGCGGTAATGTTCCTTTAATGCGTAACAAAGCCTAGTTTGGCTGTAATAGAGAGGACTGTATAAAATGAACGTAATGGAAGAATCCCTACAGAAACACAGAGAATGGAAAGGCAAGATAGAGGTCTGCTCAAGAGCAAAGGTAAACAATGCAAAAGACCTGACGCTGGCTTACACACCAGGCGTTGCTCAGCCTTGCCTTGAGATACAGAAAGATCCTGACCTTTCATATGAGCTTACAAGACGTGCAAATCTTGTGGCTGTTATCACAGACGGCTCTGCTGTGCTTGGTCTTGGCAATATTGGCGGTCTGGCAGGTATGCCTGTTATGGAGGGCAAGTGTGCACTTTTCAAGGAGTTCGCAGACGTTGACGCTTTTCCACTTTGCATAAAGTCCAATGACGTTGACGAAATAGTAAACACCATCGCTATGATATCAGACAGTTTCGGTGGTATAAATCTTGAAGATATCGCCGCTCCAAGGTGCTTTGAGATAGAGGCTAAGCTTAAAGAAAAAGTTGATATCCCTGTTTTCCATGACGATCAGCACGGAACTGCTATCGTTGTCGGTGCGGCACTTATGAACGCCTGCAAGGTAGCAAACAAGAAAATAAGCGACATTACACTGGTAATTAACGGTGCAGGTGCAGCCGGCTGTGCTATAGGAAAGCTTTTGCTTTCTCTCGGTATCGGCAACCTTATCATGGTAGACCGTGAGGGAATAATCTGCGAGGGCGATGATTATCTTAACGAGGCTCACGCTGAAATGGCTAAGGTCACAAACAAGAACAAGCTTCACGGCTCTCTTGCCGACGCACTCAAGGGTGCAGACGCTTTCGTGGGCGTTTCCAAGCCAAAGCTTGTGACCGCTGAAATGGTTAAATCCATGAACGACAAGCCTATACTTTTCGCAATGGCTAACCCGACTCCTGAGATAATGCCTGACGAAGCAAAGGCGGCAGGTGCGTTTATCGTTGGCACAGGACGTTCAGACTTCCCTAACCAGATAAACAACGTTATCGCTTTCCCTGGCATTTTCAAGGGGGCACTTGCAGTAAGGGCTTCTGACATCAACGAGGAAATGAAAATGGCTGCAGCAAAAGCTATCGCAGGCTGTGTGCCTGAGGACAAGCTCAATGCGGAATTTATTCTGCCTAACTCTTTTGACAGATCTGTACCGGTCGCTGTGGCTGAGGCTGTGGCAAAGGCTGCAAGAGAAACAGGCGTAGCAAGAATTTAGGAGGTTTTTTCAAATGGCAACGATAAGCTACACTCCAAAGGGAGTATGTTCAAGAAAAATAGATATCGAAGTAGAGGACGGTATCGTAAAGAAAGTGCATTTCACAGGTGGCTGTAATGGCAACACACAGGGTGTATCAAAGCTTGTTGAGGGCATGAAGGTTCAAGACGTTATTGACAGACTTGAGGGTATCGACTGCAACGGACGTGGCACATCATGTCCTGCTCAGCTTGCTGAGGCTTTGAAGTCTGCACTCTAAGCTTTCGTACTGAACATAACACGGATATAATAACGGGCGAACACTGTTCGCCCCTACAGAAAAAATACACGGACTGCATTTTGTGTGCAGTCCGTTTTTTTGTACATATTCTAATTTTCTGTCGCTGCGCTTTGGGTGAAACTCATTGAAACAAATCCCGTACCAGTCACCGTAATATTGGTATGATTACCGTCAGACCACTGCTCTGCACTGTTAATGCCGTTCGTTCGATAGAACTGAATATCATATTGGTTTTTTTCAGCAGAATTCACTTTCAAAGTGACAGTGGCTCTGCCAGAACTGTCCTTTGAAATAATCAGATCATAAGTATTCTTAAACCATGGGCTGATATCAACATAGTTCGTATTCCAAGTCAGGGTGACAGTACCCTCGCCACTGCCTGACAGGCGGTAGTTGAAGCCGTCAAGGTCTTTAGGCGAAGTAGCATTGTCGATGAATGTGCCTGTCCATGTTGCTGATGTGTTATCATTTATATAGATAACGCCAAGCTTTGCGGAGAGTGGTTTCAACTCTGCCTGATTTGTAGGAGTGGCTGTCACTCTCATGTATATGTCAGACTTTGTGAGCTGTGACTTATCAAAAGTCAGCACAAATTCATGCTTGTTGAAATCGTCAGCCATAAGTTTCAGAAGTGAAAACTCTATTTTTGAATTGCTTCCAAAAGTCTTTTTTTCACCGTTATATTCAACTGAGTATTTTGCAGTTTCTTCTCCGGTAACGGCATTTCCGTTGCTGTCCACAAGCTCGGCTGTCAAAGTGTATGTGATATCCTTGTCATTATGCTTTATCAATGTTTGCGGATAGTTGCACACATTGACTGTCACACAAGGCGAGTTTTCCATACTGCTAAAAGTTATCGTCCTTGGAAGATCATTTTCATCTGTTGTAAGATAATTAGATGAAAACAGCATGCCAGCTCCCTTTTGTGTGGATACAACTCGCTTTACACTTGAAACGCTGGTATAAGCCGCCAAGACACCAATAGTACTGAGTGCGGCTGCCGCAAAAGCTATCCATATTGCAAGCCACGATCTTTTAAGCTTTTTTATAAATTGGTCTTTCATAACAGCCACCCTCCTCTCTATTTTGTGATTTATTACTTTCTCTGAACTGTCAGGTAGACCATATCAGTTTCTTTATTGTTTTGGACTTTATCATTCCATTTTACTCTGATTATAAAATAATCGCAAAACGGATCTTTATTGTCAATTACCGTCAGTGTATCCGATTGCCAATAAAGTGCCTCGGCATTTTTCTGAACATTGCCGTAGCTGTCATAGGACTTTTCGTGAAGTGTGCTGTTAGCAAGTATCTCCGAGCCTTGCTGATTGAGATAATGTCCCGAGATCTTATTGCCGTCTATTTTGTAATAAAACGTTTTATTCTCTTCATCAGAAACATAAACGACAGCTTCTGATTTTTCAGTTTCACTGACGCTTTTCGCACGGTATATCTCATACTCAAAAGGGATATTCGTTGTATGTGCAAGCTGTATTTGATATTGTTGCACGTCTGCCCCGCCTATGCCGAAAACAAAGTCTTTATAACTGCCGTTCTCAACATCTATATCTGCCATTTCAAGATTTGCCACAGATTCTTTGTTTCCTGCGGTGATATAAAGCTGAGTAGGGGCATTTATTTTTGTTGTAAGAGCAATAGAACGTTTGTGAGTAAACCACGCATAAACAGGCAGTGCCACAAGCAGTACCACCGAGATGGATACTGCTATGACCAGCTGGAGCTTCTTCTTTTTTTCTAATTTTCTGAATTTTCCAAAAATGCTTTTTGTCATAATTTTCTCCTGAAAATGCCTGCTTATTATGAATTTATAAAGCCTGTTTCTATTTTTGCGTTTGTGTAAACAACATAGTCGCTTGAGGTAGTTCCATTAACAACTGAGTTGTTGTCATTAAGCAATACTGCGGTAAGCTCAACTCTATAGTTCGCATAGGTAAGTCCCTGCTCCTCAAAAGCCTTGCCTGTTTTTACTGTAAATTTCGTAACGGCTGTGTTTTGTTCTTCGCCATTATAGCCAGTGGTAAAAACGCACTCCTTGCCATTCAGACCACTGCTTGGTGTGGCGTTTTCCAAAGTAAAGCTACTGAGATATTTGCTAATATCGTTTGTCTGCTTATAATCGCCACTATTGTCCTTAACATACAACCTCATTGTATACTGTATTTTTTTGCCACTGTCCTTTGTTGATCGACTCAAAGCAGACAGATCATAGATAGCATTTGCTGTTATTGCCATTTCTTCTGTAGTCATATCTTTGGCATTGATACCAAGCTGCGAAAATGGTGAATCCTTCGACTCAAGAACCGTTGACTCTGCAACGTTATAGTTTAGCTGTGCCACCGTCATTGCCTTTCTATAGTAGCGTCTGGCAGGCATATCTCCACTTTCAGAGATAGAGCTGTTCTCAATATTGTTCTGGCTATATGCAACATATGACGACGCATTTACACCGATACCGGTTTTTGTATCCCCGTCCTTACGCTCAGGAAACTGATCTATGATCCCTGCAGTACCATAAGTTAAGCTGATATCCGCCTTGACAGTTATAGAACCATTTGTGTCACTATTGATATAATCGTAAACCGAATCGGGATACATCAGCATATAGCTGTCTTTAGCTTCTGAAAGTGTCTCAGTCTTGCTTATTTTTGCGTTTGATAACTCTGTGTCTGAACTGTTTAAAATGCTGTAATCAACATTCACCGAAGTTCCTGCAATGATCTTTGCATTAGCTCCCGCATCTTTTTCATCAAAGCTCTTCATAGAGAATTTAAAAGCCTGATACATATTGAAATCGTCACTCTTATAGCCATTAAATGTATCTCTAAGGCTCTGATCAATGCTTATCTTTGATGTCATTGTCGCACGGACAAAATTATTTGACGCTGTTATCTCCTCTGGGTCATGAGCCGTCACATTTACTAGCTGTGTAAAAAAGTTTGCAATAACATATGCGCCAGTGTCATTATTTGTCACTTGGACAAGATTTGTAGGAATATTGCCATTGAGCTTTCTTGGCTTATTACCGCTATAATAATTCACAAAGTTCTTGATGACTTTTTTTGAGCTTCCCGTTTCCGGAATATTGATAGTGAGATAATAGTTCTCGCTTATTATCATTTCGTCATTATCATTTTTAGGTGTATCACTATTCGCTGAAACAGTTATCTTATAAGCGCCTGTTTCATTCTCACCAGCAGGTCTATAATACTTGCCGTCGCTTGTTTTTACAGTAGCTGTAGCTTCATCAGCTGCCTCAACAAGTGTTCCGTCAGATGATTCTTTAGCTGTTACCGACGCATATCTTAACAGTACATCATTCATTGTAACCGGTTTAAAGCCACTTATATTTGTCAAGTCAAGCTCACCGGTTGTTTTATTAAACTTAGCATCACTTGCGGTAGAATGATAAGTCTTGTCATTGTTATTTGCATCAACAAGAGTTAGCTTTGTATCATCGGTAAGCACACCACTGTCAGTGGCACTATCACCAATAAGATAAAGCTTTTTATCAAAGCTCCAAAGCAGACTGTCACCGTTATTGAGCATTTTTTCCCATTCGTTAGCGGATTTGTAATAGGAATACTTAAAATAAGTAGTAACAGGTGCATCAAAGCTCTCAAAAGCAAGCTTTGTTTTATCCGTATAGTGAGAATGGTTATAGTCTGTGCCTGAGATAACGTAAGATTGGAAGCTGAAATCAAGCACCTTTCTTACAAAAACAGGAATATGAAGTCTAAGAGCAGTTTTGTCACTTCCCGTTGGGTCGATATAATCAAGAGTAATGACAGTAAATCTGTTTGTGCCGTCATTGTCATACTGACCATCTGTGACCTTGAAATATCCTGTCTTGCTGTTAAACGTAAGAGTGCTTTTGTCTGATTTTTTCAAAACATCGTTATCATACACATAAGTCGCTGTGCTTACATTCATAAGATCTGTTGTTTTCAGCTTATTTGAACTGCTGTCGCAAACATCACAATTTGTCAGAACTGAGATATACTTTGCGAGCATTTGTGTGATATTCAACGATGAGTTATCATCAATAAGCAAAACTGGAAGATCGTTCAGCTCCTGAACATCAAGCTCAGAGGCCTGACGAAATGTTGTAAGCTTTGAATTAGCCAGATCCTCTGCATATGTCTTTATGGTACTGTTTATGCCATAGGATTTTTTGGCTGTGCCATTCGTATAAGAAGCAGCGTCACTGATGATAGTCTGCATATTTCCGCCAACAAGATCGCCTGCGAAAGTCTTACCGCCGACAGGAACGCTTGGATTTATATTGACATAAGGCGAATAGATATCAACGTGCGTGCCGCTTCCCTCGCCGATATTTTGAGTATTATTCTGATCGCCGTTATAGTCAGCATGAACTGCGGAAAAGTTGGTAGGTGCTTCTGAATTATTATACTGTATATCAGGTAAACAATCCGTGTTATTTACTGATACTCCGATAAATTTAGATGATAGACCTGCACTTTTATTCCAACCTATCAAGTTAGAAACAGATACGCTGTTGTTGCCTCTTACATAGCCTAATTTATTTATGAGAATATCATAAGCATATGTGCTTCCACGGTCATTATGACCGATCACACCGCCTGCACCTGCACCATTGGACTTATCTTCTGCTGACAGAGTAACATTGTTGACTTCACAATCAGATATCTTCAGATCACCATTAGCTTTTATACCAACATAACCTCCGATACCTGCATCACCAGTTTTAGCAATTGGTATACCTATCGTTGCATTTTTTACAGCAGACTTTGATATAGTCACAGCCGCATTTTGTGTGCCGACCATTCCGCCTGAACTTATATAGCCATAAACACCGCAATCTGATGTTTCAGATGTTCCTCCATAGTAACAGTCATTGATAGACAACTGGTTTTTGTTTATTCCAACGAATCCACCGGCATTACTACCATAAACATCGACGCTGACGCTTGTGTTTGTTATTGTGCATGCTCCGTTAGACAGTCCTATAAGACCGCCCTCGTTCATTGTCTGGGTTGCAAGGGGTTTATTGTCTTTTTTTGAACCGATAAAGCTATCTTTATTATAGGCTGTAAGCTGAACATTGCTTATTGTCGTTTCGATATTTGCAGAGCCTGCGATTCCACCTACGCCAAACCAAGTTTTTGTGCCTTTATCAAGATTAGCAAATTCAACTTTATTAATTTTTATCTTAGAATCCTTAACAGCGAATTCGTTGCCTTTCTGAGAATTTCCCACAAGACCGCCTGTTTCAAATCCGCCATACACATAAACGCCACTGTTTTCAGACTTAACGTTACTTATATTGATAGTATTTGTTGACTTTCCTATAAGTCCTCCCACAGTATATGCACCATATATTTCAAGATCAGTCAATGTTATTCCGCTAAACGTGCAAGAACTCTGTACTCCGCCAACAATACCACCTGTAGAAAGGTCTTCATTAACATACGATTGTCCATCGTTGTTATACGTCTTAACGCTGATCTTGCCGGAAAGCTTAAGGTCATTTACAGTTAAAGCATACGTTGAACAGTTTATCAACCCAACTCCTTTTACGGAGGCAAATGCGGTACGATATTTATAGTTATCCACATCTTGGAATTCAATAGTGCTACCGCTCTTGTTATCTGTTATTTTCACAGCATAGGCTTTTATATCTGTATCGAGCTTTATAGTCTGATAATTTCCCTCGATAGTTGTCAAAGACAAAGTATAATCACATTTAATGTCGCCCAAGTTACTATTTGTTGCATCAAACAACTGATTTATACCACGAAAACCGGTTCCGGTGAGGTCATAGGTTCCATTTCCTGTGAGTTTAACAGTAAAGTTCTTATTTAATTCGTGTGCCCACTTTGCTTCATAAAGACCTTTTTCACTTGGCTTTGTATATTTTTTTAGCATTACAGAATTTTTCTTTTCATATTCCCTGCTTGTAGCCTTTTCAAGTCTTTGATAATCTGAGAGCGCAGTTTTGTAATCTTCATCATCAGAAGTCAATGTAGCTGTGCCAACTTTTGAATAGTCTGCATTTCGAGTAAAAGTATAATGACCATAGCCGCAAGTATTTTTATTACGGTCTGTATATCCCATACCGGACTGTGATATGATAGACAGCATAAACAATGCCTGTGCATTAGGCACTTCAATGGTATTGGTCGTGCCGGCAATAACATTTAATTTTTCTTCATCACTTAGTTCGCTCTTAAACTGCGTGATGAGATAATTTTTCCTGCCATTGTCAAGGTTAGTTGACTTACCAAACGTTGTTCCCTCTTCGATAGCAAAGCCGTTTACAACTCTGCCTATATATGGATTGATAAAGAGGTTGGTATCTGCGTTTTCGTCCACTGCCTCAGTATTGCTGATTGTAAGCGCACTGTCTTTGGCAACGTTGCCCATATTTCTGAAAATAACTCCGCCGTAAACGATAGCGCCAACATATCCGCCTGCAGTAATGAGATGTTGTTTGCTGTTATCGTTATTTGCAAATGTTATCATAGGATTTGTTACCTTGACATTATCAATGATATTATCTCCGCCAAACACAACGCCCATAACACCGCCATAATACTCTGTCTTTCCGGTACTGTAGTTTAATTTATTATTATTGTTTTTTGAAAGAGTTACTTCTTTGGTATATTTTATATTGATATCTTTTACAACACTTCCGCTGCTGAACCTGATGAGAGGGCTTGCAGATTTATTGGTTATAGTTGGATATGTTCCGTCGGATCTCTGCTGTCCAACAATAACGCCTCTGAAAACGTAACTGTTTGATGTTCCGCCAAGACCTGCAAAAGAACTGCCGAGAACTATATCATCATTTATCTTGTAATAAGCCTCGCAAAGATATTTGATCATGTTATCTTTTGAAACTTTTTCCGTTCCGCTTACGAAATTGCCTGTTCCATCATAAGTATAAGTTTTATGATTAGTGCCTTTGCAAAAAGCACTATTAGCATTAACAGTCGATTTATCGGCAGAAACATTTGCATTATAGTTTACTTCCCAGCCATTTGTAGGTGCGGCTGTACTGATAACTCGTGCGACCTCTGCAAGTGTGGAAGCGTCAAGGATATATGGATCAGAGTATGTTCCGCAACCCTCGTCAAGATATGGTCGCTCAAGGTTTACGTCTATCTCATCATAGTTTTGGGCGGTATCATACGATTTAGCAACATATGGCTTGTATTCAGTAAAGCTATATTCCTCTGTTGCGTTATTTTTGACAGGGGAAGTATACCTGTCATCTCTACTCCAATCACCATGATATTTATTCTGCCTGCTCACATTATCTACACGATTCTTTATGGTGTCAGACACTTCTTTTCCGTAGGTTACATTATGCTTAATATTGCCAGCTGAGTCTGTACCCCAATCGTCGTCCCATTTATAGTTGTATATTGCAGAAGAGCCTGCTCCGTCAGAATGCTGAAAGCTTTCAAGCAAAGTAGCATTTTTGAAAATTGAATTTTCATTACTTGCGTCAAGCTTGATATTTGAGAAAGTCAGAGATATATTTTGCCCCTTTTCGCTTCCTACATTGCCTATAAGGCTTGTTGCAGCGTAATTCTGACCGCCTTTATCATATTTAGCAGTAGTCCTACTGTGTTTTTTCTGTGACACATTCTGTATAATGATCTCTGTCATGTTGCCTATCTTATTTATAAGCAAAGGGGCATAGTCGCTTATTGTTTCACCGTCATTCACATACAGATCATCAAGAACGATACTGCCGGTAATTTTGACAGATTTTTTTGTAGTATTGGTGTCGTCAGCAACTGAGCCGCAAACCAATGCACCTGAACCACCATTCACCTTACCGATATTTCCCTTAAAGGTCAGTTTACCACTTATGGTAACAGCTCCATTCTCATTTCTGAAAAGTCCGCATTGCATCATGTAATGTTGATTATGGTAATTAGTTAAATTTGTTCCATCTATGCCGTCAGTTGTACGGGCATAATTGTCACTATTACTGCTTGATACGTTTTCAGACTCATTAAATTCCTTATTATAAAAAGTAATGGTTGAGTTTGAATCGATAGTAGTATTTTTTGAATCCATATCAACAGGATAGTAAGAATATCCACGCAGATCTATTGTTTCATCTTTAGGGAAACCAGGGTCTTTATCACAAATATAATTTTGTATGTTTGACGCCGCAAAAAGTCTTGCACTCCATACAGTAGCTTTAGCTCCGCCTGTTGAGGCTTTACCATTTTTATATACATCAAGGTTGTAATAATATCTTGCACAAGAATTATTTTTCCACACAGCACCATTATTTGTTGTTTGATTTTGATAGGTATTGCATTTCTTTCCGTCCATATACAGCAAACGCTCTCCGTCCGCTGTAACAGCAGGAATTGAAATTATGGCTTGACGATTAGACATAAAACTAGCTGAAGAAGAATAATAAATACTACAACGAGCTATCTCATCAAAATACGAATAGCTTGGGCTTATATTTATCTTAGTATCTTGTGAGATCTTATATCCATTAGGTTTAGTAAGTTCAAAATAAGTTGCATCTCGTGAGCTTCTGTAATTATTGACATTTTCACCTTTAAAATAGTCAAAGCCATAAGAGTCATAATCTCTACCAAAAAGAGTTGAGGCAAGCATGCCGAAATTTATACATTTTGTTGCTTTCACTGTCACACCGTCAAAGCTAACATCTTTTATGCTCCAATAACCTGTTGTGGAAAGTACAAGACCGCCCAGTTCTGTGCCATTGTTCACTGTTAATCTTGAATTGTTTACATTCAAACTATTCAGATCAATTTCTACTCTATACCAGTTATGCCCTAAAAATCCACCGCTATTTGATTTACCACTAGAATTTATTGTTAAAGCATTAATATTAACATTGGTGATAGATATCTTATTAGGTACAACAGAAGCTGAATTATCCTTAGCACCGACCTCTGCAATAAGTCCGCCAACTCTAGAGTTACTTCCTGTGTGTTTGTCAGTTATCTTTCCGCCAACAGTGACATTATCAAACTTAATAACGGGTGCAGACGTTGATGTAACAGCGCCTACCATTCCGATAACTCCGCCAAGACAAGTGCAATCTACCTTTGTTGTGCTATTATTGTATGTAAGATTTGCTGTTACAGCAGAATTAGTGAACGAAACTTCACTTGTGGCGTCAGCAACATATCCAACCAGACCTCCGACAAAATTAGTATACGCACCACTTGGAGATGCGGTCACATCAGCGGTCACTTTGTCAATAGTCAAAGCTCCGCTGTTGTATGCAGATACAGAACCAATATAACAAGCATCACCGTCTTTAACATTGTCACCGACAATATTAAAGTTTGAAACAAGCGTTAAATTGCTTATTTTTGCACCGCTTGTCTTTGCAAAAAGTCCGTTGTGAGTATGGAAAACTATCTTATCATTTTCTGTTCCCACTGTCATGGTAAGTTTATGACTATTGCCATTCAGAGTGCCTGTGAATATATCCTCACCATTATCACGCATAAAGCCGGTTAGACCTGTGTCGCTTATATCAACATCTGCACTAAGAGTAAAATTCGCCTTAAGTATTGCTGTTTTATCTATAGAATTTTCGCTGTACTTAACAAAATCATTGCTATCATGCTGCATTATCAAAGCCGCACGGACAAAATCTGCCCTATTGCTTATGGTTATATTATTAGTAGTAAATCCATTTATTGTAACAGTATGCCCTGATCCATCAAAAGACAGAACACCGTCAGCACTCTCAAGCAGATCGGAATCGTTAAGTCGAAGCACTCCGCCCCAATCCATATCGTCTATGACTTTTGAAGATGTCCTTTTAAATGACCAGCCGCTTAAGCTATAGATCAAAGCATTGCCTCTATTTCCTACTATCTGACATCCGTTTTTGTTAGGGTCTTTAGGATAAAATTCTGAAAGGTTTGTTTCACCGCCAAGCCTTACAACGCCATTTTTATTAAATTTGCCAACAATACCACCTACGCTCTGGTTTGCAGAAACATCATTTGCCGTAACTGTGACTTTGCCGCCAACATCAATAAAAGCCTGATCTGCATAGCCCACAAGTCCGCCATAATTATTTTGTGATGATGTGGGATTATTAATACGTATAGTGGTATTCTTGACGCTTACATAAGCCTTGCTGTTATCACCTATCTTACCAATAAGGCCGCCAAAATCAAGGGCATTGCATGAGCCAGTCACATTTACAGTGATATCACTTAGTGCTAGTTCAGAGCTAAGAGCATTAGCAGAATATCTTCCGACAATACCACCATAAAAGCCTGCCCTGACAGTGACATTGAAGTTTGAAGTAATAGTATCATTAGCGGTGCCCGTGATACTAATTTTTGCACTATCTGCGCTGTTTATCAGCAGTCCGAAAACAGAACCAACAGCCGCACTGTCAGCGGTATCTCCTGATGAACAAGCAAGTGCCATTTTAATGCCACTGAATTTTGAAATATCAAATGTCTTTTCGTTGGCTTTACTGTATGTATAAGAGCCGAAAAGACCGCCCGCAGTTACAGAGCCTGTAACGCTTCCGGTCATGGTAAGGGTGACACCTTCGCCGACATTTATTTCTGCATTCTCTGCACTGCCCACAAGTCCGCCTGCGTTGTTTGCGGATACATTTACATCTGTCAAGGTATCGCACTTGTCAATGCTCAGTGTTGCACCAACACTCATTTTCCCGACAAATACACCTGCGTTCGATTTGCCGGAAACGTCAAGTGAACTGCTTGACAAGCTTACAGCAAGACTTGTGTTTTCGTCCATAGTGCCACAAGCAAGACCTGCATTATCCCCGCCTGATACTTCCACCTTGACACCATTACTTAGAGTGATATCCAGATCGACATTTGCTCTATTTTTCATATTTCCTATAACAGACGTGAAGGATTTATAATTTGTAGCATCTGAATCATCTACAGGATCAGCTTTTATTTTCCATTTATTAGCTGAAGCCACATCACCGTGTATAACATTCTCAGCAAGCAAAGCTGAATTTTTGTCTTCCGGTCTAGCAAAAATAATAGTATCTAAATTTGCACTGTCACTAAGATATTCAAACAGAGCAAAATTAATAGGAAGATTAATAGCTGAACCCTCATTTGCTTTGACTGTTCCCATGAAAGGATATTCTTCATTGCCAAGTCCTTTTTCTATTCCTGTAAAATCAGAAGCCTTAAACTGAGATTGGTTGTTTGAAAACAATACTGTGATTTTCTGATAGTCAGCAGGATCTGCATTAAGAAGCTTTTTAAAATCGTCTGCATTCTGTATGGTATAAACGCCATTTTTGATATCGTTAGTAATGTCAGTATATGTATCTGCCGCCATAGCCGTAATAGCGTTGGTGACAGTTGATACCATTTTAGACACAACACCTGAAATGTCTGCAAGCGGCATACTCGTGACAAGCAATACGGCAGCGGTAACTAAAGAAATAACATTCTTGCGATACTTGCTGTAAAGCTTGCGGCATATTCTATTAATTTTCTGATTTCTATTAGCTTTCACTTTCAACTGCCTCCGTGCAAAGTTAATATTCTTATCTATACATTTAGTTCAACAAGGATATATTGCACCTTTGTACCTATCTTTTCGTCAGCGTCATTATACATGGAGCTTAGTGATGATAACTGTGCTGTGCTGTATTTATCACCATTAAGTATATTCTCAATAACCTTTTTATTTTGTTCTTTATCGGCATCACCTGACAAGAACAAGCTTAAATTACCCTTCATATATTCCGCAAAATCCAAACGTTCTTCACTGTCATCATCAAACAGCACATTTTTCTCTGTCAGATTTTCATCTGTGCTTTTCATTAGTACCTGACCAAGCGTGTTCGGCCATACCCAATATACGTTCACTTCCTGCGGAACGTCTACTTTACAATCTTTAAACGTCCTTGTGAATGTTTCATCATGAAGAAAATCGGAATATGTGTGATTGTTCTCATCATATTTCTCAAAAAACATGATATGTCCATTCATAAATCTAGTTACTTCTTCTTCAGTAACCTTTTCATAAGAAACAGCGTCTTCGTTTTTATTCTCTGCATACCCCGTGATACTCAACTTGAACTGTATCTCCATTTCCCCCGACTGGTTCGGGACAACATAAAAAGTAAGCTTTCCATGACTACCAGGATTAATACCATTCGTCATACCGCTTTCTTCATCAAGAAGCCAGTAGATCTTGTTGTTCTCGTCAGAAGTGATGTTGCTTCCATCAGACACCTTAGAGTAGTCATTGCTGTCAAGTATCTCAGCTTTAAGCACATTGGCACTTCCTACTGTTTTCAGTTCAAATGGCGAATCTACGCTTTTCATTCCAAATGAATCAAGATCAAGGGCTTTATCAATGGTAAACCAAGCCAAGCTGACCGCAATAAGTATAAATGCCAGCACTGCAACTGGTATTATTTTTATAATAAGCAGTTTGCGTTTCTTCTTTTCTTCCTCGCTGTCTGCTTTCTCTATCACTTTATGCTCAGCCACTTTGGCGACCTCCATTATTTCATCGAGTCAAGCTCTTTCTGCAATTCTATCATGTGGTTTCTGCAAGCGGTTATCTCGCCTGTGTATTTGTTGAACCACTCAACGTCCATTTCGTTAGGCTCTTCCTGCAAAAGAATCGCCTGAACCAGTGCTGATTGTGAACGTGATCTCTTACGCTCTATCTCCTCGATAGTAAGTCTGCATTTCTTTATTTCTCTTTTAAGCTGCCCTTTACTGCTCACGTTATTGTCCTCCTTGCATTAATTTCCCATTTTATCAACCGAATCAACTATCTCGTTGACTTCCCTATAGCCTTTGTCAAGATTTTCGGTGATATGGTCAAGTGCTTTTTTTACGTCCTCAAGCTTGCCCTGCATTTGTTCGGGATACTTCACAAAGCAGTAATGAAGCTCATTTATAACCTTCTGCTCCTCCGTATAATCGTCGATAAGAAACACCAGCGACCTTGCCGCACCCATGTCTGAAAGTATCATGTTATATCTCGTTGGAAGATCCTTGCCGCTTTCAAGATAAGTGTCTATCTCCTCAGAGGCGGCAGACAGATTTTCCATATACTTAGCAATGTAAGTCTTTCTGACTTCCTCGGACTTGTCCATATAAAGCCCGATAAAAACGAACAGCCCTGCAAGTGCCGCAATACAAATAACAATAGCCGTTATCATTTTAGCCTTCATTATCTTTTCCTGATTCAAAGCTGTTCGCCTCCTTTTTCTCGTTTTCCTGCATTTTCAGCCGCTGAACTTCCTTTTCAACAGCCTCACGCATAAGCTTCTCTTTTTCTTCCTCAGCCGCTTTCAAGGCTTCCTCACGGTTTGAATATATTTTTATCTCAGCGATAGTTTTTACCTCATACACCGCCATGCAAACTGTTGGGATTATCACAAGCAGTATGAGGAGCTTCTTTGTTGATGCAAATGACCCAAGCCACTTGAAAAATCTGAGTTTTCCATAGTATTTTCCAATAATGCTGACTTTTTGCACCGTCACGCTGTCCTCTATTTTGTTAGCATCGCCTTTAGTAACAAAAGTGCCGTCGCTCAAAACCTCAGATATCCTGTGAGTATTTATCTCGCCTTTAATACTATCATCTTGAGAGTAGAACGAAATGATATCCCCTGCCTTTAAGCTGTCAGTATCCGTCCTTTTGATGTAAATATAGTCACCCTCATGTATAGACGGCTCCATACTTCCACTCACGACCTTCAGTACGCTGTAACCAAAAATGCTTGCTGTTTTGCCGATACAGCCGCAGACCATTATGTACACCGTCACACTCAGCAGTGCCGCAAACACAGCAGAGCCAAGTATTGTCAAAGCTATTTTTACTATCCTCAACGCCTTGCCGATGATAACGACTCTCCCTCCGTGTTATTGTTTGCTATATTTCTCTTTCAAATGCCTTGCCATTCTGCCAACTGCTGAAACATGATACTCCTTATAGAGTCGTTTCATTTCAGTGTCGATAGCTTTCTGCTCCTCAGCGGTGCGCTGTGGCGGAATATATGGTCTTGGCGGTCTGTTCTTTCGCTCAAGACGTTTTCTCTTTTTAAACTGCCTGTTTTTGATACGCCTCTTTACATCATATTTCAGATACGGAGCATATTTTTCATAGATAATCTCGATTTCACGCTCTGCACGTTTTCTCTCTGCCTCAGCCAGTTCTTTTTCCTTCTTGACTTTGAACATTCTGATATAGTCTGGATTATCCGTCACAACAGGTATGATCCCAAATGCGTGAGCCAGAACATATGTTATGCCACGTTTTGCCATGTAATATGGATTTTTGGAATATTCTTTAAATATCTCATTGATATTTTTATTTTCAAAGCTTTCACGTTCAGCTTTAAGACGCTCAGCACGTTCACGCTCACGACGTTCCTGCTCACGCTGCTGTTGTGCTTCTTTCGCCTTTTTTGCAGCGATCTCAGGGGACTCATACTCTGACACAAAGCTTGAAGACACGGCTTCTTCATTCGTGCTGATCTGCTGATCCATAGCAGATCCAAGGCTGCTGCGGACGAGCTTTTTCTCCTCTCGGATCCTAGCTCTTTCCTCACGGACACGCTGCTCCTCTTCACGGCGCTGACGCTCTTCCATTTGCCTTTTGCGTCTTGCGATATGCTTGATCTCTTCCTCTTTTTCACGGCGTTCACGTTCCTCACGCTCCGCCTTTTCTCTTGCAGCCTGCTCCGCCTGCTGTTTTTGGATAAGCTCCAATCGTCTGCGTTCAGCTTCCTCATGCTCCAGCCTTATGCGCTCTTCTTCCTCACGCCGCTGACGCTCCAGTTCCTCCTGCTCGGCACGCTTTCTTTCAGCTTCTGCAGCCGCAAGCTCCTCAGCCCTCTTACGGTCTTCCTCGTCTTTGAGAAACTGCTTTTCTATCTCAACTATACGGTCAAGCTCTGCCGTAAGGTTTCCTGCCTCTTCGGCAGTCATACCCATATCTGTCTTACTTGCACTACTTTGTTCACCCTCGCCAACTATGACATCATATTTATCAGACGTCTGCTTATCAAAACGCCTGACAACCTTTGGTGCGAGGGTCTTGCTCTTTATGGTTTTAAGCTCCTCCGACTTGTCTGCCCCATGGGTATAGGAGCGGAAAAGCATATAGTTCATTGCGGTCAGACCATATATATCCTCGATATAAGAATCATCAGGTCTTTGTGCAGTATCGGAAACGTTGACCTCGTAGCCTGCCTTATCGTAGCTTTCGATAAACTGCCAAAGGGTAAGACACGCCATAAGGTCCACATTTTTAGTGATAGCGTTTGTTCTCATAACAGGCGGTCTGATAAAAGCGTTGCCGAGAGTGGTACAAAGCACTGAGCCTTTATAGCCCTCGATAGCCTTTTTGACCCTTTCAAGCCTTGCCCAAACGTCAGTATCCTTGCTGCCGCCGACAAGACTGTCAACAGTTTCTATCTTAAAACTAATGTTGACCTTTCTGCCGTCGCCGCTGTCAGCCACGGTATCGTAATTAAAAGAATAAGCCTCCTGCGCCTCTGCGGTCTGGACAAGCTTATTGTATCTTATATTTATAAAAATGTATAGCCTGTCGATAAGGGTATTTACAAATCTATTTTCATATGTATCGAGAGTTTCCTCTTTATGAATGTTGAGTATCTTTGACGGAGTTATCTTTCCAGTCTTTTTGTCGATATCCTGAATAAGAACGGTATGCTGTCCCAGATGTTTTATGGACTCTACCGTTATCTTCCTTGACATAGCGATAGGCACGATCTCTTCCACTTCTTTAATGGTGTTTCTGGGATTTCTTATTACCGTATCAAGATGTGGCAGAGCTTTTTCTATCTCTGTGAGCCAGGACGAATCTATATTCTTCTCGATTATCTTACGATTAAAAGATACAGTTTTTTCGCC
>OHLH01000884.1_pt1 | contig 17612 bp, 16 predicted proteins | sample 1569061 | NCBI WGS metagenome assembly OHLH01 (sample SAMEA3879603, study PRJEB24766) | human gut metagenome | biome: human-associated habitat; feature: feces | place: USA | collected 1985/1987
ACTCCCTCGCCTTGCCGTTCGGTTGATAGACGGCTTTGCCATAGGCCTTCACCGCGATGTCGGACTTGCTGACGGGAGGAATTGGCGGAGAGGGGGGGATGCTGCCGTTTCCATACGTTCTGCCTTTGTGCGGTTTGGCAGGGGCGAGCCGGGGCATGGCTGTTGACAGTTCAAACCGCCCGTGAAGGTTGCCAATGGGCATTGTCTCTCCAATCCGCTTGCAGGGCACCTCCTCCCGTTCCCTGACCGTATCGGAAGCGACTATTATCCTGGTTCTGGTATGCTTGGCAGACGAGCCAGCCCGTGATGGCATATCTGTTTTCACCGCATTCCTGGCCTTGTTAATTGCAGATAGCTTTCCTTGTTTTCTAATCCATGCATTTACTAGATTTACAGCTACTATGCCCAAACCTAAAAAAATAAATTTTTGAGTCTCATTTTCTTATTTTTTATTATGTTTTGTGGTCTTGTAAACCAAGCTGCCGACTAACACTCTACCACCCCCTATCAATTAGGACTATCCAATATTAAAGACTGCAGCTTCCGTCCTTAGGATATTGCAAAGGTATGGGATGAAAATGAGATTAAAATATCCCTAAATGGCTTAATAAAATATATATATACCGCTTTAAATCAATAGGTTGTATGAATATCTATTGAATTGAGGCCATTAAAGGCCACTGTTATTTGGTCGATATGGGTGTAGTGGATACGGCATTCCCGTCAATTTCTTTCTTTATCTTAAGTAACTGCGCTTTTATATCCTCATATTCCCGGTCTCTTTCAGCTATGTTTTGTTTGTATTGTTTATATCCGGATTTGGCACCGATCTCCCCTAATTCTTTTTGGGCTTCTTCAAAAGAAGGGGTCACTTTCAATATTCTTATTTCAAATGCGGCGGCTATCATAAATCCGACTTTCTTTCCTTTTCTGCCTTTTGCAATAGCTTTGAACTTTTCCAGATATTTTCTTGGACGACATCGTCGTTACTATAGAAACAGTCTCTGAACGGGCATGACGGACGACCTCTTCGTGTAACTTTCCGAGCGCCACCATCCGGCATTTCAGAGGACTGCCCCCGTGAGGCCGCTTCATTTTTAGACGGTTTTGAAGTGGCATTATCCGAATGTGTCTTTATTTCCAGGGGGGGCTTCCGGCACTTTCGGTTCCTTCTCACATGCCCTTTTCCCTACTTCCGTAGCTTCCGGAAGAATGCCACCGGCTGCAAGATAGTCTTCCGGCATGGTCAGTTTTTCTCCGGTTTCCAGCTTGACAAGCCCAATGATTTTCTCCACTTTGATAAAAAAAACGTCATTTCGGTTGAGCCTGTTGTCGTATCGGGATAGGTACTTGGCATAAACGGAGCATTGCCACCAAAGCTCCCGGAAGGCAGCAAGGTAGACAGAGGGGATATTGTTCTGAATCCACTTGTTGCTTATCCGGCAGGATGGCGTGAGCTTGTCCAAAGCAACAGCTAAACACATTGACAAGGGGCAATCTTTTAGCTTCAATATAGCATCATAAGACAATTCCCCCTTTTTGGTTATGAGGTTATTGATGTCGTTCTTTACGCACAAGTCCATATATAATGCTTCGTACGGGTAATCAGTAGTGGGATTTCTACAGAATGAGTCTATAAAAGGCTCAATGATGAAATATAAGACATCATTTGCAATATGCTCTTGAATGCGTTTAGCAAAAATGCCGTCATTTATGTGTATTTCCTCATATACGAGATCGGTCAATTTCTCGTTAGCGAATAAGCGAGCCTCCAGTTTGCTGGAATATTTTTTATTTTCCGGAAACTTGTACTTGTTTAACAATTCAGAAATCCCATCAAGCATGCGACAGTCAATAGGGGACAACGTATAGGTATTTTCCGACACATTATCCTTGAGCAGTAAAAAATGGTTGATACAACCAATGAGCGGTTCGGCGGATATATCATAATGGGCCAAAAGTATGGTTGTCTCTAAGAACAATGCGGTGTCTACACGCAAGGTACATTCCTGCAGGAACGTTATTATTCTTTGAAGTAAAGGGTTCTTATTAAAGAAAGCCAGTTCCCGTACGGGACATTTGTCATGATTGAGTACATTCAGTTCTTCTATGAAAATTTCTCTCTTCTTTTTCAATGTTTGACGTACGTTCTGTCTCGGTAGCCTTGTCAAACGTCCCATATTCCATTTCCCTATAAGATTGATCTTTTTGTCACTCATATCTGTTTTGTTCTATTGTAAAATTAATTAAAAAAAACATGGAATGTGATTGGCGATGATAAAGGCTGGGGGATTCCTGCATTCTTGGGTGGGTCCTAACCTCTTTATCCCTGGGAAACATGGTATATCGGTCATGGAAAGCATGGTATATTGGGTACTCGTGCTGGACCGCGTAACTAATAATTCCCCGGTTTTAATTGGATATCCCGTCACTGTTTTTTCTTACGCTCTCTTATCTCGATCATCCGTTCCGCCTTATGCAGCAGGTATTCTCCGGCAGGGTGGAAGTTCTCCGGGGTCAGAAAAAACTGGTCACAGGTCATCACGTCACTGAACGTCACCTTGAGCATGCCCGAATTGTCAAGCATCCTGATAATGGTTGGTTCCGGAGTATTGTCCTTCCTCAGCGACACCACCATGTCTACAATACTCTGTATGTTGATCCACCGTTGACCCGTTTGTGGCCGGTGATATGCCGTATTACCTGCCTGACGTCGGCAAGTTCCTGCTGCAACGGTTTCAGCCCCTCCGCAATGCCCTCCTTTATCATCCTCAGTATCAGGTTGCAATCCATGTTCATAAGCCTCTCTCCGGAAGGATGTTCCGGTACCTTTTCCGGTTCTGGCTGGCTCCCCATATCGAAAATGCCGTCACCGAGTTTCTTCTTGAAAGCGCTCGTCACCTTCTTGGACTTGTCTTTGGCGGTCAGGTGGGCATAAATCTTATCCAACATCTGAGTGTCTTCATGGCCGGTCGCTATAATTATATCCTCTCTCGGTACCCCACGACGACACATGATAGTAGAAAATGTATGTCTGGCAAGGTGCGTGTGAAGCAATTCGTAGAGAGGCTTGGTGTATTTGATACCATCTTCCTCGTAGGTTATAGGTTCGTCAAGCCCGGCTTCTTGAGCTATGAGCCTTATATCATTATTTAATTCTGTTCGTCTCTCTTTATAATATTTGCTCTCTTTACCGATATACTTGTTTATAATTTCTTCTGCTAATAGCACTAAAGGTATAATAGCCCTTGCTCCAGTCTTTTTCTGAATGATTGAGATAGTACCGTTCTCCTCATCTCTTTCGTTATCACCATTAAAAAGCTTACGCATGTCACTGATGCGCTGACCTACGAGGCATTGAAGTACAAATAAGTCTTTTACCTCTATTATTTTTGAATTTGTTTTTCTGTGCCAGTCGGTTGGTACTCATAGAGCCGCTTAATCTGTTCTTTTGTCAGCGCCACCTCTTTATTACGTGCAAGCTCCTTGTTGGACTTGTTTTTCATCAGCTCAAAACTTTCAAGATTGCTCTCATCCCACTTGAAAGGGATATCAAGACGTTTGGAAGCCTTTCTAAGAATTGGAAAAAGTGTACCTCCTATAATATTCTTTATGGTAGAAGCTTTTTTACCATCCTTATCTTCCTTACCATCTTGAATTAGATGTTGCTGGTATTTGGTAAACGTATCCAGGTTCATGTTTGCCCAAGTATCAGGTATGGAGTACTCATCCAGAAAGCGTTTGAACTTGTTGATATTGGATCTATACTGATTCTTTGAGCTTTCTTTAGTGTCCTTCTCCTCTACAATCTGTTTCATGGTGAAGGTAGCAGGTTTCTCCGTTTTTTTCTTCATAGTATCTTTATAGATGTATTGTTTTAATAAAATGATGGCCCTATGCTCTATCTCTTCAAGGTGGTCGCAAAGATATCGCTTGTATTCCGAAAAATAAAGTTTTAGCTTGCCAATCTTCTCGTTGACGATGGTATTGTTCTCGTTGTCCAGCTCAGTCAACCGACAACTGATATACGCCTCCTGTTTCTTTACATTCCACTGGTCTGGATATACCCTTACACTCGTGGAAAGTTTTATCTGTTTATTCTTGACGCGAGCTACAAAATAAATGTTCGTCGGCTTTTTGGACTTGGGTTTTCTTAGGTTGAAATTGCATCCGATCTCGTTGATGAAAAACTGTGCATTCATAAGACGGTTCTTTAAGTTCGTTCTTTTTTTATGTTCTTTAATTCCGTTCTTTTAAAGCACTCAGCAACGAATCGAATTAATTTATAGCCCTCTGCAAATATCCTGGAACAAAACTTTTCACTTGCGAACAAAAAAACATATATTGATTTGCAGAAATCGAACCTTTTATTTATCTTTGCAACGTCAAAGAGATGATAATTGAATATATAATCACGAAAAACGATGAATTAAGTGTGATGCTAATTCAATGGCTTTCATAAAAAATAAGGCAATAAATGTGCAGTCACTCAAGGTATTAGAATAAACCAAAGCAAAAGGTTCGATTCCTGGTGGCACCACTTTTAAAAGATTAATTATCAGGCAGTTACTAATTAAAGTAGTTGCTTTTTTCTTTATATATTACCCCGTTCTTCCATAGTTTTAGCCGCTTTTCACTATCGGAGTTAAACCAAGAGTTAAACCGGAAATCAATATGGCTACAACGGTTAATGTATTGTGTTACAAGTCAAAAACTCTTAGTAATGGTGAACATCCGCTTATGATTCGTATCTGCAAGGATGGCAAAAAGAAGTATGTCAGTCTTGGCGTGTCTGTAAAAACGGAACATTGGAACTTTGAAAAGAATGTTCCAAAATCGAATTGCCCTAACAGAGAGCATATTAACATACTCATAGCTAACAAGAAAAAAGAGTACGAAACGGAAATAGTTAAACTGAAATCAGAAGATAAGTTATTTACAGCCAATACTTTGAATGAGCAAATTTCTAATTCAGTTAAACCGAAAACAGTAGAAGAAGCATTTAAGGAGTATCTCCGACTTCTTCAAGAAGAAAACAGACGTGGATATATGCTTTCCGTTAAGCAAGTGTACAATTCACTCATCAAGTACAATAAATACCTGAATATTCATTTCACAGATATAGATGTTGCTTGGCTAAAGAAATACGAGACATGGCTTAGAAACAACGGACTTGCGGAGAATACTGGAAAATCCAGTGTAAGCTGCCCCCTAAAACCAAGCGATTCTGCCCCCTTGTGCTAAAATAATCCTACCCCCTTGATTCCAATATAAAAATACCCCTGCTTGGCAATGCCCGGCAGGGGATTTTTCGTAGATTTGATTCCCGTCTTGACCGGTGGGATAAAATCATTTCTACTATGACAACAAAGATAGCAAACATCCTCCAATGTTACGCATTGGGGATGGGGATAAAGCAGATAAGCAGGAGCTTTGAGCTTTCCCGCAACACGGTGCGCAGATATGTGCGCCTGTTTCAAGAGTGTGGTATACCGATAAAGGAGTTGGCCGCCATGCCTTCCGCTCGCATCCAGGAAATGTTCTCTGAAGGTGTTGGCCGTAACAGGGAACCGTCACAACGCCAGCTTGAGCTTGAGGCACTCCTTCCTGAGTATGCTGCCCGGCTTAGCCGCCGAGGCGTAACAGTGAAAACCCTGTACGAAGAGTACCGCGAGACCCATCCTGACGGATACAGACATGCCAGTTTCGGCAACTATCTCATGCGTTACCGTATGGTGACACATGTCGTAGGCCATGTCGAGCATTATGCCGGAGACCAGATGTATATCGACTTCGCCGGTGACAAACTGGAAGTCGTTGACAGTGAAAGCGGTGAATGTCGCAGCGTTGAAGTGTTCGTGGCCATACTTCCGTGCAGCCACTATACCTATTGTGAGGCGGTCTGGTCCCAGTCAAGGCAGGACTTGATTAAGGCGTGTGAGAACGCGCTTCATTTTTACGGCGGGGTTCCGATGGCGATCGTACCAGACAACCTCAAATCGGCGGTAACCCGCAGCGACCGTAACGAGCCGGTAATCAACGAGGAGTTTGCGGCATTTGCCGAACACTACGGATGTACCGTATACCCCACACGGGTACGTCATCCAAAGGACAAGGCCTTGGTGGAGAATGCCGTGAAGCTACTTTACCGATCCGTCTACGCTGACATCGAGGGTCTTGTATTCCACTCGCTGGAGTCTCTGAATGCGGCCATATCCGAATCGCTCTCGGCCTTCAACGGACGCAGGATGAGCGGGCGTCCCCAGTCCAGACGGGAACAGTTCGAGCAGATTGAGTCCGACTGCCTCCGCCCGCTTCCCGCCATACGCCATCAGATGAAAGAGCGACGCTCCGCAACAGTAATGCGTAACGGCTATGTCACCTTCAGGCTTCACCATTACAGCGTACCGAAAGAGTATATAGGCAAACGTGTCGAGATTGTCTATGATGCGGACACGCTGGAAATATATCATGGCCTGCGTCTGGTGACCACACACCAGCGCGATGACACGCCATACTCCTATACGACCAAGGATGCCCACGGACTGCCCGGACGTCATGGAAGTTATGAAAAGGATCTGGAACAGATTTACGAACGAGCCGGCCAGACAGATAACGTCCTGCTGCTGTATCTGCGCAAGGTGGCGGAACTCAAGAAGTATCCTCCCGCGGCGTTCCGTTCATGCAGAGGCATCATGGCGTTGGAGAAGACCTTCGGGCTGGAACGGTTGGTGGCGGCAAGCGCATGCGCCACGCAACTGCGCCTATACGGATATCAGGAGATAAGGCGGATCCTTGAACGCGGGGATGATGCAGACTTCCTGTCAAAAGACGACATTGACGATGAGGTCCCCGTAACATCTATCCACAAAAACATCCGCGGAGCAGCCTACTTCGCACAATTAAAACATTTAAATAGAGACAACAATGGAAACAAATAATCTTACCGCACCGATAGCTGTCGAAAAAGACCGCAACACGTTGACAATCGAACTGATGAACCGTATGAAGCTGCACGGCATGGCCGCCGCCTTCACTGAAAGCCTAACCTCCACTATGGCAGAAACAATGACAATCGAATCTTTCCTGCACATGTTACTTGCCAGGGAATGGGACTACCGTGCCAATGCAGCCATCCAACGCCTTATACGCGGGGCGGCGTTCCGCTACAAGGCCTGCCTCGAGCAGATAGACTATGCAATCCCGCGTGGCCTTGACCGCAATCAGATGGAGCGGCTTGCATCGCTGGAGTTCATCCGCAAGGGACAGAACCTCTTCATCACAGGGTCATCCGGTACCGGGAAGAGCTTCCTTGCCACAGCAATGGGGTATGAAGCCTGCAAGAAGGGCATACGGACATATTATGCGAATGCTCCGAAACTTATGGGTACGCTTAAGGTGGCAAAAGTAAAAGGCACACTGGAATCGGAACTCAAGAGAATCGAACGGAGCACGCTGCTCATATTGGATGACCTCTTCCTTGTGAACCTTGATGCCAAGGAACGACCCATCCTGCTCGATATAATAGAGGACCGACATGGGCGCAAGTCCATCATCATCACCTCGCAACTGCCAACGGACAATTGGTATGATGCAATCGGAGACCCTACAGTAGCAGATGCCATTATGGATCGTATTATACATACGGCGCACCGGATTGAGCTGACAGGAGAAAGTGTCCGTAAAATGGCTGCATACAGAGGGAAATAAACTAAAATAATAATAACCCCATCGGTCAAGACTTTTTAAGGGGGCATTGTTGAATGTTTTAAGGGGGCAGAATCGCCTGGTTTTAGGGGGCAGCTTACACTGGATTTTCCACCATTATAGTGAGCAGTGGTTACAATATGCTTCAATGGTATGGAGTATATCCACACCGAGGATTGAGCAAGTCCGACTTCGTTTCTCAGATACAAACAATAATCACGAATGAAATCCTCAGTAAGTTCATTCATAGCAATATCTGTACGCTTATAGTGTACCTTAATAAATTCTGCAAGATATTTCCTTACGGTGAGATACTTTTGATATGTACGCAAAGAACGATCTTTGCCAACTCGTTTGGCAAAGGCTTCGTTCTCCTTGTCAAATGCTCGGAGCAGGGTTTCATACTCCGTACCTATACCTTGATAGGCATTGCGTACCATTTCAGCGGTTACAAATGCCTCACGGTCTGAAATGCGTTGATAGTATTTGATGATTTGAGCCTTGATATTATCCAAAGCAAGATTGAGTTCCCTTGCTTCCTTGCTCTTGCCTTTGGCTCTGTTGCCTTTCACATCCCAAAGGTCTTTGTGGATGCTCTGCTTGCAACTGAATTGGGCTACTGAGCCGTTGATTGTCACTCGTCCCATAATGGGAACAATACCGTTTTTCTCCTTGCTTCCGTTCACGTAGAACAGCACCTTAAATGTACTTCGCATAATCTAATCTTTTTTGGTTACAAAATTAGTTATCAGCGAGTTATACATTGATATACAAAATGATGCAGAACGATGAAACGTGACGACACAAAGAAAAACTTTACCTCATTATCGGGTAATGATTTGCAAACTGTCCGCCTTCATTACCCCTCATTTCCTTGCATTATTGCCATTGTTCCCGTTTCCAGACTTCTCAACTTAATGCGTTATAGCTCAGTTCTTAACGCCAATATTCGCTTTTTTTGCTCCGAGAACCGTAATTTTTAGAGAAAATTGCACTAACAGATGACTCCGTGCCCATACGGATTCAGCGTATTCACCGGAAGCATACTCTACTTTTGCAAAGTTGATATAGCAAAAAGTACCACAAAGCCTTTGCCACCTCCTTTTTATTAAGTATTTTTGCGCGAAATTTTAAAAAACGACATATTAATAGGTACTATGAATTGGTTAGAAAGCTTGCTATGGGACTCTTCATCTGTCGCTCACATCGTTTGTTTGTATGCATTCGTAATATCTGTGGGCGTATTGCTGGGTAAGATTAAGATTTTCGGGGTATCGTTGGGGGTTACATTCGTCCTCTTTGCCGGTATCCTGATGGGCCATTTTGGCTTCACGGGCGAAACACACATTTTGCATTTTATCCGCGAATTCGGTTTGATTTTATTTGTATTCTGTATCGGTCTGCAAGTCGGGCCCTCCTTTTTTTCTTCCTTTAAGAAAGGGGGTATGCGGCTGAACATGCTTGCTGTCGGTATCGTGTTGCTGAATATCGCAGTAGCATTGAGCATCTACTTCATTGACGGAGGGATAGACCTGCCAATGATAGTAGGTATTCTCTATGGTGCCGTAACCAATACTCCGGGTCTGGGTGCCGCACAAGAAGCCTTGAACCAGATAAACTATACGGGAGACCCCATTGCATTGGGATATGCCTGCGCCTATCCGCTTGGTGTGGTAGGTATCATAGGTTCCATCATAGCCATCCGCTATATTTGCCGGGTGAACCTCAAGAAGGAGGAACAGGAACTCAATACGCAGGAAGCAGATGTAAAGCATCAGCCGCACATGCTTCACCTCGAGGTACGCAATGAATCAATTTCCGGAAAGACCCTGCTCCAGATAAAGGATTTTCTGGGACGCCCGTTTGTATGTTCGCGCATACGCCACGAGGGGCACGTCAGTATCCCCAATCATGAAACAATATTCCACGTAGGAGACCAGCTCTTCATCGTATGTTCCGAAGAAGATGCCGAAGCGGTAACCGCCTTTATCGGAAAAGAAATACACGTAGACTGGGAAAAACAGGACACTCCGATGGTTTCCCGCCGTATCCTCGTCACTAAATCTGAAATCAATGGCAAGAAACTGGGAAGCCTCCACTTCCGCAGCATGTACGGTGTAAATGTAACCCGTATCAACCGTTCGGGTATGGACTTGTTTGCCGATCCCAATCTGGTACTTCAGGTAGGTGACCGTGTAATGGTGGTAGGCCAGCAGGATGCCGTAGAACGTGTAGCCGGCGTATTGGGTAATCAGTTGAAACGTTTGGACACTCCGAATATCGTAACTATTTTTGTGGGAATCTTTTTGGGAATCCTGCTGGGAAGCCTCCCTATTGCATTCCCGGGTATGCCGACACCGGTTAAGTTAGGTCTTGCTGGTGGTCCGCTGGTAGTTGCCATCCTCATCGGACGTTTCGGTCACAAAATGCATCTTGTGACGTACACCACCATGAGTGCCAACTTGATGTTGCGTGAAATCGGTATCGTGCTCTTCCTTGCCAGTGTCGGTATAGAAGCTGGTGAGCATTTTGTACAAACAGTAGTAGAAGGTAGCGGATTACTGTATGTAGGCTATGGATTCCTGATAACTGTTATCCCCTTGTTGATAATCGGTATGATAGCCCGTTTCTACTGCAAAGTGAACTACTTCACCCTGATGGGTTTGATAGCAGGTAGCAACACAGACCCTCCCGCATTGGCATACGCCAATCAGACATCAGGCAATGATGCTCCGGCAGTAGGTTACTCCACGGTATATCCATTGACAATGTTCCTGCGTATTCTGGCGGGACAGATGATATTACTGACAATGATGTAGGAGGAATTAAGGAATTAAAATTAAAGGCTGCGTAGTTGGGTTAAACCAACATTGCGCAGCCTTTAATTTTAATTCCTTAAAGTTTCAGCTTCTTCTTGACGAACTCTTCTATAAAGTCCACCGTAGCTTCAATACCCAATACGGAAGAATCGATACACAAGTGGTATGTTTCGGCAGATCCCCATTTTTTGTAGCTGTAGTAGTTATAGTATTCGGCACGCTTCTTGTCCGCTTTGTTCATCATCTCCTCCGCTTCACGCTCAGTAATGGAATACATTCGGCAAATACGCTTGATGCGCTCCTCATTGGAGCAGGAAATGAAGACATTGACACAGCGTGGATGTTCTCGCAGGATGTAATCGGCACAACGCCCCACAAACAAGCAGGACTTCTCCTCCGCCAATCTGCGTATCACGTCACTCTGCACTTTGAACAGAGCATCATTACTCAAGCAATTCGTGGCTGGGATAGCCCCGTCACTGACAAAAGGGAAACGCATGCCGAAGAGCCCTCCAATAATACCTTGTGAAGCTTTCTCATCAGCTTTCTCAAAAAACTCACAACACAGTCCACTCTCTTCAGAAGCCAACCTAATCAGTTCCTTATCATAAAAGTCAATACCCAGACGGGCAGCCAGTTTCTCGCCTATCTCCCGTCCGCCACTGCCCAGTTGACGGCCTATATTGATTATAAAATTATTGCCCATACGCTTGTTCATCTATTGGTTTGCAGATAGCAAATATAAATATTCTTACGGAATATCTGCAGAAAGTAGGAAGAAAAATTCAAAGCCTCTCCCCCGACCCATCCCTACAAGGGAGAGGTTCTGAATTTGCGGAATTGACAAACCAACATCACCAATGCTATCAAACTTGCAAGCAAATCGGATACCGGCATGCTGTACCACACTCCTGCCACTCCGAAAAACTGCGGCAGGACAAGCAGGCAAGGAAGCAGGATCAGCATCTGCCGGGTGAGGGAAAGGAATATCGCTTTGCCTGCCATGCCTATGCTCTGGAAAAAGTTGGAAGTCACCATCTGGAAACCAATAATCGGGAAGAACATTACCGTAATACGCAGTCCCGTGACCGAAAGCTCTGTCAGTTCCGCATCCGATGTAAAGATGCCCACCACCAGGTCCGGCACCAGCATACCGACCAGAAAGCCGAAAGTGGTCACTGCCGTGGCATAGATTATCGTCAGTCTCAGCACCTTGTTCACCCGTCCGTACAGCTTCGCCCCAAAGTTATATCCGGCAATAGGCTGCATTCCCTGATTCAGCCCCATCACAATCATCACTACAATGAAAACCAGACGGTTCACGATGCCGAAAGCCCCGATAGCCAAGTCGCCGCCATACTTCTTCAACCCCTGATTGATAATGATAACGATGAAGCAGGCTGCCAGGTTCATCAGGAAAGGAGACATGCCGATAGCAAGCGAATCGAATACAATCTTACGTTTCAGACGGAATATCCCCCGGTGGAAATGCAACAGCTCGTCCTTATTGCTGAAAAGCTTGAACTGCCACGTCAAAGAGATGACTTGCGCCACAATGGTAGCGACGGCAGCGCCACGTATGCCCCAGCCGAAACCATAGATAAACACCGGGTCGAGTATGGTATTGATAACCACCGTGGCTATGGTGGCATACATCGCCTTCTGCGGATGCCCTGAAGAGCGTAGCACTGCATTCAGCCCCAGATAGAGGTGCGTAACGGCATTTCCCAAAAGGATAATCTGCATATAATCCCTGGCGTAGCCCACCGTCTGGTCACTGCCTCCGAAGAAATAGAGAATCGGGTCGAGAAAGAGCATGACAATGATGGTAAAGGCCACTCCCAGCACCATGTTCAGCACAAAGACATTGCCCAGCACACGCTGTGCCGTGTCATAATCCCTCTGCCCCAGCTTGACGGAAATCAGTGTAGAGGCTCCCACACCCACCAGCGAGCCGAACGCCGCAGCCAGATTCATCAACGGGAAAGTCAACGCCAATCCCGAAATAGCCATCGTCCCAACGCCGTGACCGATGAAGATACTGTCTACCATATTATATAAAGAAGATGCCGTCATTGCGATGATTGCCGGAACGGCATATTGCATCAAGAGTTTACCTATACTTTCCGTCCCCAACGCCGTGGGAGTCTTTTGTCCTGCCATATTATATACCTATTTCTTTTTAGCGGGTGCAAAAGTACTCTTTTTTTTAAACAGAACAGCAGAAAAAACACCTTAAACCTGCACACTATGCGGATGATTTATGCTATCTTTGCGATTCAATGATAAATCATAAGATATGATTACCATAATCATACCGTATGATTGATATAATCATACCGTATGATTGGCACATTCATACCGTATGAACCATGCCTGACCTACCGGTTGAGCCGGACACATAATAACAACAAGCCCCCATGGCATTCTATAAGAAAGTAAAACAGAAAGGCGACGACAAATGGCACCCAAGAGCCGTCACCAAAGGACATCCCTATACAACGGATGAAATAGCCCGATTATTGTCGGAAATGTCTACGGTAACCCCGGGAGATACCTATGCAGTATTAATGAACCTTGGTGAAGTGCTGGGCAAGCTGATGAGCTCGGGACACTCCGTAAAGCTAAAGGGCATCGGGACGTTCTACTACACCTGCCGTTCGGAAGGCACCGGGGTAGACACCCCAGAAGAAGTGAGTCCGGCGCAAATCACTGCGGTGCAGATACGCTTCATCCCCGAATACTACCGCGGGCAATGCGGACAAGTGACGGAACGCACCCTCCTCTCCCCGCATATCGAATGGGTAGATGCCGAAGGAGAGGATTAATGTCACTCCCCGTTCCCTATATTTCAAGGAAAAAGGTTCGCTATCTGAAAAATGTTTCGTACTTTTGTACCCAAATTGAGTGAAATATAGCGAAATGAACGTATTAGAACTAAGTGAACAAGAAATCATTCGTCGCAACAGCATGAATGAACTTCGCGCGATGGGCATTGAGCCTTATCCCGCAGCAGAGTATGTAACAAATGCTTTCTCTACCGATATTAAAGCTGAATTCAACGACGATGCAGAGCCTCGCCAAGTGTCCGTTGCCGGACGTATCATGAGCCGCCGTATCATGGGTAAAGCATCTTTCATCGAATTGCAGGACTCCAAAGGACGCATCCAGGTATATATCACCCGCGATGACATCTGCCCGGACGAGGACAAGGAGATGTACAACACCGTGTTCAAACGTTTGCTCGATTTAGGCGACTTCATCGGTATCGAAGGATTCGTATTCCGTACCCAGATGGGCGAAATCAGCATCCATGCCAAGAAGCTGACCGTACTTGCAAAGAGCATCAAGCCCCTGCCTATCGTGAAATATAAGGATGGTGTGGCTTACGACTCTTTCGAGGACCCCGAACTGCGCTACCGTCAGCGTTATGTAGACCTTATCGTAAACGACGGCGTGAAAGAAAAATTCCTGAAGCGTGCCACCGTCATCAAGACCATGCGTGCCGTGCTGGATGAAGCCGGCTACACGGAAGTGGAAACGCCGATTCTGCAATCCATCCCCGGCGGTGCAAGCGCACGCCCCTTCATCACCCACCACAACTCATTGGATATGGACCTCTACCTGCGTATCGCCACCGAGCTTTACTTGAAGCGACTGATTGTGGGCGGATTCGAAGGTGTATATGAAATAGGCAAGAACTTCCGTAACGAGGGTATGGACAAGAACCATAACCCGGAATTCACTTGTATGGAGCTGTACGTGCAGTACAAGGACTACAACTGGATGATGAGCTTTACGGAGAAATTGCTGGAACGCATCTGTATCGCCGTAAACGGCTGTACAGAAACCGAGATAGACGGCAAGACCATCAGCTTCAAAGCTCCCTACCGCCGTCTGCCCATCCTGGAAGCCATCAAGGAAAAGACCGGATACGACCTCGAAGGAAAGAGCGAGGACGAAATCCGCCAGGTGTGCAAGGAACTGAATATGGAGATTGACGACACCATGGGCAAGGGTAAGCTGATTGATGAAATCTTCGGCGAATTCTGCGAAGGAACTTTCATACAGCCCACTTTCATCACCGACTATCCCGTAGAGATGAGCCCGCTGACCAAGATGCACCGCAGCAAGCCGGGACTGACCGAACGCTTCGAACTGATGGTGAACGGCAAGGAACTTGCCAACGCTTACAGCGAGCTGAACGACCCGATAGACCAGGAAGAACGCTTCAAAGACCAGCTTCGCTTGAGCGAAAAGGGAGACGACGAAGCGATGTTCATCGACCAGGACTTCCTGAAAGCATTGCAATACGGTATGCCTCCCACATCGGGCATCGGCATCGGCATCGACCGTCTGACCATGTTGATGACGGGCGAATCCTTTATTCAGGAAGTGCTTTTCTTCCCGCAGATGCGTCCGGAAAAGGTTATCCCCAAAGATGCTCCTGCACGATACACGGAACTGGGCATCCCAGAAGATTGGGTAGCCGTAATCCAGAAGGCCGGCTACAACCTGGTGAGTGACATGAAAGATGTGAATCCGCAAAAGCTCCACATGGACATCTGCGGTATCAACAAAAAATATAAATTGGAACTGGCAAACCCGACCGTAAACGAAGTTGCTGACTGGGTCGGAAGAATTAAGAATTAAAAATTAAAGAATTAAATAGGCAAGATTAAAGATAAGAGGAGGGTGAAGGTACTCCTTTCCCCTCTTTTAATTTTTAATTTTTAATTATTAATTTCGATATGAAACTACCCGGTAAGATAGCCATCATGGGCGGAGGAAGTTGGGCAACTGCCATTGCAAAAATGGTTCTGTCACAAGCGGAGTCTATAAATTGGTACATGCGACGCGATGACCGTATTGCCGACTTCAAACGGCTTGGTCATAACCCTGCCTACCTGACGGGCGTCAAGTTTGATACCAAGCGTATCAACTTCAACTCCAACATCAATGATGTCGTGAAAGAATCTGATACGCTCATCTTCGTTACACCTTCCCCTTATCTGAAGGTTCACTTGAAGAAACTGAAGACTAAGATTAAGGATAAATTCATCATCACTGCCATTAAAGGTATTGTGCCCGATGACAACTTGATTGTCTCGGAATATTTCACTAAGGAATATGGCGTCCCGGCTGAGAATATTGCTGTATTGGCAGGTCCCTGCCATGCGGAAGAAGTGGCTCTGGAACGCCTTTCTTATTTGACCATTGCTTGTCCCGACACCGACAAGGCTTGCACCATTGCCCGCAAACTGGCCAGTTCATTCATCAAGACCTCTGTCAGTAATGACGTTGCCGGCATTGAATACAGTTCGGTGCTGAAAAATGTATATGCCATTGCAGCCGGTATTTGCAGCGGTCTGAAATATGGCGACAACTTTCAGGCTGTGCTCATGTCCAATGCCATACAGGAAATGAACAGATTCCTGCAAACGGTACATCCGCTGAACAGAAACGTAAGTGATTCCGTTTATTTAGGTGACCTGCTGGTGACGGGATATTCTAATTTCAGCCGCAACCGCACATTCGGTACGATGATTGGCAAGGGATACTCCGTAAAAAGCGCGCAGATTGAGATGGAAATGATTGCTGAAGGATATTACGGTACAAAATGTATCAAGGAAATCAACAAGCATTATCATGTCAACATGCCTATTGTAGATGCAGTATACAACATTCTGTATGAGCGTATCTCGCCGACGATTGAAATCAAGCTGCTTACCGATTCATTCCGGTAAGCGCGAAAAAAGATAAAACGAAATACTGAATTTAAAACCTAGAATATTATGATTAGTTTGAACATTGAAAAGACTCTTGGATTCATCTCCAAAGAAAACGTTTTCGCCTATGAAGCCCAAGTAAAGGCTGCACAGGAAGCATTAGAGAATGGTACCGGTAAGGGCAACGACTTCTTAGGCTGGCTGCACCTCCCCTCTTCCATCACTAAAGAGCACCTGGCCGACCTAAAGGCTACCGCACAGACGTTGCGTGACAACTGCGAGGTAGTAGTAGTTGCCGGTATTGGCGGAAGTTACCTCGGTGCACGTGCGGTGATAGAGGCTTTGTCAAACAGCTTCACTTGGTTGCAAGACAAGAAAACGGCTCCGGTCATTCTGTATGCAGGACACAATATCGGTGAAGATTATCTATATGAACTCACCGAATACTTGAAAGACAAGAAATTCGGTGTTATCAACATCTCCAAATCCGGTACTACCACTGAAACGGCCTTGGCGTTCCGTCTGTTGAAAAAGCAATGCGAAGACCAACGCGGCAAGGATATGGCAAAGAAGGTTATCGTTGCCATCACCGATGCCAAAAAGGGCGCTGCCCGCGTAACGGCCGACAACGAAGGCTACAAATCCTTCATCATCCCCGATAACGTGGGCGGACGTTTCTCCGTACTGACTCCGGTAGGCTTGCTGCCCATCGCAATAGCAGGTTTCGACATTGAGAAACTGGTTGCAGGTGCAGTTGCCATGGAAAAGGCTTGTGGAAAAGATGTTCCGTTTGCAGAAAATCCTGCTGCCATCTATGCAGCTACGCGTAACGAGCTCTACAAGAACGGTAAGAAAATTGAAATCCTCGTAAACTACAATCCCAAACTGCACTACGTAAGCGAATGGTGGAAGCAGCTTTATGGTGAATCCGAAGGTAAGGAAAACAAGGGTATCTTCCCTGCTGCCGTAGATTTCTCCACCGACCTGCACTCCATGGGACAATGGATTCAGGAAGGCGAACGTACCATCTACGAAACTGTCATCTCCGTGGAGAAGACACAGCACTCCCTGCAAGTACCTTCGGACGAAGCCAACCTCGACGGACTGAACTTCCTGGCAGGCAAGCACGTAGACGAAGTGAACAAAATGGCTGAATTGGGAACACAGCTTGCCCACGTTGACGGCGGCGTACCCAACATGCGCATCGTTATCCCTGCACTGAATGAAGAAAGCATCGGAGGTCTGCTCTACTTCTTTGAAATAGCTTGCGGTATCAGCGGTTATATTTTGGGAGTCAATCCGTTCAACCAACCGGGTGTGGAAGCATACAAAAAGAATATGTTCGCTCTATTAAACA
>OHLH01000890.1_pt1 | contig 17549 bp, 6 predicted proteins | sample 1569061 | NCBI WGS metagenome assembly OHLH01 (sample SAMEA3879603, study PRJEB24766) | human gut metagenome | biome: human-associated habitat; feature: feces | place: USA | collected 1985/1987
CGTTTTCCCGCCATGATAGAGTACGGTATATGCCAATCGGGGGTCTCTGTTGGCATAAGGTTCCGATTCATTCATCTCCTGCCCTTCCTTCATATCGTATGCATCAACCAGATTCTGAGTAGGACAATTGCCACTCTTTCCACCCTCCAGGCCGATTGGGAAATTCAATTTCTCCAGTTCGTTGGTATCACCAATTCTTTTAATCAGAATCATTTCCGGTTCTTTATAATTATCGGCACCCAGCAGTCTGTCAAATGACACTAAAGACAAATTCCAACTTCCGGCGGCATCTATAATCTTCTTGGCAGCTTTAGCTGTTTCTATCCATTTTGCAGGGTTAGTCTCGGCATCCGGATTATTCAACGGGCTTGCAGCATATAATAAAGTTCTCGCTTTCAATGCCAATGCAAAGATTTTAGATACACGTCCGGTTTCATTATCATAGTCTGCATTGTAGACTGCCGGCAACCTTCCATCCTCGGTAACCTCGTCACACTCTCTCACGATAAAATCAACAATAGTTTGGTAATCAACCGGAACCTGATTGTTTGCTTCTTCCTCTGTCAGGACTTTCGTTATCAACGGAATCCGGTTATAGCGCTTTACCAACTCAAAATAGTAATATGCACGCAGAGCCTTAACTTCCCATTCCAGATTTCGGTATTTACGCATCATCTTGGCATAGTCTTTCTTAAACTCAAACTCTTTCCAGTCCTTGCCCGTACCATTTTCCAAGTAGTCATTGCAAGCCCGGATGGCTTTATAGTAATGCCCCCATTTATCATCTACAGTACGTATTGCACTCCAGCTTCCGTCATAAAAGCGGTGAATAGTTGAAGTAGGCCATACATACTCCGCTTCATCACAAGCTGCCGAACGCAAAGCACCGTCTACATCATTTAAGGCACCCGGAAGATAGGCATAGATGCCGGTCACAAAGTCTGTATTGGACCAAGTGGTATTGAAGAGTTTATTCTGATCGTAATCTGAATTCTCATTGTAATCCAGAAAGTCGCTGCATGAGGAGAGCAACATCACCAGAATTCCTGCTAAAAATATATGCTTTTTCATAATCTATATCTTTTTAGTTACATTAAAAACCAACTGAGAAACCAACCTGAATAGATGCCGGAATAGGATGAGAAATACCCATTGCTTCAGGATCGCACACATCTACGTGATCGAACAGAATGAAGTCGGAAGCCCTGACATAAAGCTTTGCCGATTGCAAAGGTGTGGAGGCCAATGTCTTTTTAGAGAACTTATAGTAAAGCTCGGCATGACGCAATTTCAAGAAAGATTTATTGGTCAGCCACAATGTATTGTCATTAAAGTTATTGGCATTCGTTCCTTGTGACAGTCTCGGAAACTTGGCGTTCGGTGTCTCAGGTGTCCAACGGTTATTGTAATAATATTCAGAGATAGAAGTATTGCCCGTCAAGGGACGGAACAAACTTGCCGTAGATGCAATAGCGGAATAGTTTCCGGTTCCCTGTATCAAAGCATCGATACCAATTCCTTTATATTCCACTCCAAGATAAACAGAGTAATAAATCTCAGGTATCTGGCTACTATAACCGATAGCTTTCTTGTCGAACTCATCAATAATTTTATCACCGTTCAAGTCTTTGAACTTGATATCTCCCGGCTTCACCGTGGACATATTCTGTTTCGGACTGTTGGCTATGTCCTGTTCATCCTTAAAGAAACCGATTGCCTCATAACCGAAAATCTGTCCAACAGGTCTTCCCGTAGCTTTCATCCATTCGTAAGGGGCATATTCTTCACCCATTTCTATGATCTTATTACGGTTGAAAGTAAAATTAGCACCTGCGTTGAAACGGAAAGCTTTTAATTCCTTATGATAATTCGCTCCGATTTCAATCCCTTTATTCTCTACCTTTCCGATATTCTGATAGGCATTAGTAGCGCCCAGCACAGCAGAAATATCACCAGGGGTTACCAGCATATCCGTTCTCTTTTCCTTGAACAGTTCTACTGTTAAATCAACTGACTTTACAAAAGACATATCTAAACCCAGATTTGCCTTGGCAACTTTCTCATACAGCATATCCGTCGTTGGCAATCTACCTTCTCCCAATCCACTGGCACCATTGTATTCACCGCCCAAAATATAGCCATTAGCCCAACCATACTTACGATTCCACATCAAAGCCTCAGGCATAATATCCGTACCGGTAAGCCCCCAGGAAGCGCGCACCTTTAAAAGATCCAGGAAAGCAACATCTTTCAGGAAGTTTTCATTAGAAACTATCCAGGCAGCCGAGACAGCCGGAAAATTTCCGAAACGCTGAGAAGGAGCCAGTAAATTAGAGCCATTACGCGAAAAGGCCAAGTCGGCTACGTATTTATCAGCATATACATAATGTACATGTCCCAGCATATTGATACGGTTACGGGTATTGTGCTGTCCGTTCAAGATAGTCTGCTCTCTTGAAGCCGCAAGAGTCACATTCAGTTTATGGTCGTCCCAGGTATTAGCATAATTTACTCTTCCCCATAAGTTAAAGCGGCTCCACTGGTTACCTAAAGAAGAACTGAACGAAGCGGCAGTACTCTCTCCCTTCAATGTATAATCTTCGGAAGATGAGGGATTGGAAACATTAGGCACTGCATAGGCATAGTTCATACCATAGTTATCCCAATACTCACAAAAGTTATCATAGGCAATACGCGCATCAACCGAAAGTCCTTTTAAGAACATACCAAGGTCTTGCCTGATGGCCATATCAGCAAACAAAAGCCGTTGATGACTCCTCGCATATCCTTTGGCTGCTACTTCAGCTACCGGGTTCCGGGTCCACACGTTGCTTCCACCCCAGTCACCATAAGGAGTCTTAACGGGAAAAGCCGCCGCCGGAGTACTATACAGCATTGACATCAGATCTCCGGTCAAAGGGTTCGGCCTGTTATGTTCGGACAACATACCACTCATCTTGAATGATAACAAGGTGGATTTAGTCAGATCTACATCTACATTGGTTCTTATGCTCAACTTCGAATACTTAAGTTGGGAGGAATACTCATCAACAATATTCTCCGGCTTAATGAAACCTTTGTAGGAGAGATAATCCACAGAAGAGAAGTATCTGACAATTTTTCCGCCACCACTCAATGTTACGAAAACATTATCCGTAGAACCTGATTTGCTCAAAACTTCATCCATCCAGTTCACATTACCATAGTGAGGATCATTATTCTTAATTCCATCCAATTGTGTCTGATCGTACATCGGACTCAAACCGTCATTCTTCATCGCTTCATTCATTGCCAATGCATAGGTATAACCATCTGCAAACTTCGGCAAGCGATTCAGCATATTAAAATGATGTTCATAATTCACACTGACATCAATCTTCTTCTTAGAACCGGTCTTGGTCGTAACCAACATGACTCCATTAGCACCACGCAAACCATATAAAGCCGTAGCCGCCGCATCCTTTAATATCTGAACGCTCTCTATTTCTTCTTTTGTAATCATGCTCAGATCTCTTTCAAAGCCATCTATCAGCACCAGAATAGAATTATCACGTGTGGAATTCAAACCGCGAATCATCGTAGTCGGTACACTTTCCCATACAGTACCTCCATTTTGCAATACAGTAAGTCCCAATCCCTTACCATACAATGCGTTCAGAGGATTGGTCGCCGCACTTTTCATGATCTCTTCTCCCGTAACTTCCGATATTGCAGCAGAAGACTCTTTTGCCTTCACCGTTACGCCATAGCCCAAATTCAGAAGTCTTTCCCCTTTAGCAACAATAGCGCTATCTTGTTGTGCATATGCGCTTAGACAAGAGAACATCAATGCACACGATAATTTATATATATTTCTCATAATCTTTTACTTCTTTAATTGTGATTTACAAGTAGCATATTACCATCCGGGATTCTGAGTTAAATATCCCTTGTTCATCTCTACAAATGGGAAGGGAGACAAATACCATTTCGGAGTGAAGAAAATGGTTCCATCCTCACCATCCTGAATAAATCTCTTCTTAATAGAAAATTTCTCATAAGAATAAGTACTATTATCTCCACGGCGGATACGAATTCCGTGTAATATCTTACGGAAGTCTTTTGCTTGTTTCCATCTGATCATATCATAGTAACGCACTTCCTCAACGCCAAACTCTCTGGCACGCTCATCCAGAATTTCTTTACGCATCTCATCCTGAGTAAGCCCCGACTTCAACCCCGGCAGTCTGACACGTGTGCGTACATAGTTTACGTACTGATAGGCATCGCTCGTACGTCCCACTTCATTCAGGGCTTCCGCATAGCTCAGATAGATTTCAGGTAAACGCAAATAGGGCCATTGGTCTTGTTTACCCGCCATGTGTTCTTTATCCAAAATGTATTTGTAAACGGCAAAGCCTGTAAATGCCGCACCATCACTGGCAAGGTCATTGGCAGGACCCTCACGTCCACCAATCCATAACTCTGCCACATGGTCCATACCGAATTCCGCATTATTCACCAGGCAGTTTTCGTACAACCGGGGATCTCTGTTCGCAAACGGATCTTCTGCTATGTAATGGTCTTTACTTTGTCTATCCCAGAAAGAAGCATCGAACGGAGTACCATCTGCATATGGAAAGAGATTCACATACTCCAGTGTAGGGGTCATTGCGCCATACGAACCGTAAGACTGCAAATAGTAACAATCCGCATCCCAGTACCAAGAAACCGTGGCACGGGCACGCGTATCAATCAGCAACTCACCATTCGCCCTTCTATAATATGCATCCTGATAAGCTTGGCGGGGATTAGATGGATTCTGAACTAAATCCCAGGGATTTCCTTCCTGCTGATTACGTGTCATAAACAGGTCACAGGCATCTACCACATCATCCCACAAAGACATATCTTTACCACCGAACCAGACATGCTGTTCAGCAACTGACGGAGCAGAGGATGCTTCCGGATGATAAGGTTCGCTATCATTGAACAAAGGACTTGCACCAAACAACAAGATCCTAATCTTCAGACCAAGGGCAGCAGCTGCTGTAAAGCGTCCGGCCCATTGTTCTTGTTCACCGGATTGTAAGGCCCAAGGCAATACTGCATAGGCTTGGTCACACAAATCTGTTATAAAGTTCATCGTTTCACGAGCGGTAGCACGTGGTAATTTAAAATCGTCATTCGGATCGAAAGCCTTGGTTACTAACGGAAGGCCTCCATAATTGCGGAACATATCAGCATAATGGCAAGCGATAATCATTTTTGCCTCTCCTTTTAAACGTTCTTTCTCACTATCGTCAATATTAGGAGTCTGACCGATATTCTCAATAAATAACCAGGCTTTACGAATCCCGGTCCACTGTTCCTCACCGTTAGAATAAGAATAAACGGCAGCCGAATAATCAGAGGTAGCATTGAACTGACCGGAATAGTACAGGCTACTTACGCCGTCCCAACTCAAACCACTGGTGAAACAATCTGTCAAGGCATCCACAGCCCCCATATTCATTCTATTTCCCTTCGCACTCCAGTTCAAAGGACGTCCATAATAAAGTGAAGTATAGGCGTTCCATAAGAATGCACGGGCATAATTAGCATCATTAAACACCACATCTTTATCCACATCCACGCTCGGCGCCTTTTCCAGAAAAGCATCTCCTACCTTGAATTCATCCGCACAAGATACCAGTGCAGCGAATAATATAAGGATTAATCCATTAAATATCTTTTTCATGTCAGTCATAGTTTTAGAAGCTTACATTTAAACCAAAATTAATCACACGCATTACCGGATATTGCGGTACGCCACTGGACATAGATTCCGGATCTGATATTTTCAGCTTATCAAATGTCAGCAGATTATAACCGGTCATAAATACACGCATCTTTTCCATCCCTATCTTTGGCATAAACGGGAGGCGGAAGTTATAACCGATTTCAATGTTCTTCAAACGCAGGTAACTTGCATCCTTCACCCACAACTCGGAATCCCGATAGTTATTCTTCACACCGTCAATCGTGGCACGTGGCAATTTAGCCGTAGCTGCCGTTTCCGGAGTCCAACGATCAGTAAATTGATGACTCATCAGAGACCTGTCGTAAGTTTCTCCAAGAGGTTTACGGAAAGTTTCTTCCAGAACACGGGATGTTTTTGTAGCTCCTACCCACAGCATACTGAAGTCAAAACCTTTATATTCAAAACCTAAAGTAAGACCGGCGTTCAGTAATGGATAACTGGGATATCCTATAGCCGTTTTATCATTATCATCAATCTTACCATCATGATTTAGATCCTCATACACTACATCTCCTTCTTTCAGGACATAGCTATGATCCGCCACATCTTCCATACCTTCGTAGTAGAATCCCCGGACTTTTAACCCAAAAGGTTGCCCCACAGGATGACCTGTTTTCAAAGTATATGTATATTCAGAAGGAACTTCATCCTGATAAACGATCTTGTTCTTCGCATAAGAAACATTCAAGTTGGTCCAATAACGAAAACTATTGATTTTATGATTCCATTTTAAGTTCAGCTCAACACCTTTGTTGGAAACAATACCCAAATTCAAAACAGGTAAGCTCATTGCATGAATAATCGGATCGGTAGATGCCTTCGCCAAAATATCCGTGCGTTTTTCATAGAAGTAATCGATACTACCACTCAGCTTCTGATTAAACAAAGAAAAGTCAATACCATAATTCTGCTTGGCAGATTTCTCCCAACTCAATCCGGAGTTACCGAAGCTCTTTTCGTAAGCACCCGGAGACCAACTTGTACCCGTACCAAATTGATAACCGCTTCCTATAAAGTAACTGTTAGGCAAATACAAGAACCTATCCATAAAACCGGTTCCATACGGATGGTATCTATCATTACCTACAATACCATAAGAAGCACGTATCTTCAAGAAATTAACTACTGGATTATCTTTCAGAAATTCTTCCTGAGTAAGTACCCATCCCCCGGAAACTGCCGGGAAGAAACCATAACGATTGCCTGGAGCAAAGTTCTCAGAACCATTATAACCCACATTGCCTTCAATCAGGTATTTATTATCATAATCATACGTGACACGACCTACCAAACCAACATACCCTCTTGGAATACCGGGGTAATCACTGTCAGGATAATAGGTTTTGCTTTGGTTATAAAGGGCCAATGCAGAAAGATGATGCAGATCAAAATCACGTTTCCAGTCAAAACTTGCCTCAGCATACCAGTCACGCGACTTACCAAAACTTTCGGCATAGCTGATCAGACCGGCTTCACCGTCCTGAATATACACAACTTCATTGGGATCGGAACCTGCCGGATGCTCCATCCATGTTACATCTTTCCTATACCACGGCTGATAACTCTCTATAGAAGTAGCACGCTCTTTGGTGTGATCATATCCGCTATTGTAGGCTACCTTTATCTTAAACTGCAATCCTTTGGTGACGAAATCCAGTTTTTGTGTTAGAGCCAAGTCCAGATTGACAACATTGGTCGTCTTAGAACCGTAACCACGTCCATAAATATTCCCCAAACCGTCAGACAATCCTACCGGCAGATATTGGCTATTACCCTTGATCCATTTCCCATCAACAATGCCAGGACCGGAGAAAGGTGTAGCCCAATAAATTCTGCGGAACAACTGATTTATATCATCACCCGAACGGGGAAAGTTTCTTTTCTCCACGCGACCTCCCATATTGATAGCCACAAGTGTTGTTTTTGTAAAATCAATATCCAGGTTTGCACGGTAGTTATAACGGTTGAAATTGAAGTTAGCATCGTAACGGGTATCATGGTTTTTAAAGAAACCTTTCTGATCCAGCATACCCATCGAAATGAAGTATCGAACCCTTTCCGTTCCTCCCGATATATTCACATTTCCCTGAGTCTGAGGCGCCGACGACTTAAACAACAGCTCCATCCAGTCCGTATCCGGATATATGATAGGATTAGAATGTGTACGGAAAGCCTCTACTGCTTCAGGAGTAAACTTGGGATCTTTGCCATCATTCGTATAAGCTTCATTCAAAAATGTGGCATAATCATAGCTATTCACAAATTCCGGCATCCGCGTCGGAGTCTGGATACCATAAGAAAAAGAAGCGTTAATCTTAGCTTTACCCTCTTTTCCTCGTTTAGTAGTAACAATGATTACACCATTAGCGCCACGTACACCGAATACAGCCGTTGAAGAAGCGTCTTTCAAAATCGTAATATTTTCCACTTCATTAGGATCAATCTGGAAAAAACTGCGCTCTACCCCATCAACCAGATATAGAGGCTTAGCATTCATTGTGTTCAACGTACTGATACCGCGAATAAAAACATCCGGGTCATCGCCACCGGGCTGTCCTGATGACTGTATGGAAGAAACTCCCGAAAGTACACCTGACAACATATTACCAATACTCGCCGTAGGTACTTTCAACAATTCATCTGTATTCACAGAACTAATAGAACCGGTCAAAGTTACTTTCTTCTGAGCGCCATAGGCCACTACTTGAACTTCCTCTAATAATGTATTAGAAGATTTCAATACAATATCAAAAGTTCCTTTACCTTTCATCGGGATTTCCTGAGTTTCCATGCCTACAAAAGACACCACTAACACTCCATTCAAATCATCAGCCCGAAAAGAAAAATGCCCGTCAATATCCGTAATAGTTCCTAATGTAGTTCCCTTAACAAGGACTCCTGCTCCAATCACCGGCTCACCTGTATCATCTTTCACCACCCCCGAAACTGTTGCAGTTTGGGCGAAAGTAGCAGCAGTCGAACAAATACATAATAATCCTACTATTAGTTTCCGGACCAACCAGAATGTAACAGTCTGATTCATCTTTTCTAAATGCTTTTCATGTCCCATACTCTTACTATTAAATTAAAATTAAAAAGGTTACTATTTACATTTGTTGCAACAGCACAAAAGTGAATAAAAAATAAGTGACTACTGTCGTGAATTCATTCATTCAAGTCGAAAATTCCTTCACCATACACTTTATGCAACGATTGAACGATCTCTTAGACTTTATTGACTGATTTTTCTACCTGTTTATTTTATATTTGTTTCTACCCTTAAAAACCGGCATAATTACTCATTTTTTATATATGATATTTAGTTTAATTTGGTATTTTTGCGAATACCACACAATATTATGAATATATGGAAAACATTCAGAAAGTATCTTTGCTATTTATACTCTCCCTGCTAATATCGTCCTTCCAGAACATACAGGGAAAGGAACATAAGATTGAATTCAAAAGTCTCCCTCCTTATATTAATATCCCTACCGATGTTCAACAGATCTATCAGGACAGGGATGGTTTTATCTGGTTTGCAACCCGCAACGGGGTATGCCGCTTCGATGGTTACGAACTTGAAATCATCAAGTCGAACCTCTATACTCCCGGAGCCTTATCCAGCAATGACATTCTTGCCATACAAGAAGACTACCAACACCGATTATGGATAGGTACCAGCTATGGTTTAAACATGCTTGACAAGAAAAGCGGAAAGATTCAAAAAGAATTTGGGGCTCTGAACAACGAGCGAGTCCAGTCTATACTGATAACTAAAGATAATACAATTTGGTTAGGCACCGGTAGTTCTCTATATAAAAGCAACAATGATCCCGAGCAGTCCAATACATCTATAAGTTTCACCAAAGTCAGATCCATGGATGTGAAATCTCTTGTAGAAGCCCCCAATAACCAAATATGGATAGGAACCTGGAGTGATGGGCTATATCGCTATATTACCGCTACAGACAGCTTAGTATCCTACCCTGCTATTAATCCTTTGAATTCCGCTTACTTTCTATTCCAGGATAGCAAAGAACAAATCTGGATCGGGACTTGGGGATATGGCTTATACAAGCTTCATCATCCATATGATCAGGAAAAAGCTTATTTTGAGAAGTTCGCACATGAAGAAGGCAACAGCAATAGTTTAATACATAATTTAATTTACTCCATCTCTGAAGATTCGAGTACCGGGAACCTATGGATAGGAACCCTGGAAGGTTTAAGTTGCTTTAACGGAAAGGATTTTCTCAACTACACACCAAATATTCCTTCCAATGGGTTGCCATACAATGAAATTATTAGTATTTTCAGAGACCGAACCGGAACAATGTGGCTAGGATTTCTTGGCGGAAGACCACAAAATTTGCAATTCAACCTTCACCAACTTTCCCATGCATCTGTCGGAACAGCCTGTAGCAATATCCAAGGCCTGACAGTATACAAAAACGATCTGTGGATTGGATTAGAGAAACATAGTTTCATTATTCACGACCGCACCACAAACTCTAATAGTAAAAGAGAAAAAGCATTTAATCCTTCCATACTTCAATCAGAATATACTTATTATTCCTTTTTAAAACCTCGACACAAAGATGAACTATGGTTGGGTAGTTATGGTAATGGGGTCTACATATATCACCCTGAAGAGAGTGGCAAGCCGCTATCAAATATGCGTTCACCTGAAATTCCTCATTTTCCAAACTTTATATATTGTATGTTTGAGGACAATCGGCAAAATGTATATTTAGGCTCCACCACAGGATTAAGTATCCTGACGAAAGAAGGGAAATTCTATCACTACAACAATTTACTTTCTCCTCAAGGGCAATACTCACATAGCGTATATTCCATCACCCAGGACAGTCTCAACAATATCTGGATAGGAACAGATCATAGCGGTATATTTCGCATAAATCCAACTCAGGACCTCAGTAATTGCACATTCAGTTCTTACTCTATCAATAATAACAAAATAAATTCCAATGAAATACAATGCATATTTGTGAATAAAGAAGGAAATATCCTCGCAGGAACAGATGGAGGAGGATTGAATTTATATGATCCTCATCTGGATTCTTTTATTTCAATCCATACCCAATATAATATTCCGGGAGACATGATATGCAGCATCCTGGAAGACAAGCAACAAAATCTATGGATGGGAAGTAATGTCGGATTAATTAAATTAAATCTGAAAGATTCTATTGCCGAAAGCAAATGCCGTCTCTATACCACTTCAGACGGTTTACAAGACAATAAATTTGCACGGGGAGCGGCATGCCAAGCAGAAGACGGAGAAATGTTCTTTGGAGGTCCCCAGGGATATAATTCCTTTTATCCGGAAAAGTTAACGGCTGATGAGTTACAGCCAGACATATTCATAACTGATATACAGGTACAAAACAAATCAGTGAAAGACCTCCCAGCTAAAGATAAATTAAACATAATGTCTGATCTGGCACCCGGATATGCTCAGACCCTTCACTTAAATTACAAACAAAATGATTTTACCTGTAAACTATCTGTTTTGAATTTTTACAATCCGGAGAAAAATGAATATGCTTATAGATTGGATGGTTTAGACCATACATGGCAATACACCACTGACAGAAGCAACATTATCTCTTATAGCAATCTGGAAAGCGGAACCTATACTCTATATATAAAAGGGACGAATGGGAATGGAAAATGGAGTAAAGTAGAAAAAGCATTAACCATCATCATTACCCCTCCCTGGTGGAATAGTATGTGGGCTTATATAGCCTATGCTATCTTCTTAATAGCAGTTATTGCCTATACCATACATTTTATCAGGAAAAGAATAAGACTAAAAAATACACTCCGCATAAAAGAAGTAGAGCAAAGGAAACAAGAAGAACTGAACCGTGCCAAACTACAATTCTTTACCAATATCACGCACGAGCTTCTTACTCCGCTGACTATTATTTCAGTCACATTGAATGAGATAAAAAGTATCGCTCCTCAAATAAGCGATTATTATTCTATTATGGACAATAATATCAATCGCTTAAAACGATTGCTGCAACAAATTCTGGAATTCAGAAAAGCAGAATCGGGCAACCTGAAACTTAAAGTATCTCAAGGCAATATTGCTTCCTTCATCCGAAAAAGCGTCGATAGTTTTCTGCCTCTGCTCAGGAATAAGAAAATGCAACTCGACATGTCAATCGAACAAGAAGAAATCATCGGATACTTCGACCCTGACAAAGTCGACAAGATTCTCTATAATCTTTTATCCAATGCTTTCAAATATAACAGAGAAGGGAAAACAATACGCGTCAATGTGTCTTATGGCTCTTCAAAAAGAGAAATTATTATATCTGTTAGCGACAACGGAGAAGGGATCTCCAAAGAGAATCTTTCTAAACTGTTTAATCGCTTTTATGAAGGAGATTATCGCAAGTATCATACTACAGGACATGGAATAGGTCTGTCTTTAACCAAAGAACTTGCAGTGTTACATCATGGTAAAATTGAAGTTGAAAGCCAGATCAATGAGGGAACGACATTTCGTGTCACCCTGCCCATTATTGAAGAAGAGTTTACTGAAGAAGAAATAGACAGAAGTATTCTTCCCTTACCCGAAACGGTATCAGATTCCCTCTCTGTGATATCTTCTCTGAACAAAGAAGAAACCATAGAAATCACAGAAAAAATTGATAAGAAAAAGCTGCTATTAGTAGAAGACAATGAAGACTTATTAAAAGTCATGGCCGATTCATTGTCCCGTGAATACCACATCATCAAAGCCACCAACGGTAAAGAAGCCATTGAACAATTAGAAAAAACAAAAGATATCGTAGTAGTCATATCGGATGTGATGATGCCTGTCATGAATGGTATCGAACTTTGTCATTATATGAAGAAGCAAGATGAATGGCTACATATTCCAATCATCCTGCTGACGGCTAAAAGCAGTGAGTCAGATATCATTGAAGGATATGAAGCCGGGGCAGACGATTACATAACCAAACCGTTTCAACTGACATTGCTACTGGTTAAGATAAAGAGCCTGCTTAAAAACAAAGAAAACCTACTCAAAAATTATTCCAATATCATTGCTTTTGAAATGCAAAAGCCCAATATAGACTCCGCGGACAAGGAGTTCTTACAACAAGCTATCAATTGTGTATATGAGCACTTGGATGACATCAAATTCGATCAACAAGCATTTGCAGATGCTATGCGAGTGAGCAAATCAACTTTATACAGAAAGTTAAAGAGCCTGTCGAATGAAGGTCCCTCTGTTTTCATTTCTGATATACGCTTACAAACAGCTTATAAGATTCTTTCTGATAACCCCAGTATGCGTATTTCCGATTTGGCTTATACTGTAGGATATAATGATCCTAAATATTTTAGCAGTTGCTTCAAAAAGAAGTTCAAAGTATTGCCCAGAGATATATCACAAGAATGATGCTATTCAGGCAATGTAACAGGGAATATATCACTATCTCTGTGTTCCCGCTTAATAATCTCTTTCATCTGCTTCACAATATCAGGATGGGCAGCTGCAATATTATGATCTTCATGCACATCATTTGAGAGATCATACAGATAAGGTGTCCCTTTCTTTACCAATAATTTCCAGTCTCCCATGCGGACACCAATCTGATCTGTTTCATGGAACTCCCAATAAAGAAAATCATGTTTTTGCTGCTTGCTATCATCCCCCAACAAGGTCGAAGCAAAAGAAATACCGTCGAAGCAGTCATTCTTTATCTTCTTATTTATGTACTTCTTCGGAAATGCTTTATCCTCCATCAACTCACAAAATGTAGGCATCACATCGTAGAAAGCCAATTGGTGATCATTGACCATGCCTGCTGATACACGCCCTGGCCAACGCACAATAAAGGGGATTCGTATACCACCCTCATGGCATTGCCGTTTCAGACCACGCAGCTTACCATCCCGTCCGAAAAATTCGGGATCCGCTCCACCCTCTTCGTGAGGGCCGTTATCACTGCTAAAGATAACGATCGTATTATCATCAAGACCTTTCTTTTTCAGCTTCCTCAAGACTTCGCCTACATAACTGTCGAGACGGGTAATCATACCGGCAAACTCAGCATGGGTATGTTCCACGGCATTATAACGCGAACCTTCGGAACCTCCCCAGGTTTTATCTCTGAAAAAATGCTTTTTGTATCCTTTAAGAATGGAGTCATTGGGCTGTGCCAATTCCGCATGTGGAAGCGTATAAGTGAAGAAGCCATAAAAAGGTTGTTTGCCATCCTGCTTATCAATCCACTCCATGGCTTTCTGATGAATCAAATCGGCAGAATATTGCGAACGCTTTTTGTAATCATCACCAAACATGGGATAATTGATGTTGTCTTCCATTACAATACGTACGACTCCGGTATCTCCTTCCTCTTTACTGTATCTGTTCAGGAAATTGGGATAGTACAAATGTGCCTGAAACTGACATATATAACCGTAAAATTCATCTACACCCCGTTTATCCGGTGTGGAGCAGGAACCTTCATAGCCGCCCGCCCATTTACCGAAAACTCCTGTAATATAGCCGTTCTTCTTCATGACTTCGGGCAGAATAATGTGGTCTTCATCATACGGTTCCTGTCCTACGACAGAGAAATCTTTATTGATGCCGTATGTCACGGCAGGAACATTTTTCCAATATTCTTTATTACCACGCACATGAGTATGCCCAGTGTGCTGCCCGGTCATCAAAGAAGCACGGGAAGGTGCACTAACCGGACTACCGGCATAAGCTTGGGTAAACAACATACCTTCCTGCGCCATACGGTCGAGGTTGGGCGTCTGGATATATTTCTGCCCGTAACACCCCAAGTCGCCATAGCCCATATCATCGCAGAGAATGAAAATGATATTAGGCTTGGATGAATTATTTGCCGCATTGCTGTATAAAGAAATAGCGGTCAACAATCCTGTCCCCAAAGTTACTTTTATAGATTTCATATCATTGTTTTTTCTATTTCACTGGGACGGTTCATTCATTTCTTCTCTCCGAAATCCTCCTGTTGTTGCTCCACTTCTTTCAGTTTCTGCATATTCTGTTCTTTCTGCAACCGTTCCTGTTCTAACTCAGCAGCCGATTTTACTGTTGTTCCTCCCAACCCGGTAGCAGAAGCGCTTGAAATAAGCACCGCCTCTTTTTCTGAATATAGTAATGGATGCTCTGTCAGCACACTTTCCAACTCCAAAACAGCACTGGTGGGCATCTGCGAACCTTCAAACAACACACTGGCTATCACCTTTATCTTGCCCGGTTTCAAGGTCGACTGTATCAGTACCGGAGCAGTGCCCCACTTTACAGGTGCGGGATTTGCCAATATAGAAGCATCTCCCAGAAGGCGTCCTTCGCCTTCTACATGGAACTTCACATAATAATTATTCAAGCGCTTTATATTTCCATTTTTATCAGCAACGGCAGCCACCACTGTTACAAAGTCGGAGCCATCAGCTTTCAAGTTAACCCCTTCATTATCTACCCAAAGCAGTAGCTTCTCCGGACGACGTGCCGGATGCACCTCATGGGTGGCAACCACTTTGCCATCTATCAGCCCTTCGGCCAGCAAAAGTACATCTTCTTGTTTTTTCTTCCGGGACATGGCTTTGTCCATCTGAAAATCATAGACATCCGGGAAAGTGATAACAGGTGAAGGCATACCGGCTTCTGTCAGTGGCTTGCTGTAAGTAGACACTTTCCCGTCTCTCATGAAAGTAAGCCGGACTTCCTCGCAATTCGAATAAACAGTGACATCCTTACTTGAGAATGGAGTCATTTCATGGGCTATATAAACCATCGGGCCAGTCTCGAAAAGGCGTTCCTGTTTCTCGGGCGAACGCTGTGCCTTGAACATATAATACGAATACTTGGGCTGACGGAATACATCCATCAATCCACCATAAAACGGATCGGGATGGTAACCACGTTGATGATCGAACGAGTGCCAGAGACATCCACCCACGTGTTGCCGGGGAGTGCGATAAAGAGCATCATAGCAAGTATAAGTATAGGTAGGATTGGCATAATGCCGGGCCTGGATGAGCATGGGTTGCTCTCCCCAGTTGCGTGCTACACGACTGGGTGAGTTATGCGAACTCCAATCATCCACATTGTCACCCCACTCGCGGGTAAAATAGGTAATTTTAGGATCAGCATTCGGATCACCCCAGGCCTTCCCATCAAAAGACGGATGGGTGAAAAGTACCGGGAAATATTCTTTGCCACGCGCTCCGCTGTCGCAACCCGAATAACAATAAGGGTAAGGATATTCCTGATCGACCAGTTCACGGGTCTTCTTGGCAAAATCATCCGGATACCAAGTTTCATTCAGGATAGGTTCCCACAACCAGACACAAGCATGATTACGGTCACGGCGTACCAGATTACGTATATCACTATATACACGTCGTGCAAATTCAGGGGCATCATTCCAGAACTGCCAGCCCGGAGTATTGACTATTACAAACAAACCGAGTTCATCGCATGCATCCATGAAAGCCGGGTCTTGCGGACAATGGGCATTGCGGATCACCTTCATTCCCGCATCCCGCAGTTTCTTTGCGTCACGCCAGTGAATGCTGTTGGGTACTGCATTACCTACTACAGCTAAGTCCTGGTGGCGATTGGCACCGATCAACGGTTCTTTATAAGGTCTGCCGTTCAGCCAGAAACCATCCTTACCTTTAAATTCCACACTGCGGATACCAATACGGCGACGGTAACCATCCACCACTTTTCCTTCGTGATTGCGGATACGTACAATCAGATTATATAAAGTAGGAGTCTCCGGACTCCACAACAATGGATTCTTTACCGTGATTTTATCTTTTGAAGTAACAGCCTTACCCGGATGTACCTGTATTTTATCATTCAGGAACGCCACCTGAGTACCATCCGGTTGCTGCAATTCATATTCCACAACTCCTGTAAAAGTTTTACGGCTATCATTACGTAGATGAGCTTTCAACAATACTTCAGCCGAAGCATCCGATACTTTATCATAAGCCACAAACAGACCGCCACCTGCGACTTCGTCCTCAAAGTTAGGGTCAGTGATAAAGACAGGATTATGAGCTACCAGCCAGCAATCACGGTAGATACCACCGAAGTAGGTAAAATCAAGAACATCCTGTGCCTTTCCGGGAGGATAAGACGGATCATCACTATTGTCCGCCCATACGGCAATCACATTATCCTCTCCCCATTTCAAGGCATCGGTTACATCTACGACCACCGGCAAGTAACCACCAAAATGCTCTTTTATCAACCGGCCATTCACAAACACCTTGCTCTTCCCCATGATGGCTTCAAAATGCAGGAATAACTTCTTTCCTTTCAATGCATCTGCGGGAGTGAAGTGCTTACGATACCAAACTTCACCTTGGTAATTGATACAACCGCTGGCTTCTGTAGGCAGATATTCAATCCCATTAGGCAAGGAGACTACAGCCCATTCCGTATCATCAAAACTTATAGCCTCAGCACCGGCAACGCTTCCTTTATAAAAACGCCAGGCCGGATTCATAGAAAACACTTCACGTCCGGAATTGGGTAATTCGAAGAAACCGGCAGTGGAAAACTCTGGTTGGTGAGACGCCTGCAATGCGCTGCAGGGAACTAACAATAAAACAATTAGAATTAAATGAATGATCTTCCTCATAAGCATAGTATTATTTTAGGCATACATAACTTGATGCAATAGCCATTTACAACATCCGATGCAAAAATAGGGCAAAACAG
>OHLH01000898.1_pt1 | contig 17478 bp, 10 predicted proteins | sample 1569061 | NCBI WGS metagenome assembly OHLH01 (sample SAMEA3879603, study PRJEB24766) | human gut metagenome | biome: human-associated habitat; feature: feces | place: USA | collected 1985/1987
CACAGGCTTATAGCCGCAGAGGAAACCACCAGCTGAGCTGGTGGTCATGATTATTATTAAAAAAAGAGAGGATTTGTGTGACAAATCCTCTCTTCTCTTGATATATTCTTACTTATCCTGATACTCAAGTGCTGCACCAACAAATCCTTTAAATAACGGATGTGGATGGTTTGGACGGGATTTAAACTCCGGATGAGCCTGTGTGGCAACGAACCAAGGATGTTCCGGAATCTCTAACATTTCAACAATTCGTCCATCCGGTGAAAGTCCGGAAAGTTTCATGCCGTTTTTCTCTAAGTCATCACGATAGTAATTATTTACCTCATAGCGGTGGCGGTGTCTTTCATGAATTGTTTCTTCGCCGTATAGCGCATACGCTTTACTGTCTTTAGCGAGTACACAAGGGTAGGAACCAAGACGTAAGGTGCCGCCGATATCCTCAACACCATTCTGGTCTGGCATCAGGTGAATTACCGGATGCGTTGTAGATGGGTCTAATTCTGCACTGTGAGCGTCATTCCAGCCGACAACATTACGTGCAAATTCTACGATGGATAACTGCATACCGAGGCAGAGACCAAGGAATGGAATGTTATTTTCGCGGGCATACTGGATAGCATATATTTTACCATCAATACCGCGGTCACCAAAACCACCCGGTATTAAAACACCACTTACATCGCCTAAAATATCAGCGACATTTTCAGGGGTTACATCTTCTGAATTTACCCATTTGATGTTTACCTGTGCATTGTGGGCGAAACCACCGTGCTTTAAGGATTCAACAACACTGATATAAGCATCATGCAAAGCAGTATATTTGCCGACGAGGGCAACGGTTACTTCTTTGTTTAAGTTCTTAATGGAATTTACCATGTCTTCCCAGCCTTTGATATCCGGTTCCGGACAATCCAAGTGAAGACATTTGCAGACAGTCTGTGCAAGGTTTTCCTTCTCCATGGCAAGAGGTACTTCATAAAGTGTTTCCACATCTAAGTTCTGGATAACCTGACTGTTTGGTACATTACAGAACAAAGAAATTTTGTCGCGGATTGCTTTATCGAGAGGAATCTCAGTACGGCATACAACGATATCCGGCTGGATTCCCATACCTTGAAGTTCTTTTACACTTGCCTGTGTTGGTTTGGATTTCAATTCCTGTGATGCCTTCAAATAAGGAACTAATGTAACGTGAATCAAAATCGCATTTTCATGTCCGACGTCTAACTGGAACTGACGAATTGCCTCTAAAAATGGCTGGCTCTCAATATCACCAACCGTACCTCCGACTTCAATGATGGCAATCTGCGTTTCTTTTACACCATCGTTGCGGTAAAAACGGCTTTTCAATTCATTTGTAATATGAGGGATTACCTGTACGGTTCCACCACCGTAATCACCACGGCGCTCTTTGGAAAGAACCGACCAGTAAACTTTACCGGTTGTGACATTACTCTGTTTGGTGAGACTTTCGTCAATGAAACGCTCATAATGTCCCAAGTCCAAATCGGTTTCCGCACCGTCATCGGTGACGAATACTTCACCATGCTGAATTGGATTCATCGTACCCGGGTCAATATTGATATACGGGTCAAATTTCTGCATGGTTACTTTGTAGCCACGCATTTTCAACAATCGACCTAAAGAAGCGGCAGTAATTCCTTTTCCTAAACCGGAAACAACACCGCCAGTTACAAAAACGTACTTTACAGCCATTTTAATCTCCATTCCGGAGCCAACAGCTCCTTAATCTTTTTACAAATTTTATCATTTAATGAAAATAAACAAACTTATTTCTAGTATACCCTTTTTACCAGTTTGTTTCAAGTGTCAAATTCACCAATCTTTCACATACTAACCATTGATTTATCATTTAAAATCTTTTATACTTATTAAAGTAACGATTCAGGATACGAAAGGACAAGATAGAATGGATTTTAACAATAATGAAAGAAATAATCAGGATCCGAACAAGCGCAAGAAAAACAAGACCAATCTCTTGATTTGTTTAATGGCGGCGCTGTTTGCAATTGGCTTGATTTTTTTCCTGAATTCCGAGATTCAAAGAAATACGGAAAAGGAAATCACGTATACAAAATTTATTGAAATGCTGAAAAAGGACCAGGTGAAAAAGGTTACATTTCAGTCGAATATGATTGTCATTGAGCCAAAGACGAAGGAAAAAGTGGCGATGCTTACGGTCACTTATTATACCGGGTATGTCAATGACGAGAAATTGGTGCAGGATTTGCTGAATAAATACGGAGTCGAGTTTACGGCGGAGATTCAGAGTAGTTCGGGAATTATGGACTTTTTGCTTTCTTATATTCTTCCGATTGCGGGACTTTGGATTCTTCTTTGGTTCTTTATGCGCTCGGCAACCAAGGGCGGCGGCATTATGGGCGGCGTCGGCAAGTCAAATGCGAAGATGTATGTAGAAAAAAAGACCGGTGTGACATTTAAGGATGTTGCCGGTGAAGAAGAGGCAAAAGAGTCACTGACGGAGTTAGTTGACTTTTTGAAAAATCCGGATAAATACAAAAAAATTGGTGCGAGACTTCCGAAAGGTGCGCTGCTTGTCGGACCTCCGGGAACCGGTAAGACACTGCTTGCGAAGGCACTTGCAGGAGAAGCGGGTGTTCCGTTCTTTTCCCTGTCCGGGTCCGATTTTGTGGAAATGTTTGTTGGTGTCGGTGCGTCACGTGTAAGAGATTTGTTTAAGCAGGCGACATCGATGGCACCTTGTATTATTTTTATTGATGAGATTGATGCGATTGGTAAAAGCCGTGACAGCCAGTATGGCGGGGGCAATGATGAGCGTGAGCAGACGCTGAATCAGCTGTTGTCGGAGATGGATGGTTTTGATTCCTCGAAAGGAATTATCATTCTTGGTGCGACAAACCGTCCGGAAGTGCTTGATAAGGCATTACTTCGTCCGGGACGTTTTGACCGCCGGATTATTGTGGAAAAACCGGATTTGAAAGGCCGTGTGGATGTATTAAAGGTTCATTCGCATGATGTGCTTATGGATGATACGGTAGATTTGGAAGAAATTGCGTTGGCAACTTCCGGTGCCGTTGGTGCGGACCTTGCCAATATGGTTAATGAGGCTGCTATTATGGCAGTAAAAGATGGCAGACAGGTTGTAAGCCAGAAGGATTTGTTTGAGGCAGTTGAAGTGGTGCTTGCCGGAAAAGAGAAAAAAGACCGTATTCTTGGCGAGGAAGAAAAGAAGATTGTTGCTTACCATGAGATTGGACATGCGCTTGTGGCAACCAATTTGAAACATGCGGAGCCGGTACAGAAAATTACGATTGTGCCGCGTACAATGGGAGCACTCGGCTATGTGATGCAGGTGCCGGAGGAAGAAAAATATCTGATGAAGAAGGAAGAACTGATTTCAGAGATTGTTACGCTCATGGGCGGCCGTGCGGCAGAGCAGGTTAAGTTTGATGATATTACGACCGGAGCGTCGAATGATATTGAGAAGGCAACGTCAATTGCACGTTCGATGGTAACGCAGTACGGTATGAGCAGTAAGTTTGGCATGATGGGCTTAGAGACAATTCAGAGCCGTTATCTGGATGGCAGACCGGTGCTTAACTGCGGTGAGGTGACGGAGAGCCAGATTGACGAAGAAGTCATGGCAATTTTGAATGACTGTTACAAAAAGGCAGTGGAATGTATCGAGACAAACCAGACGGTTATGGATAAACTGGCAGAGCATTTGATTGAAAAAGAAACGATTACCGGAAAAGAGTTCGTTGCTATTTACGAAGAAATTACCGGTGAAAAGTTAAAGAGAAGCGGCGAGGAAAAACAGAAAGAAGAAGTAAAAGAACTCCCGCAGAATGAGGAAGAGTAATGGCTTACGAATTGTTAGTGCTGGATGTTGATGGAACATTAGTCAATACAAAAAAAGAGATTACAGAGCGTACAAAAGAGGCTTTGTGGGAATGTCAGGAACAGGGTATCAAGGTTGCAATTGCTTCCGGGCGGTGCACAGAGGGCATCCGCCATCAGGCAAAAGCGATTGGACTTGACCGGTTCGGCGGCTATGTTATTTCGTTTAATGGTGGACGCATTACAAATTTTGCAACCGGTGAAGTGATATATGATATTACACTGCCGGATGGGATGATTCATGAATTGTATGATTATTCAAAAAAAGAGCATACCGGAATATTAACGTATGATGCCGGGAAAATCGTGGCGCACAGTGACACGGATCCGTATATTACAATTGATGCAAAAGGCTGTGATATTCCTATTTGGGTACCGGAAGATTTTCACCGGGATGTGAAGTTTGCGGGTAATAAATGCATTTTGACCGGGGACCCTGCGCATTTGGAAAAACTGGAGAAGAAGGCGGCAAAAGATTTTGAGGGCCGTCTTTCGGTTTACCGCTCCGAAGGATTTTATCTGGAAATGATGCCTCTTGGCGTGGATAAGGCATACGGTGTGGCAAAACTGTTAGAACGTCTTGGCTACCGCCGCAGCCAGATGGTGTGCTGTGGGGATGGATTTAATGATTTGCCGATGATTGAATATGCCGGATTTGGCGTGGCTATGGCAAATGCACCGGAACAATTGAAGGAAAAAGCGGATTATGTTGCACCGTCCTGTGACGAAGATGGACTGGTGGATGTGATTACGCGTTTTATAAAGGACTGGTAAATGTGTTTAATCTGGAAGAGGAATTGAAAAAACTGCCCGGTAAGCCGGGCGTGTATCTCATGCATGACAAAACGGATGAGATTATTTATGTGGGAAAGGCAATTAGTCTAAAAAACAGAGTACGCCAGTATTTTCAGAAGAGCCGTCATGTGACGCCTAAAATACAGCGGATGATTGACCGTATTGCGTGGTTTGAGTATATTGTGACGGACAGTGAACTGGAAGCATTGGTGTTAGAGTGCAATCTGATTAAGGAACATTCCCCACGGTATAATACAATGTTAAAGGATGGCAAGAGCTATCCTTTCTTAAAAGCGACGGTTTCAGAAGCCTACCCAAGGCTTCTTTTTGCGCGTCAGATGAAACGGGACGGCTGTAAGTATTTTGGACCGTTTACAAGTGGCAAGGCGATTCGTGATACAATTGAACTGGTGAATCAGTTGTTTCATCTGCGAAACTGCCACCGTGTGCTGCCACGTGATATAGGAAAAGAAAGACCTTGTCTGTATCATCAGATTGGGCAGTGTCCGGCACCGTGCCAAGGACATGTGAAAAAGGAGGAGTACCGGGCAGATTTTGAGCGCGCCCTGAAGTTTTTGCTGGGGGATACCAAATCGGTATTGAAGGAACTTGAGGAGAAAATGCAGCGTGCAGCAGCAGAGATGAATTTTGAGGAGGCTGCCACATACCGTGATTTGATACAGAGTGTCCGTCAGGTGACAGAACGGCAAAAAATTACATCAGAGGACTTTGAAGACCGTGACATCGTGGCGATGGCGCGCGGGAAAGAGGATGCAGTAGTGCAGGTGTTTTTTATCCGTGGTGGAAAAATGCTAGGGAGAGAGCATTACTATCTGACCGGAACAAATGAGGAGACAGAAGGGGCTGTTTTGTCTGCTTTCATTAAACAGATGTATGCCGGAACGCCGTATATTCCGAAAGAAATCTGGTTAGAGCAGGAAGTGGAAGATGCAGATGCTATCCTTGAGTGGCTTTCGGCAAAACGCGGACATAAGGTATATTTCCGCTATCCACAGCGCGGTCAGAAAGAGCGCATGCTTGAGTTGGCGAAGAAAAATGCCCGGATGGTGCTTCAAAAGGACGTTGAGAAGTTACAGAGAGAGCGGGCAAGGACGAAAGGTGCGATGGAGGAAATCGAAGGCTTGCTTGGTATTTCCGGACTCAGCCGTGTGGAATCCTATGATATTTCAAATATCAATGGTTTTGAGACGGTTGGTTCAATGGTTGTGTTTGAAGAGGGAAAAGCGAAAAAGAATGATTACCGTAAATTTCGTATCCGTTCCGTGAGCGGGCCGGATGATTATGGTGCTATGCGGGAAATGCTGACGAGACGTTTTGAACACAGCAAACGGGAAGGTTTGTCGGAGATGGATTCTTTCCGCAATCTGCCGGATATTATTTTTATGGATGGTGGAAAAGGCCAGGTAAATATTGCAGAAGAAGTATTGTTAAAATTAGATATAACAATACCGGTCTGCGGCATGGTAAAGGATGACCACCATAGGACGCGCGGGCTGTATTTTAAGAATGAAGAAATTCCGATTGATACACACGGTGAGGGATTTCGCCTGATTACGAGAGTGCAGGATGAAACACACCGTTTTGCGATTGAGTATCATAAGCAGATTCGAAGTAAGACGCAGGTTCATTCGATTCTTGATGATATTCCGATGATTGGTGCCACAAGGCGTAAAGCGCTGATGCGGACCTATCAGTCATTAGCTGAGATTCAGAAAGCAGATGTGGAAGAGCTGATGGAGATTCCGGAAATGAATCGTCAGGCTGCGGAATCCGTTGTTCAGTTTTTTGCAGCGAAACAGAAAGAAGGTGAAAGAGATGACAAATCTGAATGAAAAAAAAGCGGCAGATGATTTTCTGCCAATGAGTAAAAAAGCAATGAAACGGCGGGGGTGGAGCCAGTGCGATTTTGTATTTGTCATTGGGGACGCTTATGTGGACCACTCTTCTTTCGGACCGGCAATTATCAGCAGACATTTGGAGGCAAATGGTTATAAAGTTGGAATTATTTCGCAGCCGGATTGGAAAGACGATGCAAGCATCACAAAATTGGGTGAGCCACGCCTTGCTTTTTTAGTGTGTGCAGGAAATATGGATTCCATGGTAAACCATTATACGGTGGCGAAAAAGAGACGAAAAACGGATGCGTATACGCCGGGCGGCGTGATGGGGAAACGCCCGGATTATGCAACCGTTGTGTACTCGAATCTGATTCGCAGAACGTATAAACATACGCCGATTATTCTTGGTGGAATCGAGGCGAGCTTACGGCGGCTGGCGCATTACGATTACTGGTCGGATAAGGTGAAACGATCGATTTTACTGGATTCCGGTGCGGATATGATTTCATATGGCATGGGAGAACACAGTATACTTGAAATTGCAGAGGCGTTAGACGCCGGTATTTCAATTCATGATATCACGTATGTTGCGGGAACTGTGTACCGTACAAAAGAAGGGGAATTGAGTGCGTATGAGCCGATTTCTCTTCCTGCGTTTGAAGAAGTTAGTACGGATAAGAAAAAATACGCACAAAGTTTTTATGTGCAATATGAAAATACGGATGCATTTACGGCAAAACCGTTAATTGAGGCATATCCGAATAAGGTGTTGGTTGTGCAGAATCCACCGGCAAAGCCACTTACTACGCAGGAAATGGATGATATTTATGCCTATCCTTATGTGGGAACGTATCATCCATCCTATGAGGCAGCAGGCGGTGTTCCGGCAATTTCCGAGATTCAGTTTAGTCTGACAAGCTGCCGTGGATGTTTTGGCGGCTGTAATTTCTGTGCCCTCACATTTCATCAGGGAAGAATTGTTCAGGTCAGAAGCCATGAGTCGATTTTGGAAGAAGCAAAAGGGATGACTGCTAAAACCGGATTTAAGGGATATATACACGATGTGGGAGGACCGACAGCAAATTTCAGAAGACCCTCGTGTGACAAGCAGCTTGAAAAAGGTGTCTGCCAGATGAAGCAATGTTTGTTCCCCAAACCGTGTCCGAATCTGAAAGTTGACCATAAGGATTATGTTTCACTGCTTCGGAAACTGAAGCGTTTGCCGGGAGTTAAGAAAGTATTTGTCCGTTCCGGAATCCGGTTTGATTATGTGATGCAGGAAACGGATGATACGTTTCTTAGTGAACTTTGCAGAGACCATATCAGCGGGCAGCTTAGAGTGGCGCCGGAACATGTTTCTAATAATGTTTTGCAGGCGATGGGAAAGCCACCGCATGCGGTCTATGAAAAGTTTTGCAAACGCTATGAAAAAGTAAATAAAAGGACGGGGAAGAAACAGTATGTAGTTCCTTATTTTATGTCTTCTCACCCGGGTTCGACGCTAAAGGATGCGATTGAACTGGCGGAATATATTAGAGACCTCGGATACATGCCGGAGCAGGTGCAGGATTTTTATCCGACGCCATCAACGATTTCGACCTGCATGTATTATACGGGACTTGATCCTCGTACGATGGAGCCGATTTATGTGCCGAAATCTTCCCATGAAAAGGCTATGCAGCGAGCATTAATTCAATACCGGGAGCCTAAAAATTATGATTTAGTAAAAGAGGCCCTGCTCAAGGCAGGGCGGAATGATTTAATTGGATTTGATAAAAAATGTCTGATTCCTCCGAGAAAGCGTAAGCGCCGTTAGTTGTGGATTTTACACGTGGAGCCTACGAGATAGCGGGGAATGCTTAACGATGAGTCTGCGGTTTGCGTGGACTCATTTTTTTGCAGGTAAACGGCTGTATAAATCTGTGAGGATGGGCAGCCGTCGCCGGCAAGATGTCCGGAGGCTTTGCAGATTTTGCAACGCACATGGCAGTCGCATTTCTCCTTTGGTACGGACTCTTTATCAAAGTATTCTTTTTTTATGCAGGAGCCGCCAACAGCCTTGTCGCAAATACCGTTGATTGCAAGTTTTCCGCATTTTGTACAAATAACAGCGGTTGTGATAGAGTCCGGTTTCTTGAAAGAAACTTTTGTGTAATTTTGATTTAACTTCTCCATCGTGTCACGCCACAAATCTTTCTGATAGGTAAGAGACGTTTGCTTTTGTCCGGAATCATAACCGCCCCAGATGCCGGCTGTGAGATACGGTGTGTAGCCGACAAACCACAAGTCGCGGTTGCCGGTGGAAGTGCCGGTTTTTCCTGCCTGCGGCATATTGATTTTCTTAAATTTTAAGCGGCTGCCGGTTCCTTTTAAAATGACGTCTTCCATTGCACTGGTAAGGAGCCATGCAGTCGATTCTTTCATGACCTGTCTGGTATCCGTATTCATTGTGTTGTCGAGTAACACATTTCCGTCATGGTCAACAATTTTTGTATAAAAGAAAGCGGGATGATAAAGTCCCTGATTGGCAATGGTAGCGAAGCCGTTCGTTAGTTCTAAGTTGGTAACGCCTTTAGTCAATCCTCCAAGAGCAAGCGGGAGAGAAATATCCGTATAGGTTTTTCCATCCTGACTGGTATAGTTGTCAACCAAAGTAGTAAAACCTAAATTTAATAAATAATCATATCCGATTTTGGGACTTACATCATTCAATGTTTTGACGGCAATTACGTTCATGGATTGCGCCATTGCTTCACGCAGGGAAGTAAGTCCGCGGTAGGAGTTTCCGTACCAGTTTTTCACTTTCCGTTTTGTACCCGGATAGTAATAAAGGGCGTCATCCTGCACAGTTGCCAGTGTCATGCCGGCGGTGTCAAGTGCCGGTAGATATGTCGATAAAATCTTAAAGGTTGAGCCTGGCTGGCGCACCGAATCCGTTGCACGGTTCAGAGTGCGGCTTGCGTTTTTGTCGCCGCGGCCGCCGACAAGTGCTTTTACGGCGCCAGTATGCTGGTCAATTACAACAAAAGAGGATTGCGGTTCAATTACGAGGTCAATTGTCTCAGACTGCACGGTATCATTTTTCGTCAGCATAGCAGCTCGGAACTGCTTGATTTGTTTTCTGGCAGTGGATTTCTTTTTGTATAATCCGGATATAACTTTCTTCCTTCTGCTTTTAAACCATTTCTTCATATCGGAAAAGGAATAGGTAATCTGCGTTCCGTCCTTGTGCGTAACAATCAATTGATAAGTTAGTTCATACCGAGAGTTCGCAGGATAATATTTTTTGTTGTTCATCATTGAATCGACGGTTTTTTGCATAGATTTGTCCTGTGTGCTGTAAATCGTCAGGCCGCGGCTGTACAGTGCGTTATAAGCCTGCGTTTCCGTGTAGCCGCATTTGGCTTTCAAATCCTGAATTACCTGCTCAATCAAAGCATCGGTAAAATACGAGGTAATGGAAGAACTTGAAAATGTTTGTTTATTCACTTTTTGGATGCGGTCATAAACCGGGTCACGGAGAGTATCGGTGTATTCTTTACTGGAAATATATCCCTGATTTTTCATATAGGTTAAAACAGTTGTGCGTTTCTGACTGTTTTTCGCCGGATGGGAAATCGGATTGTACGCTGATGGGTTCTGCGTAATGCCGGCAAGAACCGCACACTCGGAAAGGGTGAGGTCAGAAACATTTTTATTAAAATATCGTTTGGATGCTGCCTGTACACCAAGTGTATTTTGCCCGAGATTAATGGTATTTAAGTAATACTCGAGAATCTGGTTTTTACTGTATTTTTTTTCGGTCTGCAAAGCAAGAAACTGCTCCTGCAGCTTACGCTTTATTTTTTCAAAGAGTGTATTTTCCTCGCCGCCCTCAAATACCTGGTTTTTCAATAACTGCTGTGTAATCGTACTGGCACCTTGTGTAAAATCGCCCTTGTTTTTTATGCCAATAGTCAGTGCACGCAAAACGCCCTGTGTATCCACGCCGTTATGCTTGCGGAAACGCTCGTCCTCAATGGCAATAAAGGCATTTTGGAGATTCTCCGGAATTTTATCCAATGTAACATATTCACGGTTGGCATCTTTCCCGACTAAGGACTGAATCGGATTTCCTTCACTGTCCACAATTGTCGTTGTATAGCCCTTTGGAACAATCTGGATAGAGTTCACATCCGGCGTCGAAGATAAAATGCTTGTATACATTCCAATCAGGAAACTTCCGGCAAAAAGGCCGACAAAAATAAGTCCGATGAGAGTAAGACGGATTCCTATAAGCTGTAATTTGTGCAGACGGTGAGTAGCTGCGGATTCAAGCTGATGTTTTCGATTCTGGATTCCCTTATGACTAAAATTCATGTGCGGTCCTTTCCTTCCTGAATGTTTTCTTTTCTTTTTAGTATAACAAAAACTCTTGAAAAGGGAAAGGGCAATTACTATAATAGTAAGGAGTAGGAACGAAGTAAGAGAAAGGAACGAAACGGATGGAAACAGCATCTAAGATACTCTACGAAGGTGGACAAGGGGAAATTGTAGAAAAGAAATCCCGTTTTATTGCGAACATTTTTCCGGTCACAACGGAAGAAGAAGCACTTGAAAAAATTACCGCGATGCGGAAAAAATATTATGATGCCAGACATAACTGCTTTGCCTATATTTTAGGTGAAAATAAGGATACGGTGCGCTGCAGCGATGACGGGGAACCATCAGGAACGGCCGGCCGACCGATGTTGGATATTTTGGATGGACAGGGAATTTATAATGTTGTGGCAGTCGTTACAAGATATTTTGGAGGAACTCTTCTTGGTACTGGGGGGCTTGTAAGAGCGTATTCCGGTGCGATGAAAGAGGGATTAAATCACTGTGTACTTTTAGAAAAAGAGACCGGTTACCCGCTGACCGTTACAGTGGATTATAACGAGGTTGGAAAAATCCAATATTTAGCAAGAACCAACGAGATTCACGAGTTATCGTGTGAATATGGAAATGAGGTTGTGTTTCGGTTTTTGGTGCCGGAGGAGAAAATTGATTCATTTGAAACGGCACTGACGGAGAAAACAGCTGCGAAAGCTAAACTTGAACGGGGCGAAAAACTGTGTTATGGTTTCCATGGAGACGAAGTTATACAGATGGATAAACGGCAGGAAGGAAAGGAATCATGAATTTATTAGATTATATGAGCGAGCAGAAAAAAGAGACCGAATCGCCGCTTGCTTCAAGACTCCGTCCGACTACCTTGGACGAGGTTGTGGGACAGAAACATATTATCGGAAAAGATAAATTATTGTACCGGGCAATTCAGGCAGATAAATTAAGTTCGCTGATTTTTTATGGACCGCCGGGAACTGGGAAAACGACACTGGCGAAAGTGATTGCCAATACGACAAGTGCAGCATTTCTCCAGATTAATGCGACCTCGGCCGGGAAAAAAGATATGGAAGAAGTTGTTGAAAAAGCAAAAGAAAACTGGGGCGCTTACGGGCGCAAGACGATTTTGTTTATTGACGAGATTCACCGCTTTAATAAAAGCCAGCAGGACTATTTGCTTCCGTTTGTTGAAGACGGTACCATTGTCTTGATTGGTGCAACAACGGAAAATCCGTATTTTGAAGTAAATGGTGCGCTTTTGTCCCGCTCGATTATTTTTGAATTAAAGGCATTGGAAAAAGATGAAATCAAGGAACTTTTGCTGCGTGCAGTGACAGATAAAGAAAAGGGACTTGGCAGTTTTGATGCAGTCATCGAAAAAGACGCTTTGGAATTTCTTGCGGACATCAGCGGTGGTGATGCCAGAAGTGCTTTAAATGCGATTGAACTTGGTGTTTTGACAACCGAGAGAGGTGCAGATGGCAAAATTCATATTACGATGGAAGTTGCCGAGGAATGTATTCAAAAACGTGTACTCCGCTATGATAAAACAGGGGATAATCATTACGATACCATTTCGGCATTTATTAAAAGTATGCGGGGCTCTGACCCGGATGCCGTAGTTTATTATCTGGCGAGAATGCTGTATGCCGGTGAGGACATCAAATTTATTGCCAGACGAATCATGATTTGTGCGGCGGAGGATGTTTCAAATGCTGACCCACAGGCTCTTGTCGTGGCGACCGCGGCGGCACAGGCAGTTGAGCGGCTTGGTATGCCGGAGGCAAGAATTGTGCTTTCACAGGCGGCGCTTTATGTGGCATGTGCACCGAAGAGCAATTCAGCAATTGTTGCAATTGATGATGCCTTGGATTATGTTAAAACGCATCCGAATTACCGAATTCCGGCACATTTGATGGATGCTCATTATAAAAGTGCGGCAAAACTCGGACATGGCATCGGGTACCAGTATTCCCATGATTACGAAAATCATTATGTAAGACAGCAGTATCTGCCGGATGAGGCGGAATCCGAGCGGTTTTTCCATTTATCGGAGAATGGTTATGAAAAGGAAATTAAGAAGCATATGAAGAAAATTGGAGCAGATAAGGAGGAATGGTAAGATGGCAGAAGAGAAAAAAGAAAAAATTGAAAGTTCATATCCGAAGGGTGTGCGTATTGCAGCAATTATTGGTGTAATCTTTTTAGTTGCGTTGTATATTGTAACTTTGATTGCAGGAATCACCACATCAAAGGCGGCACCGGAATTGTTTAAAATGTGTATTGGTTCCAGCATTTTACTGCCAATTCTGTTTTGGCTTTATATTCAATTTGCCAAATCGTTTATGAACCGGGATAGGGAAAACATAAAGAAAGAAAAATAACAGATATTAAAAAAGCTGTAAACCGGTGAGATTCACCAATTTACAGCTTTTTTCTTTTTTTAGTATCCGACTTTTTTACCTTTTTTTGTCAGATATCCACTAATTCGTTTTGCTTTATAATCTTTTTTCTTGCGGGAATCCGGTACACCGGGATCCGTTGGGTCGTAGTTGATGCCACCTTTTACTTTGATGGTCTTTGCTTTGCCGAGAGGCCCCGGTTTCTTTGTGCTTCCCTTTACGATTTTAATGGTATTGCCGGTTGAAGTATAATCGTAAATCCACTTCGCATCCGCTACTGCCATACGGATACATCCGGCAGAAGCAGGTTTGCCAAGCTTGTTGTAGGTGACAGCAGGCAGTGCATAATGAGACTGTGTGCCAACGGCAATTGAGTGGAAATAAACATTGCCGACAATGTGTGTTGCCCAGCGCGCATATACGGTACTGCCATCCGGCTCATGCATCGGTTTCATCGTATATTTTACGGACTGTCCGTTTGTGCATACCGAATATGTACCTATTGGAGTATATGCTGACTTCTCATGGAGACCACCGGTACCGGCAACGGTCCAGATGTCGCTGCCGACACATACAGAACACGTTTTAACCGGAATATCGTATTTGTTTGTCTCATCGTTGTACATGTAAATCGTAACGACACATGCGGCACGGTTTACTTCGATGTAAAACTTGTTCTGATGAGAGGAACTGCTTTTTTTCAGTTTCAAAATCTTAGTAAGGTCGGTCTGTTTTTTATTGTTAATATAATAGAATTTGTATTTCTTTCCCTTATATTTTTCATAATACCAGCCGTTTTTACCAAGGTCTGACTTTTTCAGTTTGAACTTTTTCTTTTTCAGCAACAGTCTGCTTTTCCATGCGGATGTCGCAAATGCACGAACCTCGTAAGTTCCTTTTGCTTCATTTTTTACTGTTACGGTGTAGGTCTTTTTATTGGAAGAAGCTTTTGCTTTGTATGTGCCAAGCTTTTTCTTTTTACCGTTTTTAATCCGGTAAATATCAAATTCAACCTTTTTGATATTGCCGGGAACATAAGCTCCGGACAATTTATAGATGCAGGTTGCATTTTTCTTTTTAGTAACGGTAAGAGTTCCCTTTTTCATACGCTGGTCAGCCTTTGTTGTCTGTGCAAGCGTATAAGTTTTATTGTTGGAATCGATCACAACCGCTTTAATTGTAAATAAATCCAAATTGTATTTTAAGGTTTTCATCGTAACTTCTTTATAATAAGAAGCTGTCTTTTTCTTGCCGGAAAGTGTAGCAACCTGTCTGCCATCGCTGTTAAATACCTGGAATGTTACACCATTTACGCCGAATACGTTAGTCAATCCGCTAAGTTCAATGGCAAATGCCTTTTTCTTCTCCAATGCTTTTGTTTTCTTTGTAACAAATGAAGTGCAGGAAGGAATAACATTATATTCAGTGGAAGCTAAGGTATACTGTGTTTTCCAATTGCTGTTTGTGACAACAGCCTTTGCGCCCCATTTGCCATAATGATTTCCGGATTTGGAAACATCAACAGACCAGTTCTGGTTCGCATTCAATGCCATTGTTTTGCCCACGGTTACTGCAGTGGATTCTGCGCGGTTTTTGTTCCAAATCTGGATGGAAATCTGATTTCCGGTACCGGGAACTAAAACACCGCCCGTGGCTTCTTTTGATACGAAGGCAGCAGTACGGACAGCGGCGCCGGTATTTCCTGTGATGGAAAGACCTGCTTTTGCTGTATGAATCGTAAAGTCAGCAGTGCCGGCGGTCAATGTTTTTGTACCAATTGTTACGGTTACTGTATAATTGGCAAATGCATATTTTAAGTCCGCCAAAGTAATGTTTCCTGTAAAAGTGCCTTCTTTGCAGTTGGTCTCGTCGAGAGTGATATTTTTGGTAAAAGCAGTTTTCTTTGTGGAAGAATTGACTGCATTAATCGTAAGTGCGGTATCGGATGCCAAATCCAGACCGGTTACGGTGTAGTTTGCTGTGCCGGCGGCACGATTTGTGGTCAAAACCGCTTTGTGCGTAGATGGTGCTTCTGTAGCAGCAGCCGCAGCTTTTGCCGGTGTGCTGACAAAGGAAAATGTCAGAAACAAAGAAGCAAATACGAACACAAGCAAACTTCTTATGTAAGTACGTTTCATGATAAAACCTCCATTCTGTTCCATTCACTATTTGACGGCATGACTTTAAACATGACGCCAAGTTCTTTCATAATCGCACATTTCCTAATGTTTGTCAAGAAATCATGCTTTATTATAAGAAGGATATGTGTCAGTTCTTTTACAAAAAGTGTTCTTGACAAAAATGTTTTGATATATTAAGATACCCACATAGGCAAAGAAGAGAAGAAGTACGAGTAAGAAAGAGCCAACAGAGAATAGCCGGCTGGTGAGAGGCATGGGAAATCGCTTATTTGGAATACATCTTGGAGCTTCGGCATTGAAACCAGGTAGGTGCCGACGGAAGAGGGGAAACCCGGCACACGTTATCGTGCAGGAGTATTCGTGACATCCGGCAGGTGTACTTGATGAGGCAGTTGATGCGAGTCGATTGTGAAAAAAGGTGGTAACACGGGATATGATATCTCTCGTCCTTTGAATAGGGTGAGAGATTTTTTTATTATAAAAAGCGGCAGCTTTAGAATGGAGGAAAAAATGCAGGTATATGAAGAATTAGTTGCCAGAGGCTTAATCGCTCAGGTGACAAACGAAGAAGAAATTCGAGACATGGTAAATAATGGAAAGGCTACTTTTTACATTGGTTTTGACCCGACCGCTGACAGTCTGCATGTCGGACATTTTATGGCACTTTGCCTGATGAAACGTTTGCAGATGGCAGGCAATAAACCGATTGCGTTAGTAGGCGGCGGTACCGCGATGATTGGTGACCCTTCCGGAAGAACGGATTTGCGTCAGATGATGACACCGGAGACGATTCAGCACAATGTGGACTGCTTCAAAAAACAGATGAGTCGTTTTATTGATTTTTCTGAGGGAAAAGCAATTCTTGTCAACAATGCAGACTGGCTCATGGATTTGAACTATATTGAAGTGCTTCGTGATGTAGGAGCGCATTTTAGTGTAAACCGTATGCTTTCGGCTGAGTGCTACAAGCAGAGAATGGAGAAAGGTCTCAGTTTTTTGGAGTTTAACTACATGATTATGCAGAGTTATGATTTCTACAAACTGTTTCAGGATTATGGCTGTAACATGCAGTTTGGCGGTGATGACCAGTGGAGCAACATGCTCGGTGGTACAGAATTGATTCGCCGTAAATTAGGAAAAGATGCGCATGCTATGACGATTACGCTTTTGTTAAACTCAGAGGGCAAAAAGATGGGTAAAACCGCAAAGGGAGCTGTCTGGCTTGATCCGGAGAAAACATCACCGTTTGAGTTCTATCAGTACTGGAGAAATGTGGATGACAGCGATGTGTTGAAGTGCATCCGCATGCTTACATTCCTTCCATTGGAGGAAATTGATGCGATGTCCGACTGGGAAGGCGCACAGTTAAACAAAGCAAAAGAAATTCTTGCATTTGAGCTTACCAAACTGGTTCACGGAGAGGAAGAGGCCATGAAAGCACAGGAGAGCGCAAAAGCATTGTTTAGCAGCGGAAACGCGGCAGAAATGCCTACCGTAGAATTAACCGATGAAGATTTGGAAAATGGCACAATCGGTATTCTTAATCTGTTGAATAAATCCGGAATGGTGCCATCCAATTCGGAAGCGCGCCGTGCCGTGCAGCAGGGTGGTGTTGCCATTGATGGTGAAAAAATTACTGACATTCACGCACAGATTGACGGCGGGAAATTAGCCGGCGATGGTGTGGTGCTGAAAAAAGGTAAGAAGAACTTTAGACGGATGGTCTTAAAATAAAAAGAAAAAAATTAGTGGCACCATGCACGTATTCCTATGCATGGCAGCCACTAAAGTTTTTCAGGAGATATGGCGGCTTGGGATGTTTAAATTTTTATGATAAATATACTTAAAAGTGTTGTATTTTGCTAAAAATCTGATATACTGTGATTAGGCAAAAGTAATAAGTATTAATCGTTAAGTTACGACAAAACCCCCATGAGTGGCCGCTCATGGGGGTTTTTGTTGTATTGGCAATAAAAATAAACCACCTGCTATGCAGGTGTGTTCCCAAAC
>OHLH01000901.1_pt1 | contig 17459 bp, 10 predicted proteins | sample 1569061 | NCBI WGS metagenome assembly OHLH01 (sample SAMEA3879603, study PRJEB24766) | human gut metagenome | biome: human-associated habitat; feature: feces | place: USA | collected 1985/1987
GAGGTCGGAAAACGAAAGTAGGAAGAAAACTACTTCGTTTTCCTCCTACTCGATTCCTACATTAAATTTACATAAATTTTCGAGCAATCAACATAGTGGCCTAACATTATTAAATTGGATTTTTGACACTAATACTATTAGAACTATAAGAATATGATACAGGATAGCGGCAAGCATACCAGCAGATTTTCGCTGCTTTCGTTCGAAACGACCTCAAATGGGACGGAAGACTTGATTTCTTCCATCGGCTATCAGGATGTCGGACCTCGGCAGGAATATCCTGCCCGTGTCATCCCCAAGCGCTACAGCTTCAATGACGGAAGGCAGTTGGCTGAATTCCAGCTGGTCTACATTACCGGCGGTACCGGCGTTTTCGAGGACAATGAAAGTTCCAGGATAGTTACTCCCGGTACGTTGTTCCTGCTCCGCCCGGGATATTGGCATTCTTATCACCCTAACAGGGATACAGGCTGGACAGAATATTATATAGGGTTCAACGGACCCACGTTCCGCCGTGAAATCGAACGCTTTTTCGGTGAAAGGAAAGGCCCGATAGAATTGGGAATGTCTGCCACCCTCGTGGACCTTTTCGAGCAGGCTCTCTTCTATTCGGAACGCCAATGCTCTCAGACGATGTCGATTCTGCAGGCTGTCGTGATCCACATGCTTGCATTGGTGAACTACAATCTCACCACACGGGACAAGACGGATGACAAGCTCGATGCCGCCATCAACTATGTGAAAAAATATATGGCAGACCATCTCTCCGAGCCGATAGACGTCCCGGCTCTTGCCGCCGAAAGGGGAATGAGCTACACCTGGCTCCGCCGCATGTTCCGTAAGAACACCGGAATGGCGCCCGCCCAATATCTCCAGCAATTGCGGATTCACATGTCAATGTATCTTCTCCGCAATACCTCATTGCCGATAAAGAACGTAGCCGTAGACAGCGGTTTCAAGACCTCGGAGTATTTCTGCTCCGTATTCCAGGAAACTGTCGGCATGACACCCCGGGCGTATCGCGCAGCGAATAATGATGGGGCCAGACAACCGGAAACGGATGCAACAATCTTATAATTATATACAATGAATTTCTATTGCCAGTACACTAACTTGATTTTTTCTGTACTTTTGGCAATATGAAAAAATACTTGAAACTAATAACGCTTCTAGTTTCTTTTTTAGAAATTATTTGCATCCTTTTCCACCCAACTATTGAATGCTATGCGTCTGATGCGTCATTCTCTCCGATTCTCTCCAGGGATGGTCAATTCTCAAGCAGGCGGGCCATCTGCATGTTGCCTGACAGCCACGGCTACTTGTGGATAGGTACGCTAGACGGATTGCTGAGGTACAATGGAACTGAAGTCAAGAACTATAACCGTTCAGTATTGCACACTGAATCGAGTTCAATTTCTTGCATATTAGAAGACTCCGACAATAATATATGGATAGGAACTGAGGGCGGCTTGTCCGTTTATGTCCGTGAAAATGATGAATTTGTCAAGGTGGACACCCCGGAATCTTCCGACATTAGGATCGATGCCAAGGTCGGATGCATCCAGCAGGACCATGATGGCCTCATCTGGTTTTCCCTGAAGGCTAAAGGAATCTGGTCTTACAATCCCGAGTCAAGGGAGTTCCGCAATTACTTGTATGATCCCGCTTCAGGTGTCCCGTCTCCGAAAATCAACTCGTTCGTCATTGACGGCAACGGATCTTTCATCATTTCCGTTTATTGCCGCGGACTGCTGCTGTGCCGCAATGATTTTTCCTCGATAGAGAACTTGACCGTGCGCGGTTACGATTTCGCGGAAGACAACTTCTCCCAGATGATCGTCGGCGACCGTAACTGCGTATATGCGACAAGCGCCAATTACGGACTGTGTGAACTTTTTCCGTATACATCTAAGGCCAATGTCCTCGTAGGCTTGAATCCATCCGTCCATTCCACAGGTTTGTGCATGGATGACAATTCCCGGACATTATACATGTCCACATCGAAGGGCCTCTATTCCGTTAATCTGAATACAAATAACATAGTTCATTATACCAAGTCCAATACGTCAGGACTTCCCACCGACAACTGCTATTGCCTGGCTTTGGATGGCAATGGGGGACTGATTGTAGGCGCCAGGACGGGCAATCTCTTCTACAGCTCCCTTCAAAAAGACATTGTGGACAGATTTGACCATCTTTCGGGCGGTAAACTGCTGACCAACAGTGAAGTAGTCAAATTCGCCGAAGACGGCGAAAACAATATTTGGGTTCTGACTGCCAGAGAAGGCATATTGAAATATGATGTTGCGAAAGAGAAATTGACCCGGATATCTTTCAATGGCATCCCCGAGGAATGCTCCGATTTCCTTTTCGTCGGAGATAAACTATGGTTGAGCTCCGGCGCATCCCTATATATAATGGATGTCAAGACCGGCAAATCCGTAAAATATTCGTCGGAATCTCTGGAGGCCAGTTCGTTGAAAGACAGGTCCATCTATCCGATTGTCCATTACGACGGCAAGATGATGTTCGGAACGGCATTGGGAATCATTGTCTACGATGAAACCACACGCGAATTCACGCACCTTCCCGACTTGGGGGAATGCAATGTCAATGGAATTTTCCGGGACGGGGATTCTCTCCTGCTTTCCACCTATGCACACGGAATGATACGATATGACCTTCGGCGTAAAAAGGTGATACATAGTGCGATAGATGAACAGTTGCTGAATGTTGCCGGCAGACGCATCAACGGTGTCCTAAAAGATGAACGTGGCCGCATCTGGATTGCATCCAACGAAAGCGGGCTGGTGGTCGTGACCCCTGGCGACAGCATTGTCGTACTGAATTCGCAGAATACCTTCGGCGCATTGAAATCAGACATAATCAAGTCTGTGGTAACCGATTTCTCGGGAACGGTTTGGGCTGCGACCGAAAACGGACTGACGTCGATATCTTCGGATATGTCGCATTATTGTCATTATGCGGAAAAAGACGGTCTGCTCAACAATTGTTTTTCTCTCCGGTGTGCATTCGTTTCCAGCAAAGGCATCCTGTACCTCGGAAGCCGTGACGGATTCATTTCATTGAGGCCCGACCTGGTGAAGAAAAAGAGCCCGCATGTGCCGAATCTTTACATCGAAGAACTGAGGGTAAACAATGAACTTCTTTCGCCGGGCAAGAACTCTGAACTTAGGAAAAGCATTGAGCTGACGGACAAGATTGTCTTCAGACATGACAGGAACTCATTGACTTTCACATTGTCCCGACCGTCGCTTCCGTCTTCCTCCGACGGATATGTGCTGTGCAAGCTCGAAGGGCTGGACAAGGATTGGGTACGTCTGACCTCGGATATGGTATTCGACTGCAGGGAAATGCCGACAGGAAAGTTCAGGCTCCTGGCCAGAAGTTATGACAATGAAGGTGAACTCGAGATGGAGCACCGGCCAGTAGAAATAGTGATCCGCCCGCCGTTTTACAAGAGTGCCGCAGCCATTGCAGTCTACATTCTGATAATTGCGGGAGCATTGGCGTATGTGTCCGTCCGTTTCGTCCGCAAAATGAAACGGGAGCAGGAAGAACGGTTCCGCCGGTTCACCGAAGAGAAAATGGCAATGACTCCGGAGCGTAGAATGTTGCGCTCCGCACAAATCGGCCAGTTTCCGTCTGCCTTTCTCCGGGAAAATCTGAGCGAGAACGAAAGAATGTTCATTTCGAAACTGGATGCAGTGATAGAGAAGCACATGTCCGATGAAAACTTGTCGTATGTGACGGTGGCGGAGCAGCTGTGCATCGGTAAACAGTCTCTCAATATAAAGGTGAAAAGCATATTGGGCGTGACTGTGAGCAATTATATCATGTTGTGCCGGCTCTTCGCCTCGATACCTCTGCTTTCGCAGGATGATTCCAGGGTCAATGTCGTCTGCTTCAAAGTGGGATTCAATACGCCTTCATATTTCGCCAAATGTTTCAAAAATGCCTTTGGAATGCTGCCTGGCGAATTCAAAGAGCTCTAGTTACATATTTTTATAACATCGTTGCATAGGCGTAACCCTTTTTTAGATAACATTGCAGCGTAAAAATCACATTTAGTAATGCGTAAAACGATCTTGAAACTATTGACCGCGGTTCTGCTCGTATTGAACGGGACAATGCTTTTCTCCCAGGAAAAGAAAGTGGTAAAAGGAGTGGTAAGTGATTCGGCGGGCCCGATTCCAGGCGTCGGCGTAGTTGTCGACGGTACCACCAATGGGGTAGTGACTGATATTGACGGCCGCTATGAACTGAAATGCAATTCGGGCCAGACTCTCGAATTCAGCTGCATGGGTTACGAAACCGTAAAGGTGGCAGTCGGAAAATCCGACGTGTACAATGTCGTCCTGACCCCTCAGTCCGAGCAACTTGACCAGGTGGTGTTCGTCGGCTACGGCGTACAGAAAAAGGTCAATGTGACCGGCTCTGTGACTTCTGTGGATTATTCCAAACTCGCTGATTCCCGTCCTGTTACCAATTCTGCCAGCCTTCTCCAAGGTGCCAGTGCCGGTCTCTATGTCAGACAGACGTCAGGTATTCCTGGCAATGAGGGCGTAAGTCTCCGTGTCCGTGGAACAGGAACATTGAACAATTCCGACCCTCTGGTTATCGTGGACGGCACGCCGGGCTCGATGGATTCTGTCGACCCTTCCGAAATACAGAACATATCAGTGCTCAAAGATGCCGCATCCTGTGCCATATATGGAAACAGGGGAGCGAACGGTGTCATCCTCATCACTACCAAGAGGGAAAAGAAAGATTCCTTCCATATAGATTATAGCGGTATGTTCGGTGTCCAGTCTCCTGAAAATACATATGATGTGGTTTCCAACTATGCCGACTATATGGAATTGATGAATGAAGCGTCTTTCCAGAACGACAAGCCGCTGCCGTTCTCCCAAAGCATGATTTCCCTCTGGAGAGAAAAGGAGAAGGACCCTTACGGTATCTCGGAATCCGGATATCCGAACTATGTCGCATATCCTAATGTGGACGGCATGACGGCTTTCTACCGTACGGATACGCCTATCTATCAGAAACATAATATATCAGCAGCCGGAACCTCCGACAAGATGAGCTATCGTGTGGCGTTGGGCTACATGAACAATCCCGGAATGGTGGAGAATACCGGATTCATGAAATACACGTTCCGCGCCGAGTTCTCGTCCAAGCTCTTCTCCTGGCTGGAGGTGGGCGCCAGGACCTATGGCTATTACAATGTGAAAGAGGCCGGCGACCTGAACAATGTATTCAACTATGCCATCAGGTGGGTGCCTTGTATCTATCCATACTATGACGGCAAGTACGGCTGGTATGAAAACCCTGAACAGAACTCGGAAGCCAGGAACAATCTCTATTTCCTTAACCGTGTCCAGGGCAAGCAGGTAACTGAAAGTGTGGTAGTCACCCCGTTCGTAAACATTGACCTTCCGTTCGGCATCAAATCCAGGACATTGTTCAAATACAGTTCTACCCACATGGAACGCGACCAGCATACCATCACGCGTGAGGCTTATTCGTTCCGCACGGGAGAGGTCGTCGCTTCGGACCAGGACCTGTCGTCGCAGGTCAGGTGGCTGACTACACAGATTGTCCGCAGCACGTACTTCGAGAGCGACTTGTCATGGGCCAAGACATTTGCGAAAAAACATGATGTTACCGCATTGCTTGGTTTCGAGGCCTTCGACCACAGGAACATTGACTATGCATCGACGAAGAAGGGTGCCGAAAACAGCGTCCTTTCAGAATTCAACAACATGCTCACGCCTTCTTCCATCACTGGAACATCCTCGGAATATTCCTCACAGTCAGTATTTTCCAGACTTACTTATGCTTATGACAGCAGATATCTGTTCGAGGTCAATCTCCGATATGACGGATCGTCCAGATTCGCCAAAAGGAGCCGTTGGGGATTCTTCCCGTCTGCCTCTGCCGCATGGCGCATCTCGAAAGAAAAATTCATGCAGGGAAGCGGCATCGATGAATTGAAATTGCGCGCGTCATGGGGTAAGCTGGGCAACAACTCGATCGGAAATTACAGCTACCAGTCCACTTATTCATCTGGTTACTCCTATGCTTTCGGCGAAAAATTGGGAGGCGGCATGATTTCCACGCTTTCTAACACATTGCTTGAGTGGGAAAATACCATGACGACTGATATCGGTCTGGATTTCAGGACATTCGGCAACAGACTGACCGTCGAAGCGGACATTTATGACAAATACACCTCCGGCATCCTTTACAAGCCAACCATTTCGGCGACCATCGGAAAGAAGACGTCCCCTTACATGAACCTGTGCGAAGTGGACAACAAGGGATTCGAAATAACCGTCGGCTGGCGCGATTCGATAAAGGACTTCACCTACGGAATATCAGCCAATTACAATGTGAACCGCAACAGGGTTACCAAATATAAGGGCAGGTTCAAGGAAGGCTGGGAAACCGATGCTGACGGCAACAAGGTCTGGAAGAACAATCTGGGCGACGTGACCACAGGTTCCGTCAACCGTATCTGTGAAGGCCACATGATCAATGAATATTACCTGCAGGAAAACTATTCAGGTTCAGGCAAATATTTCGACCAATCCGGCAAGGTCCTTCCTGACGGAGGTCCGGTGGACGGCATGATACGTACCGAAGCCGATATGGAATGGCTTAATGCCATGATTGCTGAAGGTTATACCTTCCTGCCTAAATCCACCGTTTCCAAGAGCGGCATATGGTATGGCGACTACATTCTCCAGGATGTGAACGGCGACGGCATATATGGTGATTCCAATGACTACAAGTGGCAGGGGGTAAGTATGACTCCTAAGTTCTATTACGGCTTCAACCTGGAATTGGGATGGAAGGGTATAAATCTGTCAGCCAGATTTACAGGTGCCGGAGGAGGTGCCATCCGTTGCAGGAAGGGCGGTATGAACTACAGTGTACTCCAGACCCAGCAGACCATCGGAAGCGGAATTGCCTATGACCATTATTTCTATGACCCGGAAAATCCTTGGGATCCGAGGACGAATACCACTTCACGCAATCCGCGTGTGACCATCAACTATGGACAGGCATTGACCGACAGTAATTTCTGGCTTTTCAAGACGAATTATCTGAAACTCCAGAATGTGACACTGAGTTATTCCTTCCCTAAGAAACTCCTCAAGCCGATAAGATTGACATCGCTTCAATTCTATCTTTCGGGAGAGAATCTCTATACTTTCACGGACCGTCTTTTCCCGGGCGTTGATCCGGAATTTACCGATACGAATATGTACTATTCGCCTATCAGACAGGTTGTTCTGGGCGTTAATCTGAAATTTTAAAGGGTATGAAAAAGATTTTCTATACGATACTTGCATGTTCAGCAATCACGGCATCATGCAGCGGTTTCCTGGACAAGACTCCGACAGACAAATTGTCCTCCGACCTGGTCTATACGAACCAGACCCTTGCGGAAAATGCTGTCCGTGGAGTATATAACAACTTGATCTGGGATTTCAATTCTACTGACAATGTGAAGTACAATTGGGATGCCTATGCCGGCGTGCTCGATCCTGTCGATTATTTCCGTGGCTCAATCGCTTTTCTCTCGGGCAATGTCCTTTCCACGAACGGCGTGTTCTCCACATTCTGGAAACAATACTATGAAGGTATCAACCGTGCCAATGACGTGATAAACAATCTGGAAAATGTTCCGGGCATGAAAACGGAACTGAAACAGCGCAGGATTGCGGAATGCCGTTTCATCCGTGCCCTGTATTACTATAAATTGAATTGCAGATGGCGCGGTGTTCCGGTTTATCTGGAAAATCTCGCTCCGGATGAATACAAGAAGGCCCGCAGCAGTGAAGAAAAAGTATGGGAAACCATCATTGACGACTGCACCTACTGCATTGACAATGCCAATCTGCCTGACAAATACAGTGCGTCGGATTCCGATTACGGCCGTGTGACCAAAGGTGCCGCCTATGTCCTGCGCGGAAAAGTGTACCTCTGGTTGAAAAAGTACGACCTTGCTGAGGCAGACTTCCTTAAAGTGGGAGAACTTGGCTATGGCTTGTATGAAGGCAACTATGCGGACCTTTTCCAGGAATCCAATGAAAAATGCAGGGAGATGATATTCTCCATCCAGTTCATTCCGCAGAAAGGCTTCGGAAATGCATTGAGCTATATTTACGGCAATATGGAAACCGTCTCCAAAGGCAATGACCAGTTCGTGCTGAATACCGATTTTGCTGATTCTTACGAATGTAAGAACGGCAAACCTTTCGATTGGGATGATTTTCTTCCCGGCTACAATGAATTGTCCGCGCAGAAACGAAGCGCTTATTTCTTCAGGGACGGCATGACGGCCGCGGAGATTTCCACACAGAAAGAATATGGCGCAGACATGTCGCTGTATCTGACCTCCGGCAATGAAGCCAGGCTGAAAAGCATTTACAATCAGCGTGATCCGCGTCTTGCCGCTACCGTGATACTTCCATATTCCACCTATGTCGGCGGTGCTTCAGGAGCGGCAATCACATACACGTCCCGTTTTCCATATAGACGTGACACTGCCCCTGAGATTGACCTCCAGACCCGTTATACTACCAAGATGTATTACTGGATGAGAAAATTCGTGGCCAGGGGAACCGAGTATTCATCGAGCGAATATACCGGTATTGACATGCCTGTCTTCCGTTATGCCGACGTGCTTCTTTGTCTGGCTGAATCTGTCAATGAGCAGGGGAGAACCGACGAGGCCGTGGACTATATAAACTTGGTCAGGGACCGCGCCGGAGTCGCAGAATTGAATTCCAATTCATGGACAGCAGTAGCCGGAAAGGAGGATCTCCGCCGTAGGATCATCAATGAAAAGCATTGGGAATTTGCCGGAGAATCAGGAACCATATATGAAGATGAATTACGTTGGGAGGTATGGCATGAAAAGCGTTTCCTGGGTTCTGAACCTGGCGAATTGAGCGAATCCGGTCTCAAACAGGTATGGGGCGAAAACATGTCTCCATATATCTATGCCGGTGATTTCTGCTACAAATGGGCCATCCCTCAGGCAGAATGTGAAAGAAACAGGAATCTGGTACAAAATAACGGTTGGAACTGATGAAGAAGATATCCCGAATATTATTGGCAATGCTGTCGCTCACCGTGACTGTCAATGCTTATGCAGACGGGGAAGATCATCGGCGTCTGGAAATGGACCAGTCTTCGGATGTGATTCTCGGACAGGAAGACCTGAATTTCGTCACCAAACCCGCATATCCTCGGCTCCGTCATCTTGAAGATGGTACTTATCTGCTTGCCTGGCAGGAAGTTATAATCGGAAGGAAGGATGACAACGGAAGATATATAAGCTATGCACTATCCTCTGATCTGAAGAAGTGGACTCCTATGGGCCGACTCTTCGAGGACAAGACAGTGACCAACTATTATGGCAAGTCATCGGAGAGGTATTACAGCTGCCCGGAGTTTCTTCAGCTTGCGGACGGCAACCTGGTAGCCGTGTGCTGCTTCTGGAATCTCTCTACGTACAACAAGATTGAAGGACGTGCCGACAACGGCCTGGCTGTCATGATCTCCACTGACCAGGGCCGCAGCTGGGGGCCGGAAAAAGAAATATTCAAAGGACAAGCCTGGGAACCGTTCCTGATTCAGCAGCCCGACGGCAGACTCCAATGCTATTTCTCTGAAGCCCGTCCGTGGATAAGCAGCTGCCATTCAGGTACGTCAATGCTGGAAAGCCTGGACGGAGGAGAAACTTGGTCGCCGACTCTCGGTAACTGGCCGTACCGGGTGATGCGCAAGCGTTACTGGAATCCGGAAAAGGAAAGATATCAGTTTACCGACCAGATGCCTACCGGCGTGATTCTCAATGAGAAAGGAAAAATGGCCTTCGCAATGGAAGACGTCGACATGGGAATATACTCTCTAGGCATCGTCTATTCACCGGACGACGGGCATTGGGACTATCTTGAAGGCGATGATATTGGCCCGGGCGAAAGGATTGACTCCCTGTCGGTCAATGCTACCGGTCCGTATATCGTCAAGTTCCGCAGCGGCGAAGTGCTGGTGACATTTACCCGGAACAAGGGGATGGAGTGGAATCTGATGTACAGGATAGGGGATGCGGATGCGAAGAATTGGGGGCCGGAACACAAGGCTTTCGATCGCGGCGGTTGGTCCAGTGCATGCGTGGATTCTGACGATTCCGTGATTCTTGTGGCTCCATACAAGGGCGGAAAATTACGTTTGGCAAGATTTACCTTATTGAAAGACAATGAATAAGAGAGTTTTATATTTGATGTCGGTACTGACGCTGTTCTCCTGTGGAAAGACATCCGAGGAACCTGAAACGCCGGATCGGCCGTCTGGTGCAGATGTCACGTTGGATGTGCAGATGCCATCCGCTGCCGGAGAATTGACTTTCGCATTCGGCGAGTCTTCACGTATGGTAGTGAACTCGGAACGCTCCAAGAACACTGTTGCAAACGGGGAGACGGCCCAGTTTTCATTTACCGAAAACGTCAAGTCCCCATACAGCGCAATTTATCCGATGGGCGTGTATTCGTCGATGGACAATGTCACTGTACCGGCACGCCAGAAATATCAGGCGGGCAAAGCAGATGAGAAATCCGTCGTGATGCTCGGCTATTCCGCAACGGAAAAGAAAATCAAGCTCCGGCATGTCATGGCCTTCCTCAAGCTGACTGTCAATCCTGGTTCTCTTGGTTCAGACAACATTTATCAGATTTCCGTAAGCGGTACCAATGGCGAGCAACTGTCCGGCGACTTCAAGCCTGACTACAAGAATGCGGCATTGACCCCTACGGGGAAGGCCACGACCATCATTGTCCGCGATGCTGCTGAAGGAATGCCGATGGGACAGCCGATATTTATAGTTGTCCCGGCGAGGCGCTCCGTCAAATTGGCATTTGAGGTGACTGATGTGAAAGGCGCGAAACGCTCATTCAAATATGACAAGGCATTGAACCTTACTGCCGGCTCCGTCAGCGATGTTTCGTTCAGTTTCGAAAAGGAAGAAGGCAGCTCCACCCTGAATCTCACTCCTTTCACGATGCTCAATGCTTCGAAAGGTACTGTCGGTGATCACGCTTCCAAGGAATCCCGGTCTTATCTGGTTCAGATGAAATCCTCTGTGACAGAGTACAATAACGATGTGACATTGGCCAAATCGCCTACATACACCCGCATCAAGAGGCTGCCGGACGGAACTTACATGCTCATGTGGCAGCGAGGTTCGGCGTCTCGTTCCGACAACAACGGTATGGACACATTCTATGCCCTCGGAAGTGACATTTTCGGATGGACCTACAAAGGTTGCCTTTTCGAGCATGATGACAATGCTCCCGGATGCAAGGGCGGTACGGTCGCCCGTTACTACACTTGTCCTGAACTTCTCGTCCTTAAAAATGGAAACCTGCTGGCGGTCAACTCTTTCTGGGCACCGTCCACTTATTCCGTCCAGGCCAACAAGGGCGACCACGGGCTGGCCATCAAGCGTTCCACCGACAACGGACGTTCGTGGTCGGAAGAAACCGTGATTTATTCGGGCCAATGCTGGGAGCCGTTCCTGATAGAAATGCCTGATGGGGAAATCCATTGCTATTTCACTGAGGCGCGTCCATGGATAAGCAGCTCAAATTCAGGTACATCCTTGGTCCTGAGCAAGGACGGCGGAAAAACATGGCTGCCGACGCCTGGTGAAGAGCCATACAGGGTGATGAGAAAGCAATGGTATCACACAGCCTCCTCTATGTATAAATTTACTGATCAGATGCCGGTCGGCGTGGATATCCGCGGTACGGGAAAACTGGCCTTTGCGATGGAAGATGTGGACAATGAAACATCTTCATCCTCAAGCCATTCCGTATCAGTGGTCTATTCTCCCGGCACTCCGGGCTGGACTTATCTGAAAGATGATGAAGTCGGTCCTTCTACCCGCACCGACAAATTGGGGCGTGATGCCTGCGCCCCATATCTGGTGCAATTCCCTTCGGGCGAGACCATTCTTTCATATTCACGTGAAAACGGAACCTGGCCATATTGCTACAAGATGGGCGATGCCGATGCCCGTAATTTCGGAAGTGAGAAGATTGCCATGAGCACTGCCGGCAACTGGACGGGCACTACCGTTGACGGTACGCATTGCCTGCTGATCGCCTCCGCCTACTCGAAGGCAATCCATCTCAGCCGATATGCCCTGAATCACGATATCAATGCTGCTTTCAGGACCGTCAATGTCGATGGTGACAATTCCGAATGGGCTAATGCCGATGACGCATTGTATTACTGTAAAGATGCTTCGGCTGACGCCACAATGCGGGTTTCATCTGATGAGACCAATCTCTATATCCTTCTGGAAGTCAGCAATATAAAGATTGCTTCCTCGGATTATATGTCCGTGTTTGCAGGTCCGTCATCCGCTTCCGGTTCCATGGGCAATGGTGCATTGCGGGTGAAAGTCGGCCCTCGGGGACTGGTCGGAACTTCTGTGAAATCTTCGTCATGGACATCCTCATCCGCCGCTGTCAAGGTGGCGTCGGACTATGAAGGCACATTTACCGACAATTCCGATGTTGACAAGGGCTGGCTTGCTGAAATATCCATACCGCTTTCAGCATTGAAAGTGAACGGCGGCAAGATTACAGTAACTGCGTCCTTTGACGACAACCCTTCGCAGGGAGTATTGTGCAGCCTTTCAGGCAAATGATTATTAATTGACAATAAATGACTTATAGATATGAAACGAGTGTATTTAGGGGTTTTGGCTGCTGCTCTTGCAGTGATGTCCTGTGACAAGAATGACCCTAATTATTCCAAATCGGGCTTCAGTTATGGTGCGGGTGATTTCCCTTATGTCTTCGCATCTGTCGCTGATACCAAGGCGGCAACAGAAGACGGCAAGGTTACCTGGAAGCCTGGAGATATGATCAAGGTTTATGGCAATCCGTTGGACGAAAACTACAATGAGACAGCCGTTTACCTCATGAGGAACGATGCCGATGCCGCAGAAGGGAAGTTTACGTTCCAGAAGATGGTATGCGGAAAGAAGCTCACTGCTGTCAAATCCGCCGAGATGAATTCTGGTGGCGATTTGTCTTCACAGTCATTGGAAGATGGCGTGTTCCCGGCTTGTCTTGAAGGAGCAATGTCTTACGGAGGCAAGATTGAATTTGCGCATACGGCACCTTATGCCGAAATCGTGGTGAATGCAGCCACGGCGAAGGCGAAGACGCTGTTCAAGGCTCAAATTATAGCCGAAGGCATTGGCGGTGAAGGTGTTGACACGATTTCATTGGGCTTTTCACCTAATCTGCTCCTGTCTCAGGAAAAGATGAATGCCTTTTATTTCAGGACCGTCTCTCTTGAAAATGCAGAGGTGAAATGTGTGCTTTATGACACTGACGGCGGTTTTATGGAAAAAGAACTGGGACTCCTGTCTTTTGAAGACGGAGTGGTAACATCATTGCCTCTGGTAAGTTACGAGCCTGTGAAAGTGGTCACCTATTATCCTGGAACTGAACTGGAACCTGTCACGGTTCAGGAGATTGTGGATGGCGTGGAAAAGGACGTGATATGGGCTCCTGTATATTGCGGATATAGTGCGGACCATCCTAACGGAATGCTGTATCAGTTCGGCCGTGCGAAAGGTCAGACATATTATCCGGCTTCGAAAGGCAGCAGTATCTGTGTGGCAGGATCCATCTCCGACCCGGCAGACGACAAGTTCTATGCGAATACCCCTGACTGGTACTCTGGAACAGCGCTTACTTCATGGCCGATGTCGGAGGGTGAGTCAGGTTACGTGGAAGGCAAGATCGGCAATCCGTGTCCTTCAGGCTGGCGTTTGCCTACTGTGGCTGAGTTTGAAGGACTTATGAAGATCGGCTTTACGCAGTCCACCAAATGGAGTTTCTCCGTGAGCGGAACTGATGACCAGAAGGAGGCAGTTGCTGTAGAAACCGGCTTTACGCTCAATGGCGATTCCGGATTGTTCTTCGCGGCAGTCGGAGGAAGGACATCGGGAGGCCAAAGTTATTACAGGGGAAGTGGTGCTGATGCTTATGCCAGGATTTGGGCCAATGACATCAAGTCAGGGACGGAGACCGGAAAAGCAACTTGTCTGTCGCTCCAGCGCTCCAAGTCATCGAACGAAGCAGATGGCTTTACAATGAAGATATATCCACTGCAGAAAGCTGCCGGTGTGTCTGTCCGTTGTGTAAAAAACAAGTAAAAGATATTGATATGAGAAAAGTTTATAATGCGCCTGATATCCAGGCAGTTGATTTAAAATTCGAGAATGTGGTATGCTCTTCTCTGGTAGAGTCTTCCGATCCAGGAATTGACAATCTCAATGAAGAAGACGGGTCTGATTATATTTGGTATTAATATGAAAACATTGAAATATATTATTCCGGTTTGCTGTGTCGCTCTCGCGTCTTGCAGCGAGGCGAATCCGGACAAGGCTGAATCTGAAATTACGTCTGATGGCGGAACCGTGCTTACTGCCGTCATCGGCACCGATACCAGGACAATCCTCGGCGACAAGGTCGGGAAGGAATATCCGATTCTCTGGACTGTGGGAGACAAGATCAATGTCAATGGGGAGTCGTCTTCCGAGGCTGCTGTCAAGGAGGGTTCCAAGCAGGCGTCATTCGCTTTCGGAAAAGAAATGTCCGCTCCGTATTCTGCCGTCTATCCTGCAAGTGCATATAAGGCGGAAGGTGTCATAACCATACCTTCCACGCAATCCTACGTGGCCGGGTCATTCGATCCAGCAAGTTCTGTAATGTGCTCATATTCAGGAGGGGAGGCTACGCTGCATTTCCATCACCTGATGGCTTATCTGAAGCTGTCCTTCAATACGGAATCCGACAAGGACAATATAAAGTCGATTTCCGTGAAGTCGGCCGGCAATGAAGCCATGAGCGGAGATTTTAATGTCGATTTTGAGAATTCAGCTTTGACCCCGGTTTCGGAAAAGGCTGCTGTGGTTATGGAATGCGGTGAAGAAGGCGTCGCTCCGGGTACTCCTGTAATCGTGGCGATTCCTGCGCAGAATTATGCTTCAGGGCTTCAGATTACCATGACCGATATCAATGGAGACAAGACGGTTCATAAATTGAAATCGGCTCTCAATGCCGTTGCAGGGACTGTATATAATATGTCAATCACTTTCGAGCTTTATCCTGGGTCTAGATTGAAGCCTATAAAGGTCGGGAATCTTCTGTGGGCACCTGTATATTGCGGATATAGTGCGGCGCATCCGAACGGACTGCTTTATCAATATGGTCGCGCTAAAGGACAGCCGTATTATCCTGCTTCGCCGAACGGCAATGTATGTGTTACGGGTTCAACATCTGACCCAGCAGATGACAAGTTCTATGTTAATAAGCCTGATTGGTACTCCGGAACGGCGTTGACTTCCTGGCCAATGTCAAAAGACGAGTCCAGTTATGTTGAAGGCAAGATCGGCAATCCTTGCCCTGACGGATGGCGTTTGCCTACGGTAGCGGAGCTTGAAGGGCTTATGAAAATAGGATTTACGCAATCCACTAGTTGGGCGTTTTCAGCGACTGGTACTGATGCTCAAAATGAAGCGAAACGTGTGGAAACCGGCTTTACACTCAATGGCGATTCCAGATTGTTCTTCGCGGCGGTCGGAGGCAGGACATCGGCAGGCCAAAGTTATTACAGGGGAAGTGGAGCGGGTGCCCGTGTCGTGATTTGGGCCAGTGATATCAAATCTGGAGCGGCCGCCGGAAATGCGTCTTGTCTGTATTTTGAGCGCTCTGGATCTTTCAATGATCCCAATGGCTTTACGCAAAAGATGAGAAATGATATGATAAAATCTTACGGCGGTTCCGTCCGTTGCGTAAAATCTGCCAATTAGAACTTGTTGAAAATGTTTCGAAAAGCAATCATGACATTGGTCGCAATCTTCGCGGCTGTGGCCAATGTCAATTCCCAAGTCGTGGTCGATCCCTCTGTCGAGCTGGGACCGGTCAAACGGATGAATGCTGTGAACAATGGCCCGAAAATCGCCCCTGCCAGCCAGAAAAAGGGTAATTTTGAGGCTTACAAGGCGGCATCTTTTCCCTATGCCAGGATGCATGACACGCCGTTGTATGCTCCTTGGGCCAAGTGCGTCGACATCAGTTGCGTCTTTCCTGATTTCAATGCCGATGAGACACTCGCCGAGTCGTATGATTTCACGTTGACGGACAAACTTTTTTCCGAAATCCGTTCAGCCGGCACTCGCATATTCTATCGTTTGGGGCAGTCCATAGAGAATGCCTCGAAAAAGTACGATGTCTACCCGCCAAAGGATTACAAGAAGTGGGCAAGGGTATGCGAGCACATTATCCGTCATTACAATGATGGCTGGGCAGATGGCTTCCGATATGGAATCGAATATTGGGAAATCTGGAACGAGCCTGATCTCGGCTATAAGTCAGGACGTTATCTTAAAAATGATTCTCCGACGTGGAATGGCTCCGACAGTGAATATTTCCGCTTCTACGAGGTGGTTTCCAAGTACCTTAAATCCCGTTTTCCAGACCTTAAAATCGGAGGACCGGCATTGTGTGAGGACAATGACTGGGCGGACCGCTTCCTCTGTTATTGCCACGAGCACAATCTGCCACTGGATTTCTTCTCATATCATATTTATTCCGGCAGCGTGGCCTCTTTCGTGCGTAAGAATGAGCAGATGAAAGCATTGCTGGACAAGTATTCCTACACCGGCGCTGAGATGATTCTGAACGAGTGGAACTATCTCTCGAACTGGACCGATGAGTACGTGTATACCACCGAGGTGATCAAGTCGCATGTCGGCGCCGCTTTCTGTTCCGCCGTGATGCAGGTCTCCCAAGATGGCCCCGTGGACATGCTGATGTACTACGACGCCCGTCCAAATACTTCCTTCAACGGTCTGTTCGATTTCACGACCTTCTCGACATTGCCGACATACTATTCCTTCTATGCCTGGAAGAAATTACGTGAACTTGGAACTCAGGTCTATTCCTCTACCGGCGGTCTAGAATGCGTATATGTCACGGCAGCCAAAGGCCCGGACGGCCGCATGGCGATACTGGTCACGAACTGCTCCGAGGACAAGAACAGAATAGCTCCCTGCACCTTCGATATCGAGCTGCGGAATACCCGCGTGAAAGAGATAAGGAGCTTTGTTACAGACAAATACAAGCTCTACACCGAAACCCCTCTCGAAGTCATCGACGGCAAACTGACCATCTCAATGTCCCCCAACTCTTTCACCTTGATAGAGATTGAAGAGTAGTTGCATTCGTCGTGTCGTGAGTAAATCCGGCCATTTTACGCACGACATGACATTTTTTGAACTGCACCCCAAAAGTTGGACACAAAACCGACTATTATGAGAGAGTCTAAAG
>OHLH01000912.1_pt1 | contig 17344 bp, 17 predicted proteins | sample 1569061 | NCBI WGS metagenome assembly OHLH01 (sample SAMEA3879603, study PRJEB24766) | human gut metagenome | biome: human-associated habitat; feature: feces | place: USA | collected 1985/1987
AACTAATATATACAAAGATAAGATTAATATAAAAGAAAAGCAAGTTTTTTATTTCTTTTTATGATACATACCATATTCTGTATAGAGATAATTTAACAACAAACTTAATTAAGCTTATAACAGTTACAGACATTACTATTATTTATTCATAATATGCTGTATTAAAAATATTATTCTATTTTCAAGCTTTTAATATAAGATACCAAATCACCTACATTATTAATGTTCTTTGATTTGTACCTCACTAACAAATCTGATTCATTCAACCTTATTGAGTATTTATCAAAGAGGAACTTGATAAAAAGGTTTCTGCTGTCCTTGTCTATAAATAAATTTTCTATCGAATCACTATAGCATAATTTAATATCTATATATTCCCAAAGAGCGGATAATATACCAAACTCAATCTTCTTAGTGTTATCAATAGAATACCCGGTAACTTCGTTATATTTAAACTCAAAGTTACATTTAGGGCAAAGACACCTTGTGTTGAATTTTTCTGCAAGTTCCTTATTAGAAAACAAAAGACTAGGATGTCTTAGTTTTAGAAGTTTAAGACTGTTATTATCTAGAAGAATATTATTAATATTGCCACAAATAGGGCACTGTATTTTATTGTTCATTATATTTATCTCCACTGATTAATATTATAATTAGATTCTATTTCATCCTCAATATCATCAGGAAGTTGGGAGAAAAAATCTAATCCTGTTATTCTTTCAACCTGGTCAACTGAATTTACATAATGATCCAGAGGATTATTACCAGATGCGTTTTTGTAAATAAAACCAATAGCTCTTGGTGAACCTTCATCTAGTCCGGCTAATATGACTTTAAAAAATGCATTTGGAACACGGATTTTACGTTCTTTGCCAATATAACTAATATCGTTTTTATATAATATAGGGCCACATACAATGTAAATAGTACCTGATTCTTCAACCCATCTTCGACAGTCGTCCTCCAATTCCTTCCAATCGCCTCTATTAAGATTATGATGTTGTGGACAAATGTTCGTCATATAAAAACTCTCTCTCATTGCCTGTTTGTCCCATTTATTATCAGCAGCCGGACACATATGACCTCTATCATAACCGGAATTACTATAATCGCCAGTCTCTACAGCAATACCCCTTGGTATGTCAGGGTCCGGATAAAAATGGCCGGCTCTACTTTCCTTTTCTACCAATTTTGAAGAGTTGAGTTCCCATGCCACCCAATTAGGTATATTTAACTCAGGATTGAAGGAGACGGTATATCCTAATCTATGATAAATGTTCTCTGCCCGTTCAACAGTGTTAAGAGGGATTTCGAGATTTTGAGATTGTTTATAGCTATTAGAACAAGAAATTAAACTTGTACATAAAATGACAAAGAAGGAAAATATTAGTCTCATACAGCAAAATATAAAATTAACACATAAAAGAAGTGATGAAGATATGCATTATTGTAACATACCTTCATCACCTATAATTAAATAATTAGTTTTTCTTTGCACTTAATAGATGCCATAGTTCTCTAACCCAAAGAACCAGGGAAGATAAGACTACAATGATCAGCCAATCTATAATACCTGATACATTCAATTTCCAACTAAGTGTGTGGAACATAGGTTCAACATTAAAGAACTCATAGAAGACCTCTACTATAATGATCTGGCCAATAACAATAACACCTACAATAGTTTTGAAACCAGAACTTAGTTTAAGTTTGAATAGGCTTTTTCCAGTTTCAAAAGAACGAGTATTAAACATATACCAGAAATGTGTCCACACAAATATTGAGAAAATCAGTGTCTGCTCATAAGGAGTGACGCTATTTGCTTCGCCCAACTGTAAAGTTAACAAGTCCATTAAACTAGTAACATCACTGTGCTGGAAAATATAAACGAATAATAGTGTCAATAGGAAGAAGAAACCACCAACACCAACAATATCGAAAGCCATAGGCTTATTGATGATAAAGGCCTGTCTTTCTCTTGGCTTATCGTTCATAACCTCAGGTGAAGGAGGAAGTGAAGCCAATGCCATTGCACCAAATGTATCCATAATCAAGTTCACCCACAACATTTGTGTAACAGTTAGTGGTGATTCAGCACCCATAAATGCTCCAATTAGAACAATAAAGCAAGCAGCAACATTTACAGTTAACTGGAATAGCAAGAAACGTTGAATATTCTGATAAAGAGAACGACCCCACATAACAGCCCTACCAATACTGCTAAATGAGTTGTCGATAATAGTTATATCACTAGCTTCTTTAGCGACTGAAGTTCCAGCACCCATAGACAAACCGACATGAGCAGCTTTCAAGGCTGGAGCGTCATTTGTACCGTCTCCGGTAACTGATACGACCTGATTCTTTCTTTGCAGAGATTCAACCAAACGCTGTTTGTTCATAGGTCTCGCTCTGGCAATAATCTTAAGATCAAGAACAATATCATCTAATTCACTGTCGCTTAATTTAGCAAATTCCGGACCAGTTATAATATGTTTCTCGTTGTCATTATTTGACCAAAGGCCAATCTGTCTTCCAATCTCAATAGCAGTACCAGTAGTATCTCCAGTTACTATTTTAACTTTAATACCGGCTTTCATACATTCTGTTACGGCATCAGGAACATCAGTTCTGATAGGGTCAGAAATAGCTACTATACCTAAGAAATTAAGGCCTGTAGCAACTACCTTTCCGCTTTCGATATACTTGTTATTATCTTCCAGAATCTGATAAGCAAATCCCAATGTACGCATAGCTTTTTTCTGATAAGCCTGAAGTTGATTGTCAACTTCTGATTTACTTACATTAGCAGAAGAACTGTTACACATTCCGTAAACTATTTCAGGAGCTCCCTTTACATATAGGATTTTCTTTCCATTAACTGAAGAAGTAACCACAGTAGCCATATATTTTCTTTCTGTAGAGAATGGTACCTCAGATAAAGTATTAGCACTCTCTTTTAATGCTACATGGTCTATACCTTGTTTATGTAACCATAACAGTAATGCACCTTCAGTAGGATTTCCAACTACATTTGGTTCTGTTCCTGACAGGTCAAGTGATGCAGTCGAGTTAACAGCAATACCTTCAGCAATAAGTTTGCTTGCCTCATCACCATTTAGTTGTTGTTTATCCAGATCATAGAATTTGGTTTCATAAACCTGCATTTTATTCTGTGTCAAAGTACCTGTTTTATCAGTACAAATAACAGTAATTGCACCCATTGTTTCACAAGCATGCATTTTACGAACCAGATTATTTGTCTTCAACATACTTCTCATAGAATAAGCAAGGCTCAATGTTACAGCCATAGGCAAACCTTCTGGTACAGCTACAACAATAAGAGTTACTGCAATCATCAGAGTATCCAAAGTATGAGCCAAGAGTCCTGACAATTCTGCCTCTGGCAACAAATATTCATGTAAACCTAAAACAGCTCCTATGAATATAACCGTAAAAGTTATAATAGTAGAAACACATGCAGTTTTTGACCAGTCTCCAAATTTCTTAATAACCAGGTAAAAGAAAAGTGCAGTTGGAATAATCAAACAGCATGCCAACAGATTCCATGAGAAATAATGAGCTATTCTACCTACGATGATTAATGTAGCAAAACCATAGCTTAGGTTTGTGATAAGTTCACTCAAACCATCCAATTGCTCATTCAGAGGAGTTTTAACACCTTTCCTTACACCCTGTTGAGCAGCTATGAGTTTAATGTATTCCTTATTTTCTTCTTCTGTAAGTTCTCTCTCTTCCTTTATTTCATCATATTCTTCCAACTTTTCATCTATATCACTACCAGTCATTTTAGCGAAAAGTTTTCCGTTTTCAGTAGAATCGCCAACCTTATCTACCCTATATACTCCGTGTCCTTCCATTACTCTTGTACCACGCAATACATAATTGGAAGGATAAGTAGCTTCAGAATCAAATTCAGATTCAATAGTAGTTTTGCTACAAACTGGTTCTCCAGTTAAGGTAGACTCATCCATATGAAGTGTAATTGATTCCAGCAGTTCTCCATCAGCAGGAACTTCATCACCTGTACTCAATAAAACAATATCCCCAACAACAATATCTTTTTTAGGAACTACCGTTACGTTGCTATTTCTAATTACTTTAACCGGTTCGTCATTATTAACCTTGTTCAATAGGTTAAAAGCCTTGTTTGCCTTAAGCTCAAAATAGAATGCTAAACCTGTTGCCAACAGTATAGCTACAAAAATACCAGCTGGTTCAAAAAAGACAGTCAAACCTTCCCCAAGGCCAAAATATTCATAGCAAGCGATACCAATAGATAAGATACCGGCTATTATTAATATGACAATTAAAGGATCAGAGAATTTCTCTATAAATTGTTTCCAAAGTGGATCCTTCTTAGGTGGCGTTAAAAGATTCACGCCATACTTAGCACGACTCTCAACAACTTGTTGGTCGTTTAAACCTTCGTAATGTTTTCTTTTTTCCATATTTTATAAAATAATATTGTTTCTAATAAGTATTATTCTACTTCTTCATTGTTAAATTCTTCAAAGAATCCTTCAAGGCCGCCTTCAAGTTGTTTACTTAAATCTTCCATTTGTTTTTTTAGATCTTTGACTGCACTTTTGGTCATCTTTGCTAGAATCTGGCCTTTAATTCTGCCTATCTCCTTTAGTTCTTCATCATTATATTGTTCCAATCTTCTTCAGAGTAATTTTCACTGTTATTATCTATCTTTTCCAACAATGAAGATAATTCATTAACAGGAGTTTGAGAGGTCTCACAAGAAGCAAATACCAGAGGGATAATGAAAAGAAATAGTTTAAAAATATTCATAGCTCAAATTATTTAAAAAACTCAGTTTCGTCGATTTTAATTGTATTGAAGTTATTATTTACAATACCATTCTGAATATTAATATTCAGAATATAATTAATAGTATGTTGAGAATTTTTCTTGCCAAAATCGAAGACATCTACACTTTTTTCATAATAACAGTTACGTGTAAACTTACCGTGAGTCATACCATCTTCGTATTTCTCCATCCAATCATATCCATAGGCTATCTTAAGATAGTACTGGCCTTGTGGAATCTGATTTATTGTTATTGAAGAATTTTCGCTCACAAATATATATCGTATGCACCTGGCATTTGACAGGTCTATTATCTTCACAGCAATATCACAGCCCTCGCCCATATTAATATCAAAATAATTGTCCTGAGGCCATATTTCGGTTTAACTCCATAGGAAGAAGGTAGTTCTCCATCCATACTGTTATTCGATTTTAGAAGCCAACCTTCATCTATGTATTTCTTTTGTATCTCGCTTAGAACAGGTGAAGTCTCAACCTTTTCTTTTTTATTATTTGCGCATCCACTAATAAGTAGAATCACAAAACATAAAATATATATAGATTTAATTCTCATAGAACTTAAACCAAACCATTAATTAAAGCAGCAATTACAATAACTAGTCCGACTATCTTACACATCATTCTTAATGCTGCCTTGTTTTTCATTTTCTTAAAATTATTTTCGAGAAGTATAGGTATTACAAACCATATACATAACCCTATTATAACTGATATAATCATATTTCAATGTTTACGAAATAAAGAAACCAATGAAGAACATCGGTTTCTTTATTTCAGTATTTACAGTTTTAATCAACTAAGCCATCACGATACATTTCGTTAACCTTGTTTTGGATAACAGTGTATTCGTCACCGAGCTTTTGTTTTCTCTCCAATCCATTACCGTAAGTACCACGTATAACAGCAATAGCTTTCTGTTCGAGGCTACCATTTACAGGTATTGCAGATGTTTGATTTTTTTTCTCTTCTTTGACAACATCCGGCTTTGAACTTTGTTTAGAGTTGCTTTCTGATGAAGGCATCTCTGCTGTTGCTTTAGTAGGTTCTTCATTTAATGTATTGTCTGTTTTCTCTACATTTGTTGAATCAACCTTTTCTGCTGTTTCTTCTGTTTTGGCTGGCTGAATAGAATCAGCTTTAGCAGTAACAGGATTCTGAGCTACATTTGTTTGTACTGAAGTCTCATTATCTTTACCCACAAAAACAAAGAACAATATAGCAGCCAAAACAACTATACCCCAAAAGACCCAAAGGTTACGCTTGTTACCACCTCCTGTTTTATTTACAAGTTCCTGCGGAACTGTATTCTTTGGTTGTATATCTTGCTTTACATCAGAATCAGTTCTCTTAGTTTTAAGAGTAACTTTTTTCTTAAGTTGAACCATATTAATCATTACAAATTAATGAGAATCCAGGTATTTTTTCAAAAGCAGTGCTGAGATCCATAACATTGCTTTCATTCTTAAGTGCATATACCCCATTATTATTCTTAATAGAGCATACGCAGTAAACATGACCTTCTTCTTTAGAGTCAGCTAACACTTCCAGATAGTCACCTGAGTCACTTTGAAGTTCTACACGTCCACCTTCATCTGCATAAGTTACGTCTTCACCTTCAATAGCAGCATCGTAATTCACGATACAAACATAAGCTGTGTCGATTTCACTAAGACTGGCAATATTGATTTGTTCTGTTTCCTCACCACCAGGAGCCGGTTCCTTGTTATCGCCCATGTGGAGCATAAATGGAAACTTGTTTAAGTCACCCAAGTCAGATTTTTTACCTCTATATTCATTAGAGAATATACCACCGATTGAGCCGTCATTTTTCTTAAAGAAAAGGCAGAGATCAAGGTCTGTACTTGATGACCACATAAGTTTTACTTTAAGTTTACCAGAGAAAGTGAAAGCAGCTTGTTCTTCTTTTCTACGAAGAGTAATTTTCTTTTTTAATGTTACTTCAGCCATAATTATAAAAATTAAAAGTTATTATTCGCATATTAGTGAGAACCCAGGTATTTTATCAAAAGCAGTACCCAAATCCATAACTACACCTTCATTTATAACAGAGTTAATACCCTCATTATTCTTTATACTACATACATGGTAAACATGTCCATCCTCGGTAGCATCAATCAGAACTTCAAGATAGTCGCCTGAATCACTTTGTATTTCTACTCTACCTGAGTCCTGTGCAAAGTTTACTTCTTCTCCGTCTATAGCTTTACTGTAATTTAATACGCATACATGCGCTGTATCTATATCATTTAGACTGGCAATATTGATTTGCTCTGTAGATTCTCCTCCAGGTGCCGGTTCTGCTTCATCTCCCTTATGTAACATGAAAGGGAATTCAGACAAATTACCTAGATCAGACTTTTTCTGACGGAATGCTGAAGAGAATACGCCTCCGATTTGTCCATCTTTTCTTTTAAAGAAAATACACAAATCCAAGTCTGTTTTAGACTGCCACAACAATTTTACTTTTAGCAGTCCGTCAAATGTAAATTCCGCTGGCTTTTCCTTACGGCGCAGCGTAATTTTTCTTTTAAGCTGTACTTCTGCCATATGTTATTAGTTTAAAAGTTAAAAATAATCCATTCTAACCCAATTCATTTTTTAATATCAGCTATTAAAGAAATCATCTTTTGCAAATGGTTTCATATGCTGTTTCTGTTTTGATTTTGTCACAGAATCAGAATCAAAGAAACTATCACCTGAAGATTCCTTTTTCTGAGTATTCGTATTAGAAGGAACACTCTTGCCTTTATTTAGACCTAAGCTGTTTCCTTTAGGACTATCGGAGCCAAAGAAGTCATCACCTGAAGATTCTTTTTTCTGCCTACTTGTCTTAGAAGGAGTTTCCTTGCCTTTATTCTGGTCTAAGTTGTTTCCTTTAGGATCATCAGTGCCAAAGAAGTCATCAAAAGAAGAATCTTTAGAAGGTCTATCTATTTTTACTGGAGGTTTTCCATACTCTTCAGTATTATTTGGCATAGGAGAAGATATATGTTTCTTTCCACTAAGTTTATCTTCCCAGGCTTCTTCTGCATCAAAAATTTGTTTACGAAGATTCTTTATAATATCACTTCTGTCAGGGTATTTCTCTTGTAATACCTTGATAATTTCTTTAGCTTCAGGCCATTGTCTATCAGCAATAAATGTTTTCACATTAGAAACCAAGCTTTCAAAATTCTTTTGATCTTGAATTAGCTTGAACTTGTCCTGTGCCTTTTCTAGATATCGTTTAATAGAATCATCGGATTTTATAGATAATGCTTTGTTGCATAGCTCTATAAGTTCTTCCCAATGTTCATTAAAACTTGCTTCATTTATCTTAATCTTTAACGATTCAAACAGCTCTATATCCTTAAGATATTTGTTCCGTCTTTCTTTAAGATAAACTATATGCTCATTCCATTTTCTAGGATTCTGAATATCCTTGTCAATGAGCTTATTGCATATTTCTATGGCTTTGTCAAAGTTATCTTCTTTTTCGGCCTTAGTAAGTTCTTGTTCTAATAAGCCCAATTCTTCTTTATGCTTCTTCTGTATATTTTGGATTTTGGATATACGTTCCTCAATCTCTTTATTATTAGAATCAGCATGCTTAGCCTTATTCAGTTCTTCTAATGCTTCCTTATATAATTTCTGACCAATAAAGGTGTCAGCTCGTAAAAGAAACTCTTTAAGGCTTTCTGTTAATTTGATTTTTCTTTGTGATTCAGTAAGAATACGTTTTGCCTCAGAAGAATCAGGGCGTAATTCTAAAGCTGCCTCACTCTTTGAATAAGCATCCTGCCATCGCTGTGAGTTCAAGGCATCCTGAGCCATCCTGATGGTTTTATTATATTGCTCATTCTTGACCTTGATTTCGGATAGCTTTCTGTTTGCTTCATCCAACATTTTCTTTACTTCCTTATCATCAGGCTTTAAAGTAAGAGCAATGTTTAAAAGATCTATCATGCTGCTATAGTCACCTTTCTTCTCATAAGATTCAGCGTCAACAATGGCGGCATTGAACTTTCTCTCATCTTCACGCATAGCAGCATTAGCAAGGTCTATTTCTTCCTGCTTCTTAAGTGCAGCTTCTCTTGCTTTTCTATCTTCTTCTGCAATTTTAATCTGTTCTAATTGTTCATAAGAGAGATTTTCGATATTCTTTCTTAAGCTATCAAATTGAGACAAGTCCATTTGACTGTAAATACCAACAATCTCAGGAATATCCTTATTCCCAAAAGCAACTATATTGTTCGGAGTTACAGGGTAACGCTGTAATAACTCTTCCTTGAACATGCTATTTTTAAATGAATCACCTATGAAAATAATATGACTTATATCTGAGAATACAATATCAAGTTCTTTCACATATTGAACAATATTGTCAACAACATCATTGACTATTGTTTTGGTTCTTTCCTCAATAACATTCTTCAGAATAGTAGCATTCTGCTTATTATGTGGAGCTCTGGAGAAAGTTATATCGTTATATATAACAGGACGACCAAACTTGGTGTTGTCAAGTTGTAATAGCCATCTTTCCAGATTTTGGCTTAATCTGTTAATTTCCTCTTCCTCTTCCTCTTTTCTCAGGAATTTAGTTGAATTATTAATTTGCCAAACAATCTGTTCCAGTAATGCCCGGCCTCTCAAATCAGTTCCATAACCTCTTAGGAGTCCTTCATTTCCTTGTCTAACAAAAACATTATTGCTTTGTTTGTAAACGACATATCGGAGATTCTCATTGCAAGCTGTAATAACGAGAATGCAATTTGAATTATTCAACAGGCCCTTTTTATTGGAAAGTTCTACAGCTAAGTGAGAGATTCTAGCAACACTCTCTTTGATAACAAAATTATTCTCTTCCAATATATCGAGAAAAACCTTCTGGGCGGCATACGAAACATCAACTGAAAAAGAGATGTAGGTATCTATTTCCTCATTTTCATTAAAGTCCCTAGTTAGGTGTTCAAGTATATCAGATGCCTTAAAGATTTCTTTCAAGCTAACATCTTTTCCAAATCTTTTAAAGGTTTCATCTTCTTTTACGACTTTAGAGAATATATCACCATAGTAATGAAGCTCCTTATCCAGATAATGCTTCTGATAAGATTTACCATAAATAACTCTATCATTATTAATATCTTCATAAAAATAGAGCCAAATACGGTCTTCCCTATTAGGCAGATCTATACGACGAGGTATATTGTCGTAGCAGACTGCTGCGGCAATATACCATCTGTCTATATATAGTGATAATGTCTTCATTAACTAAACACTTTTTTTATTAATGTTTTCTCCAGGAAGCATGAGCCTTCTGCTATAATCAAAGGTTGATGATAAGCGAAAGAACCACCATTGTTTACTTTTCGTTTGGCACTCTTATATTCGCTGTCCTGACAAATGAAAGCTCCTACCTTATTTGGAAGATCGGCGAAATCATTTCTGAGTTCAGCGTCCATAGTGCATAATTTAGTTTTTACACTTACGAAATTGATAAAGATATTGAAAAACTCTTCAAAACATTCCATGCTTGTGAAGTCAAAGTAATTCATATCATTATCGAAGTATTCACCGGACAATTCATCTGTAGGCAACAACTCTCTAGATGCACCCTGTGAATTTGTAAATCTTACACCTATCTCACCACAGATGTCGCTATGATTATCTACGAATACTTTATTTAGATCCTGCATATCGCATAGACCTTTAGCAACCTCTGCTTTATTGTCAACCTCGATTTCGTCTCTGTATTTAACATCCAGTTCCCTATCAATTATACGTTTAACACCGGCATTGAGACATGATTTATAATATCCCATAGTGGTACTGTTACTAGCAGCATTACGGAGCCAGTGGAATAAGCGACCACCTTTACCAAACGATAGAATATCAATCCTAGTAATATTATCAAGATTGTTATCCTTGATAGTCTTTCCGACAAGCATACCAGAATAGTAAAGCAACAATCCTGTTACATATGCAGGTAAAGTAAATACTACTTTTGCATTATCAGCTATAGAACTATAGAATTTATCGTAGTCTTCTTCTGTCTTCAGCTGATCAAATATACTATTGAGGTAATAAGGGGCCTTCTTCTTCTCCTTAATTATTTCCTGTATATTTGCCACAAAAACCTTTGTACTCTTTCCTTCATGGAAATTCAATAAAGCACGTCTAAAGTCATCAGAATTTATAACAGTGTTAAAGAAAACACCGGCAGCAAGTCTCACAGAACTTTCTCTGAAAAGTGAAGCCTGATTACCTTTCTGCGGATTCTTAGCCAATAGAAGAATGTCGCTTGTAGAACCACCAACATCAATACCCAGGAACATATTATTATTGTTAAGACCGAAGTTGTTATTTGAAAGTGCATAACTACATACGGCTTCAGCTTCTGTGATATTCTCATCATTGATAGACGGTTTCCTACCCATAATAGGTGTCATACGAGACAATTCCTCAAATATTCGTCTTAATTCGTCAATGTCAGCCTCCATCATAGAACCTGGATAACTCCAATTTATTTGAGATGGTTTAATTTTATTCTGGTAAAGGAAGGCACATGTTTGTAACCAAATACTTTTTAAGAAAGCACGTTTCTTCAATAAACCTTTATCATCATTCAACCATTTCATGTTATAATGAAGATTACCAGCCTGTGTTTCTATAATAAATTCATCCATGTGATTGACCAAAATATTAGGACGATTTACAGGAACACCGCCTTGTATTTCTTCTGATATACCATTCTTAGTATAACGAGTATCATGTTCATGAAGCCATGATTTTAATTGACCATTATTGGATTCATAGTTAGTGAAGAATAGGAGTTCGTCATTCTGGGCAATTGAACGAGTATCAGTATTTTCTTTACCAACTATAACAGACCTATAATTCTTAAACTGAACCGGTTGGGCCCCTCTATTTCCTGCGTTAAAGTAAACACAAGTGTTATTACTTCCAAAGTCAATACCAACAACAGCAGTATTTTGTACATCAACATTTGATAAATCCTTAACTACATCAGGTCTGAACATTAATATACCTGCGCCACAAGGTTTGCCAGCCTCTTTTACTTTAACGAGAACGCCAGCCATTGGCTTGTCAGTGCATATAATATCATATTTAATCAAATCTGTACCTTGACCATGAGGATATGTTACAAGCTGTTTAACATCAACCTGGCGATCTTCTTCTGGTGCTATTTCATAATCTGAGGTTAAGAACTCACCTCTTATATTTCTAAGTATCTTACCTTCAAATTTAAAGAATGGTATAAAGTTCTCATTTACATCACTTGTAAACTCAGAATATAAATAGTATTTATTCCAGTTTTCACTGACAAAGTTTGGCCATAAAATAACTCTGCCATTAGAAGTCATCCATTGAATCTTGTATTCTCTCTTGTTAAGCGTAACAGGTTCACCGTCTATTTCAACTACCAAAGTTACAGCTAACTGACCAGCATCATTTATTTTTGCGGTAAGTTTAGTGTTACCTGAAGTTGAAGAGTAACCCAACAAAGAAGACAGACTATTTTTAAAGATGTCAATGCCTTGCTCTGATAATGGCAGGGAAAAGTAAGAGCATGAACCATCACTTAAATCAGGAACTCTTAAGTAATACACTGGAGCCTGAGAAAGTTTTGTTAGCTCATTTTTATCTTCACACCATCCAACTACAAAATTATCCTTGCTTAAGAGGTTCTGTATATCACCTATAACCTGACAGTTACCGTCATCAAAATAAGTGAAGGTGAAATCCTGCTTCATGTAAACCGGTACATCACTCTTGAACAAATCTGCAAATGGAGCTGACAGATTACCGTATTGAGCGATAGGGCCTACTTGACGAAGCAAACCATTACCTTTAGCACTAAGTTCATTTTCCCACTGTCTACTTACAGCCTTGAATCCTGTCAATTCTATCCTTAGATTGTTTCCTCTCTGTGAATTGATTTTAGTCTCAAAAGCCTGTTGGTTACGGTTCATGTTTTTAACAAACAAATAAACCTTTTGTACTTCTTCTGGAGTAAGATAATTCATCGGGTCTTCAAACTTACCTTGACGATACCAATTAATATCTGAAGCATCATTACCCAAGTTACTATAATCAACACCTGTAAAACAACCGGTAAGAGGAGATGTACCACCAACAAGATGTTCTCTATAATAGATCAGTTGAATAAATGGTTGGGCATCTGGATTACGAGCCAAGTCATCCTGGTTACTCCAAACATCCTTTTCATTGAACAGCATTCTACCAAAGGCAGAAGCTATATCATAATCTCCCCCTCTGACATCCATATAAACAAGATCAGAAAATCTAATTCTGTCAGGGTACAATGCTATTACAGCCATCAAGCCTTTCCATTCGGCATGAAGCATATTATAGAACTGTAATAAACCTTCTGTGTTTATATTTGGATCTGGTGCAGCTATGGTAGCAAAGGCAAACTTAAAAAGTTTTGCTCTTGCCCATGGAGTAGGTATACCAGAAATTAATGCACCTAGTTTTTCTGCAGAGATATCCTCTAACATTTTTCCAGTATGAATCCCCTGTATATATGAAGGAGCATTATTGAAGTTGTTCCACTTACCAACTTCTCCTCCGTTCTTGTCTATTTGACTTTTTATTAGTAGAGCTTTTGACATAATGAATTAGAATTTATAAAGTGAAACAAGTGTGTTATATATTCTTTTATATAATTGTTCACCACGATTGGTCATAGATGGCATTTCTTTTTGGTTTTCATCCTTAAATGCTCTTTTAAACTCGTTAAATTTAGAGCTAATTAATCCAACATCAAACTTATTATCTTTGCCTATACCAGTCGTTTTATATAAGTCCTTATTCCACTTGTATTTCATTAGTTCTTTTTTCTTCTGTGGTGCAAATAATGCAGCATTCAGAATGAACTTATCATCACCACCTGCAGACCTATGAAGCTGACGTAACCAACCTTCATACAATGAGTCATCTGGATTAATAGCAAAATGGAACAATTTAAAATATTCTTTTACACCATCCTTGATTTGAGTGTTATCTATATCCAGGAAATTCACAATATCCTTTTGATGTCCTGATTTTACACTATTAACAAAATCATCCTCTCCATTGCAGAATAAAGAGAATACTGTTAGCATACCAAGTTTCTTAGCAAATTCCTGTTCCATTTCTTGGCCAACAAAATCTCTGAATTCCAATTTTCCACTGTCGTCAACAGCTCTATACAAATACTCTGTGTCATGGTTCTGCTTTCTTGTTCGTAAATCATCTTCAGGAACCTTAAGAAAATGAAGTGCAGCACAAGCAGCCATAAGCTCGATATAATGAGAATCATTACGTTGGTTTGCACCACCTGTAATAGTTTCTGACTGTTCCTTTTTAGCCATAGGGTTCCAGTCCAAACCAGGAGTACCCAACATGTAAAATTTCTGATATGTACTTTTTACAGTACTGTCATCATCATAAAACATCATTGCAACCTGAGAGTTTAATGCAAATTTATCACTGGTTGCAATAATTTTCTGATTAGCCAATTCTGCTCCTGTAGGTGATTTAAAGTTAAAATAGGCAGTCAATAATGTAGACCCAAAATATGCATTATTGAGAATATTAACTGCTCCGTTACTCATTATCTCAGCAGCTTTTGATATAGCCTGAGGTATGATAGGAATCGAAGAAGCACCTGTTCCACCAAATACTGAACCAAGAATAAATACTCTAGCACCTCCATTTTGAGCTACTTGAATAAGTTTCTGCAAATATGTCTTTAATTCAGAATTTTTATTAGAACGGGCTGCTTCCAATATTGAATGATACATCATCATGGAGCCGAGATGGGTCTGTGCTCTATAACCGTGACGAAGATTAAATGTTTCTACGTTTTTAGTCAATACCAAATCCGCTATAGCTGTTTGCTCCGGATTATTGAACTTAGTATCCCCATAGTTAAATACAGACATGAAATCGCTCTTGACTTCATAATTAGGCGAAAATTCATAATAATTGATATTGGCCGAAAAGAAAGTTTCGTTTAAAGCTGTACGAAGTGAAGCATCAGTTCCTTTTGCTTTAACATAGGCTTCCTTTACTTCTTTCAATCTGGCAAAATTACCATTATCTTTATCTGTATCAAGTGCTAAAAGATGTATGTCTGTATCATCAAACATACCCATAGCACATAAATGAATGAGGGATTCAATACAACGCATTCCTGTACCACCAATCCCTAATACAAAATATTGTTGAGCCATAACTTACTTATTTATTCTTTCCCCTTACCTAAAATAGAACCAAACTTTGAATTTCTGAAGATAAACATTATCAGAATACCTAAAACAAAATAGATTCCAAGAAGAATCCCGATACATGTAATATTGGTTTCAACAAACATACTCTTGAAACCGGCATTAACGATCTGTCCCTTAACAACTAAATCATTATAAAGATAAAAACCTGCTGCAGAAACTATACCTATAACTATAAACCATATTCTTCTGGTTATATAAGATTTGTCCTGACCACCTTGGTATTTGATAATGAAAGAAATAATGAATGCGATCAACAAAGCTATTAAAGCAGAGATAACTGCAAAAATCATTGTACTGTTCTCTAAAGCCTCCAACTGTCCTGGAGTTGTTATTCTTGTTATCATAATAGAAATATTTAATGATTAATATTTATTGCTTTTTATGTAAATGGTATACAGATTTGCATTCTTCATCATATTCTGTATGTCCTTGTCAAATAATGCTTGTTTAACACTTTCAGAAACTGAGGTATTCTGTTTGCCAGGTAAACCTATAGCATCAAAATTGAACATTTCTTCATAATTCTCAAATACGTTTTCAATACCAGATACATTAATATCTATCTTGGTGAAGTTAAACGGTTTGCATGATAAGAAAGTTGGATTCCACATGGGCACATCAAAGTGTATGTTTATATTACCGTGTTTGTTGAATTCTTCCTTGTCATATATAAATGCATTAACAGACTCAGTTAAACTGATAGAAGACAAATTCAAACCAGAAGGGGCTTCAGTTTCAGTGTAGAAGTTGTAATAGTCTGCATTTATATCATAAACCTTAACTGATATATCAAAAATTCTAAAACCTCCATAACTGTTTCTATCGACCTTTAAGCCGGAGATAACAGGATTACCATATTGTAGTGGCTCACCTGTTGTTTCATCTACAGCGCCCATAATATAACCCTCTATAGATTTCCAGTCTACTGGCCAGTCTTGAATTTCATAAAGACCATAGTTTGTGTTTGATGCAGAAATGATTTCATTTACTTTACTTTTTCCATTTTCCGCCATAATTGTAGGATGGCTTGCCGATAAATGGAACATTTCAACATCCGGATAATTTTCCAATTTAGTAGTTTCACATATTCTCTTATAGATATTACCTTCTAACCTGCTATCTGTAAACAAGAAATAAAATCTCTTCTTGTTATATTTCTGAGGTCCTTCTAAATATGGTTCTGCAAGAATATATATATCATGTCCTTTCTTAAGCCATTGTTTGAATGCATTGGCCATATATGGATCACTGATTCCACCGCCAGCTATATTTTTCTGGTAATACTCACCGTCAGTTAACAGCACACCTTCTGAGTTGCCATTAACTATTAAATTAGCTGCTTGTTTTAAGTCGGCATAATTAACCTCTACTATATTGCTTAATGCTTGAAATACATTTATGTTTTGTTCTTCAACAATCTTATCCCCTTTAATTGAATAATAGTGTTTTGTAGCAGCAACAAATGAAGGAACTAAACTTTGAAAGAATGGTGAATGTTGTCCTAAAGTAATGCAAGTAGAATAATCTACAAACAAAGACAAATCATTTTCATTAAGTATTGACTCATCTCCTGTATACTGAAAATATTTATTATGAAAATCACTTAAATATTTGTCATCTGGTGCACTATCAGGCCTTGAATCAAATAGACAACAAGAAGTTAGCATAGATGTGCCAACAAAAAAAGATAATATTTGAGATAAGTGTTTCTTTATGATATCCATAATTGTATTAATTTAAGTAATCAGTATTTACTAATATCTTTCAGCTTTTCAATAGCAACTTTTATGTTTTCATAAAAAGTTGAATCATCAGGTAATACAAACCATGTTGAGTGACCTCGTGATTGAGGATTACCAATACATTCTGCTTGACCATTTTGTTTTTTCGCATCATCCCATTCGGCTTCAGCTATATTCCATCTGATACCTAATTTGGTTTGACCTTCCCACTTAATAAGTGCTAATGAGTAAGCAGGATCATCTGCACCATCATAAAGCACCTCGATAACTTCAACTTTTCCTTTAGGAGAAGATATCAATTTTGGATTCTTGTAAATATATGCCATAAATAATTTCAGTTTCCGGCAAATTTAATATTTTTTTTATCTTCTATATATATACGTACGCATGTAAAATAGATACATCATGGTTAATTTATGTTATTTA
>OHLH01000935.1_pt1 | contig 17076 bp, 16 predicted proteins | sample 1569061 | NCBI WGS metagenome assembly OHLH01 (sample SAMEA3879603, study PRJEB24766) | human gut metagenome | biome: human-associated habitat; feature: feces | place: USA | collected 1985/1987
ACTCCGCTGGCAAAAGGTATGAACTCTGAATATGCCAATCAGAATGCTTACGACAGCATCCAGATTCACGGCGGTTCGGGCTTCATGCTGGAGTATGCTTGCCAACGTATCTATCGTGATGCACGTATCACTTCTATCTACGAAGGTACTACTCAGTTGCAGACCGTAGCTGCTATCCGCTATGTAACAAACGGCTCATACTCTGCCACCTTGCGCGACTACGAGCAAGTGCCGTGCAGCGAAGAAATGCAACCGTTGATGGACCGCATCAAAGAGATGACCAACAAGTTCGAAGCCTGCACCAATGCGGTGAAAGAGGCACAGAATCAGGAATTGCTGGACTTCGTGGCACGTCGCCTCTATGAGATGGCTGCGGTATGTATCATGTCGCACCTCATCATTCAGGACGCGACAAAGGCTCCCGAACTGTTCGGCAAGTCGGCTCTGGTGTATGTGAACTACGCAGAAGCTGAAGTGGAAAAACACTTTAACTTCATCCGTAAGTTCAAGGCAGAAGAGCTGGAAAGCTACCGCAAATAAACGCATTGCTTGGACAAGGCAAATATAGCGGGCACCGGAGTAGCTAAACTCTCCGATGCCCGCTTGTTTTTTCTGAAATACTTCCTCCTGCTTGCCCCTTCTTAAAAGGACAAAAGTTCTCAAAGAGACGAAAGGAAAATTAATACTCTCCGTGCAGCCTCAGCCTGCCGCGCAGCGAGTGTATCTCCCGCTGCATCTCTTCCATCCTTGCCAGCAGATGGTGGATGGCATCAATCCCTTCCATATTGATAGAAAGGTCGTAGTACATACGGCTGTACCGTTCCACATCCGGCAACTCGGAGAAAGGCAGATAACGCTCTCCACCTTCCTGCTCCACATCTATCAGTCCACTTTCGCACAACATATCAATAAAAGTGGGCTCTATATGACACTTGTCACAATATTCGCTGATGACAATCCATTCGTTCTGCATAATCCGTTCTCCTTTCATTAGTTCATACTCTGAATTTTACGGAACATCTCTTTCTGCTGTTCCGTCAGGTTTGTCGGCAACTTCACGGAATAAGTCACGATGAGATCGCCAAACTGTCCCTCCTTCTTATATACGGGGAAGCCCTTACCCTTCAGACGTACCTTAGTCCCGTTCTGAGTTTCGGGTTTCACCTTCAGCTTCACCTGACCATCCAAAGTATCCACCAACTGGTCGCCACCCAGCAGGGCTGTATAAAGGTCGACGGTCACATCCACATACAAATCATCTCCCAAACGCTTGAATACCGAGTCGTCCGGAATCACAAACGTGATGTATAAGTCACCTGCAGGACCTCCGTTGATGCCCTCGCCACCATAGCCTTTCAGTTTGATGACCTGTCCGTTGGCCACACCGGCCGGAATGGTAATACGCACTTGCTTACCATTCACCGTCAATATCTGTTTATGGGTCTTCGCAGCCTCACGAAGCGATAGGTTCAAATCCGCATGATAATCCTGCCCGCGGAAACCGGTATTGGCACCGCCTCCGCCGCGCGTACGATGACCGAACATCTGTTCGAAGAAGTCTGAGAAACCACCGGCATTACTGCCCGAAAATTCCTGGCCGTCGGAAGAATACCAATACGTACCGCCTCCGTCCGTACCAAATCCCGCACCGGAACCTCCAAAACCGGCACCGCCAAATCCCCCGAAGCCCCCGGCTTGCTGCTGTGCCCGCTTCTGCGCTTCAAACTCGTCGGCATGTTTCCAGTGTTCACCATATTCATCATATTTCTTTCTTTTTTCAGGATCACTCAGCACCTCATTCGCCTCGTTGATAGCCTGAAACTTATCCTTGGCCGTAGCATCGTTCGGATTCAAGTCAGGATGGTACTTGCGCGCCAGCTTGCGGAACGCTCTCTTGATGTCATCCTGAGATGCCTTTTTGTCCACTCCAAGGACCTGATAGTAATCAATATAAGCCATAGTCTATTAGTTTTATTGTCTAAATACCATAAAACAAATAACACGCCAATTTGTTTTACGCATTACTAAAATAGGTAAACGAAAATTAAAAAGCATCATCAAGCATAATAATTACGTGATAAACAAACATTTAGTTTCAACCAGACACTTATTTCACGTCTATAAAATACCAAAATAGTGTAAACGACACCTAATATCGTCTAATTATTCATCCTAAATCTTCCTAAAATTGACAGAAAATGCTTTATTTGTAATAAGGAAAATTTGTTTTATATATAATCCCCAACCTTAGATTAAAAACCCCCATTATGAAAAGTAATTATTGGCTCCTAACGGTAATATTCGCTCTCGTAGCCCTACCGGGCAAAGCAGGCGAATGGATCAGAATCAACCAACTCGGCTATTTGCCGCAATCCGTCAAAGTCGCTGTATTCATGAGCGAGGAAGGAACAAACGTAGAAAATTATTCATTGATTGACGCTTTCACCGGAAAGGTGGTGCGTACCTTCAACACAACCAAGGCCACCGGCAAGATGGGAGGCATGAAGAGTACCTACCGGTTGAACTTCAGTGATTTCACAGAACCGGGCACGTATTATCTGAAAGCAGGCAAAGCGGTCTCCCCCCGTTTCCCCATCAATGCACAAGTCTACAACGGTACCGCAGACTACCTGCTGCACTACATGCGGCAGCAACGCTGCGGCTATAATCCGTTCCTGAAAGACAGCTGCCACGTGCACGACGGCTACATCGTCTATCATCCCACCAAAACCGGACAACATATAGACGTCCGCGGAGGCTGGCACGATGCTACGGACTATCTGCAATACACCACCACTTCCGCCAATGCCATCTACCAGATGATGTTTGCCTATCAAGAAAATCCGGAATCATTCGGTGACGCCTATGATGCAGCCGGAAATCCGGGAGCCAACGGCATTCCCGACATCGTGGACGAAATCAAGTGGGGACTGGACTGGCTGAACCGGATGAATCCTGCTCCGGGCGAGCTGTACAACCAGATAGCCGACGACCGTGACCATGCCGGAATGCGCCTACCTAACAAAGACCTGGTGGATTACGGCTACGGACCGGGTAAAGGACGCCCCGTTTACTTTTGCAGTGGCGAACCGCAAGTACGTGGAGAGTTCAAGAATGCAACGACCGGAGTGGCAAGCACTGCCGGCAAGTTTGCCTCCTGCTTCGCTTTAGGCGCCAAGATACTGAAAGACTACTATCCTAAATTTGCAGCAGAAATCGAAGCCAAGGCCGATGCCGCCTATCAGGAAGGCGTAAAGAAACCGGGAGCATGCCAGACTGCCTCTGTCTTGTCTCCCTACATTTACGAAGAGGACAACTGGGTGGACGATATGGAACTGGGAGCCATGGAACTGTACAAAGCCACCGGCGACAACAAATACCTGGCCCAAGCCCTTGAATACGGACGTCGCGAACCGGTGACTCCTTGGATGGGCGCCGACAGTGCACGCCACTACCAATGGTATCCGTTCATGAACATGGGGCACTACCATCTTGCCAAAGTGGACAACAGCCGCATCAGCAAGGAATTCATCCGCAACATGCGTACGGGCATTGAACGCACGTACGAGAAAGCGGTAGAAAGCCCCTTTCTGCACGGTATACCCTACATCTGGTGTTCCAACAATCTGACTACCGCCATGCTAACCCAATGCCGGCTGTACCGTGAAACCACCGGCGATGACACATACGCCGAAATGGAAGCCTCCCTGCGCGACTGGCTGTTCGGCTGTAACCCTTGGGGAACCAGCATGATTGTGGAACTTCCCCTTTACGGAGACTATCCCTCGCAACCCCACTCCTCACTGCTGAATGCAGGCGTGGGCAATACTACCGGCGGACTGGTGGACGGTCCTGTCTATCGTACCATCTTCGAAAGCCTGCGCGGTGTCAATATGACGGGAATTCCCGGAACTCCCGGACAAGACTACGAACGCTTCCAGCCAGACCTGATGGTATATCACGACGCCATCCACGACTATTCCACCAATGAGCCTACCATGGACGGAACCGCCTGCCTCACGTACTACCTCTCTGCCATGCAGAAGGATGGAATGAAGCAAGCCGGTATCCCAAATGACAAGAATGTATATGTGGACGGAGGCATTATCCGCACCGATCCCTCAAAAAAGCAAATCACCCTCGTATTCACTGCCGCCGACAAAGCAGACGGTGCCGATGCCATCATCAGCACCTTGAAGAAGCATGGCATCAAAGGTGGCTTCTTCTTTACCGGAGAGTTCTATGAACTCTATCCCGATGTAGTGAAACGCCTGCTCGACGAAGGGCATTTTGTAGGCAGCCACAGTTACGGACATCTGTTGTACATGCCTTGGGAAGACCGTGATTCTCTGCTGGTCACCCGCGAAGAGTTTGAGAACGATATGATGAAAAGCTACGAGACCCTCCGCAAGGCAGGTATCGAATACAAGGACGCTCCCGTCTATATTCCTCCTTACGAATACTATAACAAGAAAATATCTGCCTGGGCAAAGAATATGGGTATTCAAGTTATCAACTATACCCCTGGTACCATGAGCAATGCCGACTACACCACTCCGGACATGGGACAGAAGTACCGGAGTAGCAAACTCATCTACGACAAGATTATGGAGGTGGAAAAGAAAGAAGGTCTGAACGGACACCTAATGCTGATACACTTCGGAACGGACGACCGCCGCACAGACAAGTTCTATAATGGCTATCTGGACAAGATGATTAAGACGCTGAAACGAAAAGGCTACACTTTTGTACCGGTCCGCGAGGCTGTCGGTATATAAGCATACTCTAACAAGGATTTATTGAAAAGGTTAGTTAAAAAGGTTATCGTGCAAAGGTATTTAAGGTAAATATTCAATCGGTTTGTTTTCAGTAAACCTTCCCCTACCCCCAAGAGGGGAAAGTTTCGAAGTAAGCTCCCAGCCTGTGAAGGTTAGGAGCTTTTATATATTTCAGAGAAGCCTTTTTACCGATTGCAGCAATTGCTCGATATCTTCTTCCGTAGTATCAAAAGAGGTTACAAAACGGATTTCGTGGATGGCCTCATCCCAGAAGTAGAAGAAATAGTCCTTCAACAGCTCGTCAATCACCGGACGGGGCATCGTAAGGAAAAGCTGGTTACTTTCCACCTTCTGCGTAAAATGCGCACCTGGCAATTCCTTCAATCCGTCGTAAAGAATCTTTGCCATACGATTGGCATGCGCGGCATTTTTCAACCAAAGGCTGTCCGTCAGATAGGCAGTAAACTGGCAGGACAGATAGCGGAGCTTGGATGCGAGCTGTGCCGACTGCTTGCGCACAAAATAAGCTTCCTTCTTCAAAGCTGGGTTAAAGACAACCACGCTTTCTCCCAACATCAGTCCATTTTTCGTACCACCGAAGCTGAGGATATCTATCCCGCAATCCACTGTCAGTTCCCTAAAGCCAAGATTCAAGGCTGCACAAGCATTTGCCAGACGGGCTCCGTCCATATGGACATACATGCCATGCCGATGGGCCAAATCCGTCAAAGCCCGCAACTCGTCCGGCTTATAGACAGTGCCCAGCTCCGAACATTGCGAAATATAGATGGCTCCGGGCTGCGAATGATGCTGTTCGCCGAAATGGCACAAATAAGGACGGACTAAATCGGGCGTCAGCTTGCCGTCAGGGGTAGCTATAGGACGAATCTGACAACCTGTCATACGGGCAGGCGCACCGCACTCATCGACATAGATATGTGCAGTCTCTGCACAAATAATGGAATTATAAGGGCGGGTACACAGCTGCAAAGCCACCGCATTACTGCCCGTACCGTTGAATACGAACAACGGTTCACAATCCGGCGTAAACGCTTCTCTTATTTTACAGACAGCCTCCTCTGTCCAAGGGTCATCTCCATAACCTACAGCATGGTCACTGTTGGCCCGGTTCAGTGCCTCCATTACCAGCGGATGTACGCCTGAATTATTGTCTGAAGCAAAACTTCTCATAGTCATTCTGTTTTTGTTCATTGAAAAGAATGTGCAAAGGAAAGAATATTCTGCAACATGAAAAAACAAAGGAGCACAGATTTCATCCCCCCGGCAGAAAATGCTTCCGCACTGCGAAATCTGTGCTCCTCAATCAATCCATTCAATCGGTTTCCTTTATCCGATATAAACATTTACCCCTAGTGAAACATAAAGTTCATCTTCTTCCTGATGAATTTCAATCTTGTCCTCACGGGCAAGCCACCCCAATGCGGCTCCCAACTCCTTGTCCTTCAGTCCGGACTTCCTCTTTAAAGAACCGTAGCTCCATCTGGTATAATCGCTAAGCAACTGCCAAACTTTCCCAGCATTTAGTCCAATTTCGCTTTTGTTCATTTTCTCTTCAATTAAAAAGGTTAATAGTTCTTGTTGATTAGGTTATCTTTACGAAGGGTAAAGATATGATTTTTTATTTTACCAACAACAAAAACGAGCAAAAGATATGAAAACTAATCATTTTTGTAACACTTTTGTAATATTACACGCTTTTTATTAATAATCAAGAAGGTAAATAGAACAAAAAAACCGCAGTATCTATCAAAAAGACACTGCGGTTCTCCTATTTGATTAAGCAATCAGGGAAAACAATCTTACATCATTCCGCCCATGCCTCCCATTCCGGGAGCACCCATCGGCATCTCAGGCTTATCTTCTTTCTTCTCTACAATTACACATTCTGTAGTCAAGAACATACCGGCAATAGAAGCAGCATTTTCAAGAGCCACACGAGTAACCTTGGCAGGATCTACCACACCAGCTGCGTGCAGGTTCTCATAAACATCGGTACGGCAGGCTCGACGCCACGGACGAGGAGGTTATCGCTGCAGCCAAAGCAGCCTATGTACACCATTTCATTCAAACGCTCCCCGGGGGCTATGAGATGGAGCTTAACGAGGACGCGACAAACATCTCGCAGGGCCAAAAGCAGCTTTTGACCATAGCGCGTGCGATACTGGCGGACAATCGGATATTGATACTGGACGAGGCGACAAGCTCCGTGGATACGCGCACGGAGTCGCGCATCCAAAAGGCGATGGCGAACCTGATGAAGGGGCGCACCAGCTTTGTGATAGCGCACCGTCTCTCAACTATAAAAGACGCGGATTTAATCCTAGTTATGAAGGAGGGGGATATTGTCGAGCAGGGGAGCCATGAGGAGCTGCTTGAGCGGAACGGGTTCTATGCGCAGCTGTACAACTCCCAGTTTGAAGAGGCGATCGCCTGATTGCCTGCGTGCCGTCGCTTTAACGAAGCGCTTTATAAGGGCGGGATTAAGCTTTTAAAGACGATGATGCAAAGAATCGGCATGCGCAAGGCTTTCCCGTACGGTCTTTGGTAGAGTTCGGGTCCGTGGGTTCAGAGCCACCGCTAAAGGCAAACGAAACCAACGCTCCGGTGAAGATGATTTTGCTGCTGTATAATGTAGCAGACGTAAGCGGGGATCAGATTTTCTTATCCTGTTCCCCGCTTTCGGCGGAGAAGTTTGAATGAGTAAATGCAATATAATTATTGTTTTATATATAATTGTTTGATAAAGTGTAGATCTGGGAGAACAAGTCATGACAGGCAAAAAAATCACATTGCAGTTTGTCGTGCTGACATTTTGCATAGCCTATGCTGTATCAGGTGTTCTGATTGTCCTCGGACAAATCGGGTACAGAGTGTATAATTGGGTTGACACACTAACGCAATTTGCAATGAATATTCCTTTCGCAATCTATATTTTGTCGCCAGCTATTGCATCATATATTGTTCTGAAGAAAAGTAATACAGTAGCAAATTTGAAGGTATGGTTGAGGGCTGTTTTCTATGCTAAAAATAACATATATCCTTATTTGTTCATTATTTTAGGGCTTGCATTGTATTTTTCTTTTCACGCAGTAGCATCAGGACGTACAGAAATTGCGCTTCCATTTTATACGCTTTTTCTTTCTCTGCCGGGAAATCTTTTTATCGGTGGCTTGGAGGAAGCTGGATGGGCATATATATTGCAGCCTGAACTGAACAGAAAGTATGGTTTTATTTTATCCTCTACTATAACTGGATTGATTTGGGTTTTATGGCATATCCCTTTTCTTCATACCAGGGACAGATCATGGAGAAGGACTAATTAATTTGTGGATGTTTGCCGTTCAATGCATGGCTTTTCGGTTTTTCTTCGGCGCAATCTGCAAAATATCAGGAAAAAGCAGTGTATTTATGTGCGTGCTATTTCACACCATGTTCAATGCGGCTTCTCCTATCTTTAGCACCATGACAACGACTTGGGCGGGAACCCTCATCGCTAACGCCGTCATTATTCTTATTTCTATCATAACCGTTGTGACACACAATAAAATGAGCATGGAAGAAAACAAAGCGGCGGGATAGCTGTTATCTATCCCGCCGCTTTGTTTAGCGCCCTGCATGGCTGTTGTTCCCGCTTTTCCTGCAGCAAAATAAACGCTCTTGCGGATTTGCCCGGATTCCTTTACCTCGTTTTTGAGGAAAACATACCTTTGATTAAGCTTTAATGCTCGGCGGTCAGCTTGGCAATTCGATATGCTAAACCTTGAAAAAATACCGATTGGAAACCGCAAAATAATTCTTGCTTCAGGATACGGGGACTCGCTACTCCTATTGAACCTTTCAAGTGTTGCGTTTTAACCAATTAAGTCTGCTCGTGAATTCCTATTACTTATAAAAAATATATCATATGACAAATAGCGTACTTTTGATCTATGGCTTTGGTTTATATTAACTTGTTCATGGAATGCTCGCGTAAAATACAATGCTTAGCCTGCGTTCCTTAACTGTTGAATTAAGGTGTTTTATATATCCATCCGTTACCTTGAAGAGTCTCTACATATAAGAGCAATACATGAAAAGCCGCCGCGGGACGGCTATCCCCCAAACTCAATACCGAATATGCGGCTCAATATGAAAAGCGCTATCGCTCCAAGCGCGCTAAAGCCAATAGCGCCGCCGAGCCCGCGAAAAATCCCTGATACGAAGCTCACCCAGATTATCCGCCTGGTACTCCCCAGCATGTTCGCGTATTCCCGTATACGGCTGCTTTCAAGCGCGAAAATCAAGCGTTTGGCGAGGCGCTCCCAATTATCCATAGAATAATCCCCCTTTCCCGCTATTATATAACCTGAAAAAACAATTTATACGCATCAGGCTGTATTATTCGCCCCCCAGCGGTAAAAATATAAACATAATGCCTTATAAGCGGCATAAACGGTAAATATGTAAATACGCTAACAATAAGCTAGTTTGTTATTTCAGGAGGTAAGCCATGCCCGGATCCCGCCCGACGCGCCCCGGTTCACAGACCGCATCAACGCTGAATAAATATGAACGAACCCAGCTCAGGCTGTCACGCCTGAGAACGATTTTCTGCTTCGCCCTGCTGGTGATAGTCGGCGTTTTCGTGTTTAAGCTCGCCCCCAGCATGCAGCGTATCCTCACGCAGACCGAAATGGCGGTTACGCGCCTCAACTCCGTTGCCGGGCAGCTTGAGGAAGCGAACCTGCCTACTTTAATGGATTCGACAGGCTCGCTGATTAAAGACGGGCAGGAGGCCATATCCTCGGCCGCCAGTACCATAAAAAGCGCACTAGAGGCCATAGAATCGATTGATATTGAAACCCTCAACAAAGCCATCAGCGATTTTTCCTCCGTTGCGGAGCCGTTGGCACGGCTGTTCGGGCGTTAACGAGTAAAGCGCATAACGCGGCGGGCAATGCGGATACTATTCCGTATGGAGGTGGATATGAATGGATAACCCATACCGCAGTATGTATGAGCTAATGGAAAAGGATGCGGACGCGCGCGGATATTTCGACGCGCTGCCGGATTATGTTAGGGATCAGATCTCTTCACGCGCGGATAACGTCAACACGTTTTCGGACATGCGGGACTATGCGGAAAACCTTCTCCGCGGCGACATTTAACCGATTTAAGAACCATAAGAAACGAACCGGCCCCGCTTAGGCCGGTTCGTTATTATTATCCATACTATTGTAATCTCTTGCGACGGCTTTCTCTGATCATATATGATGGTGCAGACAAAAAGATATATTATCCCCGCCGCTTGAATTGCTAAACTGATTAAACGCTAATGGTTTACTCAGCCTTCGGCGGAAGATCGCCAACGCCCTTAAGCACATAATTGGGCTTATAGGGGAACTTTGGCAGCATTTCCCTGCTTGTTACGCCGGATAATACAAGTACGGTATCTATCTCAGCCTCAACGCCCGCCATAATGTCCGTATCCATCCTATCCCCAATAATTGCCGTATCCGCAGGGTCGGTTCCCAACCGCTTAATCGCGTGCCTCATCATCAGGGGGTTCGGCTTACCAACAAAATAAGCATTAACGCCCGTGGCAAGCTCAATCGGCGCGATTAGCGCGCGGCAGGCCGGAGCCAACCCCTGTTCCGTGGGGCCGGTTAAATCCGAATTGCACCCAATCAGCCGAGCGCCCTTATTGACCAGAAAGGTCGCGCGCTCTAGCATTTCATAATTCAGGTTATACGCCTCCCCCACCACCACGTAGTCCGGGTTTACGGTGTTCATGGTAATGCCAACATCGTACAATGCGTGGAACAGCCCCGGTTCGCCCAGCGCGTAGGCGCTGCAGTTCGGGCTTTGGCTGTACAGGAACGAGGCCGTCGCCAGAGCGCTGGTATAAAAGCAATCCTCCGGCACGTCTATGCCTAGCCGGCCGAGTTTTTGATGCAGCTCCTTCGGCACGCGGCCGGAGTTGTTTGTTAAGAACAAAAACTTTTTATTTTCTTTTTTCAGCCAATCCACAAAATCATGAACGCCGGGCAGCAGTTTGTCGCCATGATAGATTACGCCGTCCATATCGCAGATGAAGGCTTTCTTTTTCCTTAAAGCTTCCATTATGCTCTTTGCCTTCCATTTCTTTATATTACTACACGCAACATTATATCTTAAATCGAAAAAATCCGCAAATTAAAGCTTGACAAATAATGGAGGCGGTCTTATAATAAATTTAAGAATAATAATTATTCTTAATAAGGAGGTGAAATTCCTTGAAATGATCTATTCAAAGCAAAGGGAAATGCTGCGCGAGGCGTTATCCATAAAAGGTTATCACCCAACGGCAGAGGAGCTATACAGCAGATTAAAACCTGATAACCCTCAGCTAAGCCTTGCGACAGTATACCGGAACCTGAATCAGCTTGAACGTTTCGGCCTTGCGGCCAGGGTAAAGGTTCCGGGATCCGCGGATAGGTTCGACAGCGTTTGCGACGGTCACCACCATATGCGATGCATCCGTTGCGGTTCGATTACGGATATTGATAAGGACGCGCTTGGGGATATCATTGGTCTAGCCGGCAAGTCGTGCGGATGTAAAATCACGTCGTACGACGTATTGTTCCACGGGTTCTGCGGGCAATGCGCGGGCCAAGAATAATTTTCCATGTAGAGCGAAATGCTTACATATAGAACTTTAAACTTGAAAGGGGAATAAAATCATGCATGAACTTAAAGGAACGAAAACCGAAGCGAACTTGATGGCGGCCTTCGCCGGGGAATCCCAGGCGCGCAATAAGTACACTTACTATGCATCCGCCGCCAAAAAAGATGGTTACAACCAAATAGCCGCTATTTTCGAGGAAACCGCAAACAATGAGAAGGCACACGCGAAAATGTGGTTCAAGCTTCTGCACGGCGGCAGTATCGCCGGAACCACAGATAACCTCAAGGATGCGGCCGCCGGCGAGCGTTATGAATGGACGGATATGTACGCCACCTTCGCTAAAGAAGCGAAGGATGAGGGTTTCACGAAAATTGCCTATCTGTTCGACGCAGTGGCGAAAATTGAGAAAGAGCATGAGGAGCGCTATAATAAGCTGCTTTCCAATATTGAGAACGGTATTGTGTTCGAGCGCGACGGCGTTGTGGTTTGGAAGTGCGCCAACTGCGGACACATTCATGTGGGCGAAAAGGCTCCGGAAATCTGCCCGGTATGCGATCATCCCAGAGCCTATTTTGAAATCAAGGCGGAAAATTATTAAGGGTGCTTTCGTTGGCCGAGTGATGTATGCGTTTTAATGGAGCGGCTGCGAACAAGAAGGCCCGCTAAGCGCGGGCAATCAATCAGAAATTAAACTTTGTTAGCGTGAAACGGCGTGGCGGAAGCTACGCCGTTATGTTGCTTTTTATTCCTTTCCGCAGAACGATTTGCCCGAATCTTAATACATAATCCAAACTCTTTGCCTTCGTTATCTGCTGCTCATTATCTTTTGTCTTCATAAAATCAAGCCAATGCTGTAACTCCATTATCTTGAAATAATCCGCAATTTTTCCTTCATGCCTTCTGTGCGACTTCTAATCCGATTAATTTTGTATAAGTAATGACTATATTGTCCTTTTAAATTGAATGAAGAAATCCATCACAATCTTGTCATGTATTAATAATTTGACTTAGGATAACCTTCCGTCATTTATTCTCGTATATTCATCTTTGCGGTTCATGGTTTCTGAATAAACCGTTTTCTCCGCAATCCCGCTTTTCTCTCGCATACGCTCTACAAAAATGGACCGGCCCTTGATTAATTAGGCCGGTCCTTTTCATATGCCCCTAGATGAGAGCGGTTAAGTATTAATACATGCCGGGCGCGCCGCCGCCCATCGCGGGCGCTGCGGGTTCGGGCGCGGGAATGTCGCAGACTAGGCTTTCCGTTGTCAGCACCATAGCGGCGATGGAAGCGGCGTTTTGCAGCGCGCTTCTGGCAACCTTCGTCGGGTCAATAATGCCCTTTTCCTCCATCATGCCAAAGTCGTCCTTGGCAGCGTCGTATCCGTAACCGTCGCTATCGCTGTTTTTGACGGCTTCCGCAACCACGGAACCCTCTTTACCGGCGTTTATCGCTATCTGGCGTACCGGCTCTTCAAGAGCGCGTACAATGATCTGTACGCCCGTTTTCTTATCGCCCTCAGCCTGCGCTTCCAGAGCCTTAACGCGGTCGATTACGTTTATTAAGGCTACTCCGCCGCCGGGTACAATGCCTTCCTCAACAGCGGCGCGGGTAGCGTTGAGAGCATCCTCAATGCGCAGCTTCGCTTCCTTCATCTCAACTTCCGTAGCCGCGCCTACCGCGATAACCGCGACCCCTCCGGCAAGCTTAGCAAGCCGCTCCTGAAGCTTTTCCTTGTCGTAATCCGATGTGGTTTCTTCAATCTGAGCGCGGATGGAGTTAATCCTGGCTTTGATTTCCGAAGGATCGCCAGCGCCTTCTACGATTGTAGTATTCTCTTTATCAACCTTTACCTGACGGGCCGTACCCAGCTGCGCTACGGTAGTTTCTTTCAAATCCATGCCCAGCTCATCCGAAATCACTTCGCCGCCGGTTAAAATGGCAATATCCTGTAACATAGCCTTACGCCTGTCGCCAAAGCCCGGAGCCTTGACCGCAACGCATGTGAATATGCCGCGCAGCTTGTTTACAACCAGCGTCGCCAAAGCGTCGCCTTCAACGTCCTCGGCAATGATGAGCAGTTTTTTGCCCTGCTGCGCAACCTGCTCCAGTACAGGCAGAATCTCCTGAATGTTGGATATTTTCTTCTCCGTAATCAGGATATACGGGTTATCCAGCACAGCTTCCATTTTATCTGTATCGGTAACCATATAAGCGGAGGCATACCCGCGGTCAAACTGCATACCCTCGACGATATTCAGATCGGTCTTCATGGTCTTAGATTCTTCAACGGTAATTACGCCGTCGTTTCCAACCTTCTCCATCGCATCCGCTATCAGGTTTCCAACATTATCATCGCCCGCGGAAATCGCCGCGACCTGCGCGATGGCCTGCTTGCTGCCAACGGGCTTGGAAAGCTCTTTCAAACCCTCTACCGCTTCCTCTACTGCGGTTTCAATTCCCCTCTTTAAAACCATCGGGTTAGCGCCGGCCGCAACATTCCGCATTCCCTCGCGGACGATTGCCTGCGCTAAAAGCGTAGCTGTGGTCGTTCCGTCTCCGGCAACGTCGTTCGTCTTTATTGAAACCTCTTTTATCAGCTGAGCGCCCATATTCTCAAACGGGTCTTCAAGCTCAATTTCCTTGGCAATGGTTACGCCGTCGTTCGCTATCATCGGAGCGCCGAACTTTTTATCCAGCACAACGTTCCTGCCCTTAGGACCCATCGTTATTTTTACCGTATCCGCAAGGGCGTTAATGCCCTTCTCCAAAGACCGGCGCGCATCCTCGCCGTATTTTAGCTGTTTTGCCATGATAAAACCCTCCTTATATTATTCCGCAATCGCGAGTATGTCGTTTTGACGAACGATGATGTATTCCGTACCGTCCAGCTTAACTTCCGTTCCGGCATATTTTGAGTAAATCACCTTGTCGCCCGGCTTAACGTACATTTCAACCTGCTTCCCGTCAACAAGTCCGCCAGGCCCTACCGCCAATACCTCAGCCATTTGGGGTTTTTCTTTGGCGCTTCCGGTAAGGATAATACCGCTCTTAGTGGTTTCTTCCGCCTCTAAGCTTTTAATCACAACTCGATCAGCCAAAGGTTTAAGTGTCATCTTAATGCCTCCTTAAATATTTTAACGCTTATGTTCTTAATTGTTAGCACTCAAGGTCTAGGAGTGCTGACAGGGCATATTATAAACATCTTGAGCCGGAAATGCAATATCCTTTATTTCCATTTTCAGCTTATTTTAAATTATATCCAAATTTGTTGCATTTCTAACACATTTGCTCCTATGTCCGCCGCTGTATGTTATACTGTACGGGGAGGTGAACATGATGGAACTAAAATGGAGCAAATGGGATAAACGATTTATGGAGCTTGCGTCCTCCATTGCCAACTGGTCTAGCTGTTATCAGGATAACCGTAAAATTGGCGCAATTATTGTAAAGAATAAGCGGATTATTACCACGGGCTATAACGGCGCTCCCGCCGGGATATTAAGCTGCGTTGAGAAAGGTGAATGCATGCGGCGCACGCTGGGCATCGCATCCGGTACCCGTCACGAGCTTTGCTATGCGATTCACGCTGAGCAAAACGCTATCATCCAGGCTGCAAAACTGGGTATTTCTATTGATGGGGCTACCATGTATTGTACGCACCAGCCATGCGTTATTTGCGCGAAGATGATCGTCAACTCCGGTATTCGGCGCGTTATCTACGGAGTTGGCTATCCTGATGAATTCTCTTTGGAGATATTTGAACAGGCGGGCGTATCGATTGAATTGTTTAAGGATTGACATTACATTAAATATAAATAGCTTTGGCACTTTACGCGGGCGCATGAGCCCGCCTTTTTAAGTTTTCAGTCATTAAACATTTTATTTGAAGCCTATCATATTTTGCAGATTTTATGTTACTTTCAGCATAAAATAGGGATACCATGAAATGAAGTAGTGTGGAAGGCGTTGATGCTAATGATTGTATAAATAAATCTCTTGTTTATTCTAATCAATCTTGAACATGGAGGATATTAAAATGAAAAAATTATTAGTTTTAACATTAGCGTTGATTTTTGTGGTATCCCTTATGCCTGTCGTTACCATGGCTCAGGCGGATCATGAACATATAAGCACTGAATGGGAGGACGGCGGCTGTCTATCCAGTCCCGGCCACCCGGGCAAGCATTATTGGTGGAGAAGCTGCAGGATTTGCGGCATAATTTTGCAGGAGTTAACCCCTACCTGCCTTGGTAATGGATGGCATATTACGCCCGCCCCGATCTATCCTTACGCTTAATTTTATAACAGGCTAATATATTTTGAATATAACCTGTTTCATCGCCGCCGCTTAAACGGCGGCTTTTAAATTCTCCCCCACTATGAATAATCCCTCACCACAATCCCGGAAGCAGTTAAGAAGGAAAAGTTGATGCTTGGTTTGCGGTTACAATGAAAGCGGCTCATACGGGTTAGCCATGCGCCCCTCATTGTTTTTTAAATAGAGAATTTAAATAATGTTTAGTTCTGTCGTTACTTTATGTAAATAACGGGGACATATAATTTAATAAATAAGCGGAAGGCTTGATGTCTTTGCTTAAATACTTAACGAAGGGTTTTTTTCAAACAGAATTCATTTAGGAGGATAAAAACATGAAAAAATTATTAGGTTTAACATTGACGCTGATATTTACCTTAACCCTAATACCGGCCGCATCTTTTGCCAATGAAGATCATGAATGCATAAAAAGCTCATGGCAGGACGGAGGGTGCGAATCAAGGCTGGGCGTTCCAGGTAATCATTATTGGTGGAAGTATTGCAGGATTTGTGAAAGGATTCTGGAAGAGCGGACAACAATCTGCCCTGGTAATGGGATGCATCTTCTCCCGTTCCCCAAAAACCCTTAACACTAAATGACCCTTAAATGATTTCCCTAAACCCTGCTTGCGAGGATGACTAAATTCAAAAAAAGCTGCCTCGGCTTATCGCTTGGGCAGCCTTTTCTATAAATAATGGTGGGCCGTCAGGGGCTCGAACCCGGGACACCCTGATTAAGAGTCAGGTGCTCTACCAACTGAGCTAATGGTGCATTTCACAGTCGCTTAGACAGCGCCCTGAAAACTGAATAAAGATTAAGCAAAGTGAGAAGCAATATTGTAAATACTTTAATAAGCTGACCAAAAGACTCTTGTGGTCAAGCCCTCGACCTATTAGTACTGCCAAGCTAAATGCCTCACGACACTTACACACGCAGCCTATCAACCTCGTAGTCCTCAAGGGGTCTTACTTGCTTATGCAATGGGATATCTAATCTTGGAGTCGGCTTCACGCTTAGATGCTTTCAGCGTTTATCCGTTCCGTACGTAGCTGCCCAGCCGTGCCATTGGCATGACAACTGGTGCACCAGAGGTACGTCCATCCCGGTCCTCTCGTACTAAGGACAGAGCTCCTCAAATATCCTGCGCCCACGACAGATAGGGACCGAACTGTCTCGCGACGTTCTGAACCCAGCTCGCGTACCACTTTAATCGGCGAACAGCCGAACCCTTGGGACCGAATACAGCCCCAGGATGTGATGAGCCGACATCGAGGTGCCAAACCTCCCCGTCGATGTGGACTCTTGGGGGAG